>Ga0209187_1004430_pt1 | contig 10706 bp, 9 predicted proteins | sample BantaG_FD_187430 | JGI IMG/M metagenome (GOLD analysis project Ga0209187, IMG submission 187430) | Marine algal microbial communities from Bantry Bay, Ireland - BantryBay_4 metaG (SPAdes) (version 2) | ecosystem: Host-associated > Algae > Red algae > Unclassified | place: Bantry Bay, Ireland... | reverse complement strand
TAAAGGTAGTCTATTTGGATACACATTCATTCCAAGGTAATTTAGAGATGTGGTCAAGTGATCAAGTCCTCGAAGATTGCCTGCACGACCTGTTGCAACACCTACTAAAGCAAGCTTCTTTCCTTTGAAAGTTTCTGAATATTTTCTTATTGAAAGAGCATCTACAAAAACTTTACCTATACCACTATAAGATCCATTATATTCTGGAGAAACAAAGATCCATTTATTGGCAGGTATTATTTGCTTATCCTGTAATTTGGTGAGATCTGGATGTTGGAATTCTTCTTCATACATCTTTGGATGGATAAATGCGGGATCTACATCACTTAGTTTGATAAGGTTCACTTCTTCGTCAGTATATTTTCCAATCATTTCGAACAAGTTTCTACTTACGAATTCTGTTCTGCTATCTGGTCTATTTGTGGCGGATATTATTGTTATCATATATTTAATTTGTTTTTATAAACAGTTTATGAACCATAAAGATTAAAAAATGTGCTAAAAGAAGAAGGAATATTCAAATATCATACAAAGCCATCTTAAAAATTCTAGTTTAAGTTTAATTAATCTATTTTTGTGGTTTGAATATTTTCGCTGAAGGGATGTTGTGCATATCGTGAACATTCAGCACTAAAATCAAGAAGTTAGATGGGTAAAATAATAGCAATAGCTAATCAGAAAGGAGGAGTAGGGAAGACTACTACAGCAATCAATCTTGCGGCAGCGGTAGCTATATTGGATAAGAAAGTTTTATTAGTAGATGCTGATCCCCAAGGTAATGCAAGTTCAGGTGTAGGAATTTCTACTGATGATCTTGAATTAACTATTTATGATTGTATTATAGATGAAGTGGATCCTAGAGAAGCAATAGTAAAGACTGAAACGCCGAATCTTGATTGTCTTCCATCTAATATTGATCTTGTCGGTGCGGAGATAGAGTTGGTTAATAAATTATCTAGAGAGTTTTTTATCAAGAACATGCTTGATAAAGTAAAGGATGATTATGATTACATTTTTGTTGATTGTCTTCCGTCACTTGGATTGGTAACTGTCAATGCATTAGTAGCTGCAGATTCAGTAATTGTGCCAGTACAATGTGAATTTTTCTCTCTTGAAGGTTTTGGAAAACTAAAATCTACGATTAATATGGTAAGAGATGCATTAAATGAAAAGCTAGTAATTGAAGGTGTTGTTTTATCTATGTACGACAGCCGACTAAGAATGGCCAATATGGTTGTCAATGAAGTAAATAACATTGTTTCTGATAAAGTATTTAAAACTATAATCCACAGGAATTCTAAAATTGGAGAAGCACCAAGTCTTGGGCAGCCTGTTATTATTTATGATGTTACTAGCAAAGGCGCAATTAACTTCTTGAACTTAGCAAACGAATTTCTTCAGCAAAATACGGATGCTATATTCAAGGATAGAACTATGGCTGAAGTCAAAGATGCTTTGAAACAGGCATAGAAAAATTTTTATAGCGAACTACACAATAAGAACTAGAATAAAAGATGAGCAAGAGTAAAAAGAAAGAACTTGGAAAAGGCTTGAGAGCTTTGCTTACCAATATAGAAAATACGAATAGCCCAAAAGAAAAGACAGAATTAGTTAAAGAGCTTAATAGCTCAATTCTTGAAATTCCATTAGCAAATATTGAGGTAAACCCATTTCAACCCAGGACAGAATTTGACCCTGAGGAATTATTAGAACTAGCACAGTCTATTAAGGTGCATGGTCTAATTCAAGCAATAACAGTAAGAAGTCTTGGTGGTGATAAATATCAGTTGATTTCGGGAGAACGAAGGATGCGAGCCAGTAAATTGGCAGGATTAACAACTGTACCTGCATTCATTAGAATAGCAGATGATCAAGCATTGCTAGAAATGGCTTTGATTGAGAATATTCAGAGATCTAATCTTAATGCAATTGAAGTGGCGATTTCGTATCAACGATTGATGGTAGAATGTGATCTTACACATGAATCATTGTCTGAACGTGTCGGAAAGAAAAGAAGTACAATTAGTAATTATGTTCGTCTACTAAAACTTCCCCCTCAAATTCAATCATCTATTAAGAATAATGAAATAAGCATGGGACATGCAAGATCATTGGCAGGAATAGATGAAGTAACAGTGCAATTAGATATCTTTAAAGAGGTTGTCGCTAAAAATTTGAGTGTAAGAGCATTAGAAGGTTTAATTAAAGCCTATAATAAGCCAGTAGTTGCAACTATACCTAAAATAGCAAAGGAATTACCAGCAGAAGTAAAAAAAGTGCAAGATAATTTGAGTTCAAATTTGGGTACATCTGTTAAAATTAAAAGATCAGAATCAGGAAGCGGAGAGATTTCTATCAAATTTGGATCGGATAGAGAGTTTAACCAGATCTTATCTATTTTAGAAAAGCTGGATGATTAGACAATACATTTTCATTCCTCTGTCGTTAATCAAAGTATGTTGACGAGAATTATCATTATATTTTCTTTATTGTCTGCGCAAAATGCGTACTGTCAAGTTAATGATGATATTATACAAAATGATCAAATTACTAATGAAGAACAAGTCGAAGCAGGAAGAGATTCGACTACGATTGTAAGCAATGCATTTTTTGATATATTTTATGGAAAACCAGGTCGAGCCGCTTTTTATGGGTTAATTGTTCCTGGTGGGGGACAGATATATAATAGAAAATGGTGGAAGTTACCACTCGTATATGCAGTAGAAGGTGGGACTATATATTGGATAGTGCTAAGCACAACTGAATATAATGGTTTCCAACGGGAATATTTGAAAAAGCTCAATAACGCCTCAGATTTTGTGGGATATCGAGGAGTTACTGATGAGGGGGTGTTAAAAAGCAATAGAGATAAATGGCGAAAACAAAGAGAATATTCATGGATAATCTTCATCGGTGGTCATTTAATTACAATTTTCGAAGCCTTTATCGATCGACATTTGATGGAATTTGATGTGAGTGATGATCTTACTTTTGAGCCTATTCCTTCTGTTATTGGGGCTCATCCTGGAATTACTTATACGATTGGGTTGAATAAGAAAAGGGAAGATGTTGTTGTTAAGGAATGGTGATTTCGGCTACGCTCAATCACTGGATTACGAAGATGCTGGTTTAAAACGAAGTACTGAGACAGTCACTTTTTAGAAAATAACAATGAATAAGGGTTGGCTGAGCGTAGCCGAAGCCAAATAAATCACGATAAATGACTGGTTACACCTATATACTAAAATGCTCTGATGGTAATTATTATACTGGAAGTACCATAGATCTAGATAGAAGATTATATCAGCATCAAAGCGGAGAAGGAGCAAAACATACCAAAAGTAGACTTCCAGTAATTTTAGTTTACTTTGAAGTTTATAAAAGAATTGATATTGCATTCTATAGAGAAAAGCAAATACAAAGATGGAGTAGAAAAAAAAAGGAAGCGTTAATAAATGAAATGCCTGAGGAATTGCATAAGTTGGCAAGATGTAAGAATGAGACATCACACTGTCTTCGGCTTCGCTCAGACAGCGAAGAAGAGTAGAGTAAAATAGTAGCACTGTTCACTGAGCTCATACAAAGTAGAATAAAACATCACAGTTCATTGCGCGCAGTCGAAATGAAATAATACAGCACCATTCACTGAGCGCTTACAAAGTGGAATAAAACATGAAAGTTCACAGAGCGTAGCCGAAGTGAAATAAAACATCACCGTTCACTGAGCGTAGCCGAAGTGAAACACACATACACATTATGAACACATACATCAAATCAACACTACTAACCCTAACTCTAGGAATCACATTATTTGCTTGCAAAAACAACAATAAAGTTCCTGAAACTGAAGTGATTTCAGAAAAGGTAGAAACGGAAAAAACAACTGCGGCAACGCCAAGTCAAAAACCTGTTACAGGAATAAAACTTGCTAAAGTCTGGCAGACAGATTCTACATTGATAACATCGGAGTCTGTATTGTTTGACGAAAAACAAGGCTTATACTATGTCTCATGTATAGGTAATGTACCTCCTAATAAGAAAGATGGGGATGGATATATAGCAACTATAAATCAAAGAGGTAATATTCTGAATGCTGCATGGGTAAAAGGGCTAGATGCACCGAAAGGAATGGCATTGTCTGACGGTAAATTATACGTGGCTGATATTACTGACTTTGTTATCATAGATCAAGCAAGTGCGTCTATAGTGAAGAGAATAAATGTTCCAGGATCTACCTTCCTAAATGATGTAGCGCTTGCTCCAGATGGAAAAATTTACTTTACAGATAGTGATAACAATACGATCTATGTTTATTTTGAAGAAAAAGTGAAACTCTTCAAAAAAGATGCTGGACTTGGTGGTACAAATGGAATCTTAGTAGATCATGAAACAATATATCTTGCAGGATTTGGTAACGGAGATATTAATACAATTGATATTGAATCAAAAGATATAACAAAGAGAGCGAAAGCGGCTGTACCTGGTGGTGATGGAATTGCTCCGTGGGAAGGAGGCTATATTTATTCAAATTGGAATGGGGAAGTATACTTTGTAAATCCAAATTGGGAAGCAACAAAAGTACTAGATACAAAAGAATCAAAAGCCAATGCAGCTGATATTTCAATCAATCAGAAAACTGGAGAATTACTTGTGCCAACATTCTTTGACAATAGAGTAGTTGCATATAAAATAGAAAGTATTAGATAATTATCCAGTTAAAATTACAATTAACACGCTATGAATAGTTCAAAATACTTTCATCTAGCTTTTGCCTTATTCATTTGTTTTTCGTGCAAGTCAAAAACAGTCCAAAGCAAAACTTCTGAAAAAGATGTGTCTGAAATAGAAAAGTCTGAATTTAAATCTAATAATAGTCCCAAATTAGTCTTGGCGCAATGGACATTTAATAAAGATCTATTTGCTGGTAAAATGACAACTATTGATTTTGTCAATCTTGCTTCAGAATTAGGTTTTGAAGGAGTAGAATATGTTAGTCAGTTTTTTCAAGATAAAGTTGAAGATGATAAGTATCTATCCAACCTAAAGGCAGCTGCTGAAAATGCGGAGGTAGTAAATACGATGATACTTGTAGATATTCCAGACGCCAGATTAGGCTCATCCGATGCGAAAGAAAGAAATAAATCTATTGCAGAGCATAAGAAATGGATTGTAGCGGCATCCAAACTTGACTGCCCAACGATAAGAGTAAATGCACATGGAGATGGTACCCCAGAAGAAATAATATTAGCTGTTTTTGAATCTGTTAAGACCTTGGCAATTTTCGGGAAGAATTATGATGTGAAAATTACAATCGAAAACCATGGACAATACTCAAGTGATGGTAAGTGGTTATCTGAATTAATAGGCAAATTAGTTCCCTATGGAGTTGGCAGTGTAGCTGACTTCGATAATTGGTGTATTGAGCGAGAAGGTGGAAAATTGTGGGGAAGTCCATGTATTGAAGAATACGATAGGTATTTGGGAATAAAAGAATTGCTCCCCACCGCAAAAAGTGTAAGTCTAAAAGCATTTGATTTCGATAGCGATGGAAACGCCATTAAAACAGATTTTTGTAAGATGTTCCAATTGATAAAAGATGCGCAATACGATGAATACCTTGCAGTGGAGTTCGAAGGTCACGACATAGATCCGATAGAAGGTATTCGTAAAACACTTGAGTTAGTAGAAAAATGCCAATAACTCTTATTTTCCGATCAAAAATCTATCGACAATTCTAAAGTTATTTCCCTGTATTACTATGAAATATAATCCATTATTAAAATTTGAAATGTCTAAGTTGATATGATTATCAGTGCCTATTAATTCTTCGTTTTGAGTATAAACTAACCTTGACATTTGGTCAAATATTTGAATATTACCTTCTGAAGCGTTATTTAGTTCCACGTCAATATTTACGAACTGATTGGTTGGATTCGGATATAGTCGATAATTATTGATTTTGTTTTCGATATCTTCTATTCCTGAGATAATTCCAGAATCTACTATTTTATCTAGATACACATAGAATTCACCAGGAGCAAGGTTGATAGTTTGCGAAGTGTTACTTAATTCAATATTGCCATCTCCTAAATAATCATACCATGTCCCTGTATGATTAAATTCTAAATCTATAGAACGTTCTATAACATCAAAGTTTCCAACAATCATTGCATCAATTGTTGCAGTATTTAGTTTGATGAACTTTACGCCACTAGTTACATTGTGAGAATAGAATTCAGCATTCATCAGCTCTGTATCAAGTTTGAGTTTAATCATGGCTGATGTTATGTCGATCAGCCGTTTCCGATCTATATCAGCCTTGTAATCCCACCGAATTGGTTTTGGAGACAATCTGCAATCATTGCTAATACTTCCATTTTCACATCTATTTATAGAAAAGTCATAACCCATTTCTCCGAATTGCCATAGCATCTTTGGTCCAGGAAATGCGTAGAAGAATGCTGTAGCCATTTCTACTCTATCAAGGGCAGTTGATTTATCTTTTACAGAATAGCTTCCGCTCTCATTACCAAATTCTTCATTTTTGTACATGAGTCTTTCTTCATCGTGACTTTCCATGTATCCTACAGCATGAGGATTAGACCATCCTTTTTTCTTGTAATCAATCCATTCAAAGTTCGATTTATTATTCGAATTGTAACCCATTGTAGCTTCATTGAAGTTATGGTTATGGTTGCTCCACAGCATCATTCCATAGTCAGATAGTACCTTCTCTTCATCATTTGCAGCAAAATGTTCTAAGATGACATAGGCATTAGGATTAACTTCCCAAATATTATCTGCATAAAGTTTTAAGACATCAATTCTATCTTGATCGTAAGTACGAAAAGTTCCATCGTTCGTACTTAACTTTTGGGTGAATCCTTTTGATAAATCAAACCTAAAGCCGTCAATATTATATTCTTCTAGCCAATATTTTGTTACTCGATTTACAAATGTTCTAGTATCTTCAGATTCGTGATTGAAATCATACCCGACGTTAAATGGGTGTGTGGCTTCTACGTTTAAGAATGGACTATCACCGGATGGTCTAAAATTTGCCGCATCCCAATATAATCTAGCGAGTGGACTCTGGCTAAAAGCATGATTATAGACAACATCAAGTATAACAGCTATTTCTCTCTTATGACATTCATCTACTAAAAGTTTGAAAGATTCTGGCGTTCCATAATATTTATCGAGTGCCATGTGGAAAGAAGGATTATAACCCCAACTTTGATTGCCTTCAAACTCATTGATAGGCATAAACTCAATTGCATTTACACCCAATCTATCAAGATAATCTAATGTGTCAAGTAGCGTTTTGTAATTCTTTTCAGAGGTAAAGTCACGCATTAATAATTCATAAATTACCAAGTCTTCATTAAGTGGAGCAGTGAAATCATTATTCCATATATAATCTTCTGCCCCAGTCTTAAGAAGTGATGCATATCCATTGGTTTTGCCTTCTGGATATGGGTGTAAATCTGAAAAAGTAGCGTCGTCCACCCATTGGTCATTATTAGGATCGAGTACCAATTCACTAAAAGGATCCGCAATTAGAATATTACCATCTACTAGATATTGAAAGGCGTAGTTCTTATCAGTATCCAATCCAATAATATCCATCCAAAAGCTTTGGCCATCTGGTGATCTTTTCATAAAATATTCTGGATCAATTTCCCAATTGTTGAAGTCTCCTAAGACATATGCATTAGATTTATTAGGGGCAAATAATACGAGTCTATAATCGGTTGCATTAATTTTATTTATGCCTAGTTTTGTTTCAATTGGGTAAGCTTCAGTGATAATATCTGGATTGACAATAAGCGTAAAAGAAGACTCTTGAATTACTTCGTCTTTCTCAGCTGATATTTCTATAGTGTGTTTATTATTATCTGGAACTATATATTCAATGTCAATGTCATTCGTGTTTTCTTGGAAGAAAATAACGCCGTTATCTTTAATTATTATATTAGCATCTTGAGATGCTACAAATTTGATATTAATAGATTCTTCTATATCGACGATTAACGAACTTTGAGTTGGAGATAATAATTGTGTCGTAAATTCTTCGGAATCATTGTAATCGAGAAAAATATCTCCTAAAGATGCTGTTTTACCTTCTTTTGATCCATTTTGGTTTCTAAAGACAAATGCAAGCTTTTCTATCTCTTCCGAAGGAGGGACTTCATAGAAATCGTTTATTACAATTGTTATTTGATGCTTGTTGTTTCCTATGTTTGTCATTTTCACTTTTGAATCGTCTGTTCCCCAATTCCCTACAACAAATTTCCAATCAGATGGAGAAATTGATTCCGATGTGATTAATCCAGTGTGCATATATACTTGGGTTTCATCTTGTAATCCGCCGTTGCCTTGAGTAGCATCATATGTTATTGTTACAGATTCATTTCTTTGTGGAAATGCTGGGTTTAGAGTCACAATTTGTGCAAAGCATGATATAGAAAAACTAAGAATGAATAAAGTTATGTGTAATGATTTCATAGGTTTTGATTCTTTTATGTTAGCAAGTTAATCATAATGTGTCATATTAACACTAAGTATTTGCTTTTATGTTAAATTTTACTTTATTAAAGCGTTAAATCAAATTAACTTTTAGCTATTTATCGTTAGAAATATTTGTTTCGTCTAATTTAATAAAGTATAATTAGTAGATTATGCAAAAAGCGCTATTTTCAAATTCAAATCTATAAGTATGTATGAAGATTTAAGAGAAAAAGCTGTCTTAGAGCTAGAAGAGAAAAGAAAAAGACGAAAAGGTATTCAAGTTGTTGGTGTAACCTTTGCTATGGTCTCAATTATTCTTTTCATAATAAGTACTCGGTTTTATGCTGACGTAGCCTTTTGGATAAAATTTCCAATTATTATCCTTGCGTTGACTTTTGGCATTATATATACCTCAGAGTATGGTTTGCCATTCGCAAGTGACGATGATGACCTTAGTGATGAGGAGATTGAAAGAGAAATGGTCAAAATCTATAGAAAAAGTAACCTCGAAAAGTTATCCACTGACTCTAATGATGGGCAATTAGAATTAAGAGAAATCGAAGAGTTAAAAGATAAGTACGAAGGTGGAGCTGATTTCGTCTAAGTCGAAAATTATGATAATGGATACTCAGGGTTAGTCTTAGCTTTCCCAAGTTGCATAGTTATTAAAATTAAAATAGCGAAGATTGAAAATACTTTATGGTTAAAAACAGTTATATCGTATGTGATCATTTTTAATTTTAGGTGTAAAATCATTAGACTAATTATCTTATTAAGGTCTAGTGAAACTGATATGTAACTAATATTGGTAGATGGTCACATGATTTACTTTTCATAAGCCTTCTAGATTCTACAACTATCATTTTTTTCGAAAAGAAATTATAATTTTGAGGTTTTACTAGTCCAAATAAGTAGCTACCTGTATAACCAATGTTTTTTTGGAATCAAAACTAATTTTAGACTGATTGAATTTTTCAACTATTATCTCTAAGTCTTAATTCAATAATGTATTATAATCTCCACTTACATACAGCAATTTTTATTTCTTTACTTTCTATATCTTCTATAATTGCATCTATTTGGTCCATTCTTTTTGCCCGACTAATAACTATATTTTCATATGAATGGAATAAACTATTACAGGATTTATTGGCGTATTAACAATGCAGTTGGTTACATTCCAATATTCTGCCATTTCGTTTTTTATGGGGTAATATTAATTTATCTTCATGTGATATTTTATATTTTGACAACATTGCATTTCCAAATTCACTCTTGGTTGATCTATTAATGCGATAGGGTAGTAGAGGTAATTTAAGCTGAATTGTTTTGAGAAAATAACAACTGACTAAATATAATCTCCAATTTATTAAATGAAGAATCATTCATAATTTCTTCAATTGCTAAATCTATCTTTAATGTTTCTCTATGTTAAAACTTAATATGGTGATAGTCAAGTCTATTTCATCAGAGCTGTTGCTAATGTCATTTTCTATATACTCTGGTGATTCATGGTCTGCATATACTTGTACTCTCCAGTAAGAGTAAAATAAAACAACAAAGTTTATAAGTAGAAAGATAGTTACTTCGCTATCATTTGGTTTACGTATTCCTTAAAATTTCTGAACTTCACATTCAGTTAGATTAAAATCAACTATACCAATTTTATCAAAATTCTTATTGCCCTGAAATTTACTTTTCCTAAATCTGATATTTTCATTTGGCCCAGATATGATTTGCTTTAGACCATTACTATTACTACCAATAAATTCATTGTTTATTACATCTACATATTTAAATTCTGCCGAGTTTTCGTTTCCTAAAAAATCCAAGCATCCTCCAGTACAGGTATTGTTAATAAATGATGAATTAATAAATTGAATTGATCTAGCTTGGATAAATTCTAAAACTTTTTCTTTTGCATTATTTATAGTGCAATTTGTAAAAGTTAAAAGTTTTGAATTTAGGATTTTTAGGCCGACTTGGCTATTATTTCCTAAGTTACAATTATAGAAACGCACATTCTTAGATTGTGCAACATACAAAGATGGTACATTGGAATAGGTGTTCTTAGATATGTTGTGGCCAAGTATTACGTCTTTTACAATCCCTTGTTCAGCTTTTACAATAAAAAGAGGGACAGCTTTCGGGTTGTTTGATAATATTTCGCTTCCATTTCCAATTATGCTAAAGTT
>Ga0209187_1004426_pt1 | contig 10711 bp, 7 predicted proteins | sample BantaG_FD_187430 | JGI IMG/M metagenome (GOLD analysis project Ga0209187, IMG submission 187430) | Marine algal microbial communities from Bantry Bay, Ireland - BantryBay_4 metaG (SPAdes) (version 2) | ecosystem: Host-associated > Algae > Red algae > Unclassified | place: Bantry Bay, Ireland... | reverse complement strand
AGCGATTAACTCCCGTTTCTTGTGAAGATGATAATCTTAAATTAACATTTGAATTTCACCAAGAACTTGATCACTACCTATGTTCTTCAGAATTTCTTCTCGCTGATATTACCGAGAAGGTAGTGCCATTCGGCGTATTAGAACCAGACAGATATTCTGGTTTTTTATTCGTAGAAAGCAGTGTAGACCACACGAACATTGCTATTCCTGTAGATGATGGTTCTGTTACCAATTATGTATATGCAGGCGATGTAACAACAGATAAATTTGTAAACCTATTTAATTATTTCGGATTTGAAAATGATAGCGTGTACTTCAGGTGGTACTATTACTATAATGCCCCATTACTTGAATCTAGTATTTCCAAACCTGACTTGAGCCAAGCTGAATGCATTGTGGCGTCTAATCAAGTGGTCATGTATGCAATTGCAGAAACTTCGATTCCAGAAATATCATCAGAAGAGATAATCAATTCAACAAGTGCTGAAGGCAATGGAGAAATATCGATTATGACATCTAATGGATCAGGCGATTACGAATATTTATGGAGCCATGGCGCATCTGGGTCTTCTGTAACTGACTTAGAACCTGGTGAGTACACTGTAACAATAACTGACTTATCCTTTTGCTCTTCTCCTATCATAGAGACTTATATTGTGGGTGGATTGACCTCGACAAGTGACTTAGCTATCGATAAGAATATGTTATCTATATACCCCAATCCTTCTGAAGGACAGTTTTTTATTACTACGGATAAAAATTTAGGTCAAGTACAAATAACTATATATACATTGAACGGTGAGGAGTTGTATAGTAAAACCGAAATCCTTAATAAATCATCAAAAACGAGAATCGATCTCTCTGTTCCTGAAGGCCTTTATATATTAAAATCCTCAAATGGTGAAAGTACAATTACCAAAAAATTTATAATAAGTAAAAGTTAATTATATATTGTTTTACGCTTCACTAACCAACTTAATTTTGGTGAAGTGTGATTTGGAGAATCAAGTTAGATATTGCAGAATGAAGTAAACATATAAGAATATGGTTACTTCATTCTCTATGTAAATATTAACAAATTTATGAATCTATGATGACTTTTTTTTTATCTGAGTCGAAAAATTGTAGGAACTATAATTTCACTTTATTATATTAGTGGGCATTAGATTTTATTAAAAACTAACAAGTGCAGAACATCTAATATCCGATATTTTATTTGTCTACCTAAAACATGCATCTCATGATCTTATCTAATAAATATTATTTAATTTTTTTCTTATTACTATATTCTATTCTTGCGTGTAGTCAGCAAAAATATCAACTCGAATTTACTAATATAAGTCAAATAGATTCAAAGTCTGAGATAAATATAAAGAAGGCTCTTGGTGTACACCCTCAGAATTCACTCTCATTACAATATAATCACATTGATGGACTTAACATCAATCATAAAAGATACAATCAAATCATTGCAGGATATCCTGTCGAAGGCGCCGTCATAGCTACTCACCTGTATAGAAACGGAAAAACAAAGGTCAATGGACTGTGGCTTACAGATATGAATCCCATTATTCCAGCATCTACTATACCAGAAAATAAAATACTAGATATAGTAAGGAAGGCATTTCCACCAAACAGAAAACTAAGTTGGGAAATAAAAGATATTAGTGATAAATATCGTGTTGATATTTCTAAGGTTTGGTATAATGAGAACTACAGTAATGTAGGTAAAGATTATCTATTGTCTTACAAAGTAAATACCTACATATCGGATCCTTTCGAGTCATATACTTTGTTCATAGATGCCCTTACTGGTCAGATATTATCTAAGTATTGTACTCATCATACGGCTAATGTTCCAGCAGTTGCCGAAGGCTTGTACACTATGGGTCCCGTCCAAATGACGGTAGACTCGATCAGTGAAAATGAATACAAGATGATCAAGTATAATGATGAAGGTGAGGCTATCATCAGAACACGAGATGTCTTAAACAATTTTAAAATTATAGAATCAACTGATAACGAGTGGTTAGATAAGCCCTCTGTAGATTGTCACTGGGGCACTGAGAAAACATTAGAATATCTACATACAGAGATAGAAAGAGATGGAATGGACGGCGAGGGTAGTGCTATAACCGTTAATGTACATGCTCAGGATCCTATGGGAGGTGGTCCGGTGGGCAATGCGTTCTATGTAAATGGAAGTATTAATATAGGAGATGGAAATGCTAGTAGCCCTATAAAAGTCCCATTGAGTAGCCTTGACATAATAGCTCATGAGATTTTCCATGGAGTAACAGAAAGTACAGCTAACCTGATATACAGTGGAGAATCAGGTGCTATAAATGAATCTATGAGTGACATATTCGGGGTAACCGTAGTGGAACATACAACTGGTAATTATTCATGGGACATAGGTGCCCAATTAAACAATGCCATAAGGCGGATGGATGACCCCAAGTCATTAGAAATGCCTGCATTCTATGATGGAGAATATTGGTTTGGCGGTGCTGATGTTCATATTAACAGCTCCATCGGTAATCTATGGTACTATTATTTGGTAGAAGGTGGATCAGGGGTCACAGAAAATGGTGAAAGATTTAGCATCGAAGGTATCGGTTTTGAAAAAGCAGCTAATATAGCTTATAGAACGCTGAGCGAATATCTAATACAATCCTCTAATTATGAAGACTACTGCAACCTGTCTTTACAAGCTGCTCAGGATTTATATGGAGAATGCTCACCAGAAGTTGTTAGTGCATCAGCAGCATGGGCTGCGGTCGGATTAGGCGAGATCATAAGAGGTACGGATATTAATATAACCAAGATTGAAAATTTAGAATCTGGCTGTAATTTAGGATCTGAAGAATTAATATCTATTGAGTTGGCATTTGAGTCTTGTGGTGATTTGCTTACAGAAGGTACAGAACTTACATTCGCATACGCTATCAATGATGGCAATCCTATCACTGAATTGTATACATTACCTCAGACTATAAGTCCTAATGAGTCACTGATATATACATATACGCAGACAGCTGATCTGAGTAATGTGGGCATATATGATATTAGAACATGGGTAGATTATCATCCCGACGCTTACCCTATAAATGATACGCTTCACATAAAAGTAGAGAATAGAATTTTTCAAAATGAAGATATAAGATTAGTGGATATAATACATCCTAACCAGTCTACAGCATGCGGATTAACGTCGGTAGATCCTATTGTGCAACTTCAATTCTTAGGATGTGACTCACTACCAAGCGGGTCTATTATCAACATCAAAGCCTCATTAGATAATTCGGTTTTAGAATCAGAATTGGCGCTTGCAAACGATATAAATTATGGAGAAATCATAGATCTTACTTTATCAGGTGTATTACAAATAGACGACTATGGAGTTCATCAGTTAAGTGTTGAGATATCTTATCCGAATGACCCTAACTTAGCAAATAATTTTTTAGAAAGTAATATAGAGTTTTTTGAATCTAAGGATCAACCATTTATGTATCCGTTTAACGATGAAAGTGAGTTATCATCACTTAACATTAGATTAGGTTCAGCAGTGGATCAGGATACATTGATAGACAGATTCGATGATAGTAGCGAGGGCCAAGCTCTTATGTTTACTGGGAGTGATGTCGTAGATCTTAGTACCAATGAGCTCTACATTGAGTTGGTAGAAAGTGAAGAGGAAATCTGGTCAAAAAATATATCTCATGAGACCCGTACTTGTATGTGCGTAGATGCCACAGAATGGGATAAGGCTTCCTTATCATTCGATCTATATATCCATCAGGTTGTAGGTCTCTGGAACGCACTCGGTATCAACAATCCGTGGGCAGCTAATATGAGAGTCCTAGTTAATGGCGCGCCAATCACGGATACTTACTCATATAATATTCCAAAACAGTTCGATAATCATATAATTGACTTAACGGATTATGTGGGTACAACTTTCGAAGTTTGTTTCCAGTCTAAGTCTCTTATTGGAAGAAACCTATATGGGCTTATCCTTAGTGGCGAGGATGCTCTTGGGGACCAAGTCATAATCGATAATATTAATGTCAGCGATGAGCTTTTAGTCTCTAGTAATAATGAGGAAAGTGATTATTCAAATATTACATACTTCCCTAATCCGACTCATGACAAAATTAATGTCTCATTAACGAGTAATTACAATGAAGATATTTATTTCGAAGTGATCAACACTTTAGGAGAAGTCATAAAGCGATTTAAATACAGTGTCACAACAGGTGCTAATATTATAACAATACCATTAGGTGAAATAAGTCAAGGAATATACATTCTAACAAATCGTTCCCTGAAGAATAAGATGCTGACAGCCACTAAAGTCATTGTAAACTAAAATACATTATGTGCTTAAAATTGTTGGATAATATTTTAGCTTGCAGAATGCATTAAATTAAGAATATTTAAGTTATGTATTTTCTATTATAATTTGTTGCGTAAGCTGCACCAGCTCCTATATTCTACATATTTTATTCGTGAGCTTTGATCTTTTCATGTTGTTCTTTGTAATTGATTTCTTCATGAAATGGTAAACTAATTTACAGAATAAGTCACATCACTTATTCCCGTCACTCTTGTAAATAGATAAACAAGAAAAAAAATTCTAGTGAACATTTTTTATATGCTCCGTGTGTTTAGCGTAATTCATAGGAATGAGAATAGATTTCAAATACAGTTTCAAAAGGGTATTCAAAGTAGCACATACGATACAGTTTTTCTCCTAGATAATACTCTCTAATTGGTATTCTTTGTTTGTCTTCAACAATCCACAAAATTTTACAAAATTTTAATATCGGTGTCTCAAGTTAAAAAATAACTAAGACCAGAACGGAAGTGGTCAAAAGCAAATATTAATCCCTCACTTACTATGACTATAATTGGTTCAAAACCAATCTTGCCAACTGTAGATAGGAGCACAATTTTAAATGTTCTCCAGCCTTCGTCTAAAAAGTCAATGCACATCTGCTCAATAGCTGTTTCATTCTCATCTTCTACTACTATCGGTTCCATGAGAATTTAAAATCCTAAGACCTCTGTGTAATATTAAACGGCGTGTTCAATATCAGGAACCATTAATACCAATTCTAGTTTAGAATGACGGTAATTATTTATTTTGTTCTTCATGTTCCTTCGTTAAAAAGCCTCGCCGAACCTATGGGTTCGCCTACGTTCTTGCCTCGATCCATTTTGAACAATTCTAAATCCTTTTCCGTCATCTAAAAATAGAAATGGTATAAGTCTGTTGCCAAAGAATTCAGTAATATCTAACCCGCTGCATTAATACATTTTATAATACTGTGATTTCTCCAAATTTCTTGACTATATTACCATTTGATAGATATGTTATATAATATACGTAAACACCTTGACTTACAGATCTATTATTATGTCTTCCATTCCAATTCATAGAAGGGTCATCGGAATGAAATAGAAGATTACCCCATCGGTCAAATATGGTCATTTCATATTCATCTGAAATATCACAATTACTATTCCTCATCGGTCCGAATAGTGAATTTTCAGAGACGCTGCTTTGTCGAGATATAATATTAGGTAGATAAACACGACATACATAAGTAAGACTAATATCAAATGTGCGACTACACATATTTTCGTCAGTTATAGTATAGCTTAAGGTGTCGATAGAACCATCTGAAAGGATAGTAGTAGTATTACAATTACTACAACTCACTATATCGGATGGCTCCCAAAGAATACTATTATTGTCACCTATAGGTATGGTTATTTCATACGCTTCATCAAAATAGAGTTCTAAAGTATTTTGAATTGGCGGCGCAGGAATAGGATCAAATGATTCAATTTTTATTATATAGATAGAGTCACAACCAGAACTATTTATAAAATATAAAGTATCCATCACGGGCCCCATATAGACTTTATCTCTTATTGTCAATGGCTCATCACCACACTGGAAATATTCTTCAATTTCCAAAAATTCAGACTCTAGGGTTATCATAACTTCCACTATGGAATCGCATCCTGCGGCGTTCTCAAGCACCACTGATCCTTCTAATCTGTTTTGGTCAAATATATCTGATCCGATCATGAATTCAATATTATCACCTTCACAAATACTTTCTTGAAATAAAAAGCTTGAGGGAGATGAAAAAACTAAATCTACAAAGACAGTAGAATCGCATCCTTCTGATGAAACTAGCGTTCCATCACCCATAGGGTTGTTCTCATTAAAAGTGACATTACCCACCGTAATTTCAAAACCATCACCTGAACAACCTGTATAATTAAAGGAATCACTTAATGGATCTTTAAATGATAATTTGGTTATAATAATGGAATCGCAAAAGTTAGCTGCAATTAATGTGTCGAGGTATGTGCCTTCCATACTAACTTGCTGGCCAGAAGGTAGTGTATAAGGTTCACCAGGACATAATTCAACTTCAATGGGAGGATTTTGATTACCAGCAATACTACAACCTAAAGCAAAAATATTACAAGTAAATCTATCGTTTTTATTATTTACTTCATCTCCAAAACTTATACTTCCAGCACCTCCTCCACAAAAAATTCCTATATCTCCAAATATTAAATCATTTGTCAATGAATCAATAACTGCTGTTGGTCTACCTAGATTATCTACCGCTAAAACCGTAAAGCCAGTTGTGGGACCGGAGGTAATTACACCTTGATATGTACCGCCTTGGTTAAAAGAAGACACCTCTCCAAAAGGGCCATCAAAAATATTAAGCCCTACATTTATACCAGATGATTCATTAGGATTTTCATTTTCGTTTTCAATAGTATAACCCCATAGAACTACCTCTTTTTGTGTAGCTATTACTAGATTAGCAGGGCATAATAAAGACCATGTTCTAATAGATGATAGTAGATTATCAGGAAGAGAAGTTTGATCTATGTCTTGACTGAACGTCAGAGTGTCCACTGGGAAATTTCCTAAAAAAACCACATCACACTCCTGATCATTAATATAATCTACTGAAATAGCTTCTCCTAATACATTCAATTCTAAAGGGCATTGTACGGTTCCATTGATTCCAAAATTTTCAGTGTTTAACAATTTTCGTCTAAGATAATTATCCATTAGATCGCCATCAAGATTATAACCGCATGAAGCAAAAGAATCGTTAGAATTACAATAAGCATCCTCAGGTAAATAACAAATCACGATTGTTCCATCTTCACATTCACAATCGACCACTTGAGCGGAGGCTATTGTACAAAACAGAAAAGAAATACCTATAAAAATCCATCGCATGCGGGAATTTTCCATTTTTATTAGTTTTTATTTTAAAGATGAATATTTAATAGTTTTAGGTGATATACTCCTACTGTTAGTTTTTAAAGATTTAAACCTAATTATTTAATAAGTAATCCAGGTTTTACCACTGATTATTATAGTGTCATCCGGAAACCAACATCTAAGTTTAGGGTTGATGAACGGATAGTAATTTCGTCATTAGGCGTCCAGTCTCTTAAATGTCGTCTATAAGTGAACCCCCAATTCAAGCTAAGTATTCGATTTATATCAGTCTCAAATCTAAGTCCTAAGATGGTTACCGAAGATAATGACTTTTTATCAAAAAAGTTGTTATTAGAAAGCTCAATAATATCCAAATTTGAATCTATGTACTTCCCCTTACTCTGCAGACTCGTCATCCCCAATCCACCTAAAGCAATGAGGTCCAAATCTTTTTTTGAAAACAAAACATAGGATAATCTTATAGATGCCTCTGTAGCACTATACTGATTATTCTCTCTAATTGTACGCTTCTGAATTTCACTTGATGATCTGCTTCCGAACGTTGTGTGTGAGTTTCCACTGAACTCATTGATAGTGGTGTAAAGTGGTACGTTTTCTTGAATAATTTGAACTGTATCACATTGTATGAAATCAATTTGTTCCCGTAATAAATGATACTCTAAAGCTCCATGTATAGCAAAACGATCTGATAATTGGTAAGATATATTTAGTCCTAATGAATAGCCGAACCTTTTGGAACTGGCTTGATCTAGAATATGACTATATCCTTGAATACTTGAGCTTGTTTTAAAATCAATTACATTCAAACCGGATGATATTCCTAATGTCCATTTTGAAGGATCTGAGATATTCGATAATCCATCTACCATCATATATTGAGGAAGATTAATGTATCTCGATTGATTTTTATCTATTGAAACATACGATGGTGATTTATCTAAATGCCGTATAAATAAATTATGGATTTCTTTAGTCCTTGGCTCATCAATATCTGTAATAATAGGTTGTATAATATTTCCGATATTTGATTCTTGAGCGCTTAGATTTTTATTTTGATTTTCCTTTTTATTTAAAGCGTAGTTTGACCATTTTATGTTAGTTGCTCCGGGTAAGTTCGTCGTACTTTCTTTTATGTCTACAGCGTATATCGATTCTCTAGTCTTTTGTGTTAGTTTTCTTTCAACTAATTCTGAATCATTCGATTTATCAATAGAATATTTATTCATTTTAGCTGATCTAGAAAAATTATTAACTTGATCATTGTCCTTAATAATGTGCTCTCTAGAGGTCTCTTCAGTATATGATTCTGTAATCGTATTTTTGCGTATTAGATCAGAATTATTTTTCTCCTCGTTTGACTTATGATGTATAGTGATGAGCAGAACTCCGATTCCAAGGCCAAGCAGATAAACTAATCTTTTTCGCTTTGGTTTCTCAACTGGACGCTTAATCCCTGATTCCATTTCAGCCCAACTAAAACCTGTTGGCACCTTTAGGTTCTGTTGTAGTTTGCCTATGATTATTTCTTCCAATTTTTTATGATCCATATTAAATCGAATTTATTAATACTTTTAATTCTTGGCATTCTTCTAATTGTTCATTTATTTTATTTCTCAACCAGCCTTTTGCACGAGACAATTGAGACCTAGAGGTTTCTTCCGCTATTTCTAGATGTTCAGCTATTTCCTTATGTGAAAAACCTTCTATCAGGAACATGTTAAAAACAATTCTATAGCCGTCGGGCATTAAACTTATTAGATTTAAAAGATTCTGCAGATATAATTCACTAAGTGCATTATTATCAGTTTTTACGTGATCTGTATAATCTAATAACGCTAGACTCTGTGGTTTTTTTTTTCTCTTGTAATCAATAATTTTATAAACAGCAATGGAGCGTAACCAAGGTTTAAAAGATCCTGTACTTTCTTGATATTTTTCCAAAGAGATAAAAATGCTACTGAAAATCTCTTGAACCATATCTTTCAGAAAATGCTCAGGAATAAAATACCTTTTACATAAAGTATACACATATGGTAGATAAGCTTCGTATAGGGATTGTTGAGCATGAGCTTTTCCAACTATGCATAATGGCAGTAAAACCTTGATCTCTTTTTTTGATAACGCCCCCATCTATATTTTTACTCGCAACGGTACACTAGGGGGACGTAAAAACTGCCTTCTACCAGTCCTATCGGTTCCCAGTTTTCTAAAGTTTCATCGATATTGGCCTCAAATAATGCCGACCATGTGCCTTGCATTACTTCTTCCGATTCATCTATTGTTATATTGAACGGTTCTGTAAGTATATTTCTAATGAGCCTATCTTCACTCTCAACGTAGATAGATATCTGTAATCTATCTAAATCTGTTAAATAAGAAATGAGATAACTGTCTTCAGAGAATACAAACAAATTTTCTTCTTCTCTATATTCTGCATTGGTGATAGTGTAGTGCTCAATCACAAGATTCTGTGAAGTATCGACACGTTGGCATAAGTATCCTGTGGAATTATATAATGCCTTTTCTCCGTTATAGTTAAACAATAACTCACCAGAATTGACATAAACAGTATCTATCCCAATATCTGATTCAAGTGTTGTCATATCGTCAAAATTTTCTTCTGAACAAGAATTCATAAGGAAGGCAATGCTTATAATGACTATTAAGTAATTTTTCATAATTTATTTAAATGTGATAACAACTCTATTCAACTATCTATTCGTTTGTAGGGCGGATATGTTGCATCAGATATAAATTTATGCGTTTATTATTTGATTAAAAATTTTCACTACTTTATATTTTCCTTCAGTAATATTAACATAATAGATATGTGATTCAAAAGGGTAGGACACAAGATTTCTACCTTGTATGCTAAACGACACTTATTTTCATCTTCGCCGTAGGCCACTTATTATCTAACATTTTAATGAAAAGTGCGTACTGTTGATCTAAGTCTTTATAATCTTCGCCAATTTTACTTTGTGGCAAGGAATATTTTCTGTGTATGTCTATTATTTCTTCACTTATTATACTCGAGAATTTAACAGCTGAATGCATATGTTAAACCATGTCCCATTCCCATTTACAAATTTCCTTACTGCAGGTTAATGTTGTGTCAGTTAATATTGTTCCTTCGACTGGGTATTCCCTACGTCTGTAAATATCATTTATGATTTGTGCTGAGCTCATCTGAAAGATTGTTAACAGCTAATAATACATGTTTAGATCTATTTTTAAGGCAATTTATAAATCCTTTAACAATTCCTTCTTTACTTGAGATTCATATAATACCAATTCTAGTTTAGAATGACGGTAATTATTTATTTTGTTCTTCATGTTCCTTCGTTAAAAAGCCTCGCCGAACCTATGGGTTCGCCTACGTTTTTTGCCTTGATCCATTTTGAACAATTCTAA
>Ga0209187_1004420_pt1 | contig 10726 bp, 11 predicted proteins | sample BantaG_FD_187430 | JGI IMG/M metagenome (GOLD analysis project Ga0209187, IMG submission 187430) | Marine algal microbial communities from Bantry Bay, Ireland - BantryBay_4 metaG (SPAdes) (version 2) | ecosystem: Host-associated > Algae > Red algae > Unclassified | place: Bantry Bay, Ireland... | reverse complement strand
GAAAGAAGACTACTCACAAATACATTTGTGTCCATCACTACTTTCATCGATTAGTGGCCTAGCTCTGTTTTGTCACTTACGGCCGTACTCTGTTTTGCCTGTTGCTCGGCGGCAAGCGCTCGCCTACGTTCTGCGCGAACGGCAGTAATTGCTTCGTCAACTAACTGCTCAACTTCTTCAGGTGGTCTATCAGGCATTTTGGCGTGGATCTCGTCAATAATAGCCAGATCGCGTTCGCGCTGTGTGAGGTAGCGATTGAGCATGGCAACCGGAATCACCGCTACCATGGGGTTGCCCGACCGTTCAACAATAACGGGTGAGCCACCGTAGTGGACCTGCCCAATCAGATCGGCAAAATTGTTGCGTGCTTCTTTCGCACCCATACGTTTGATCGCTGGTGAGAATGCATCGCTCGATTGTTGATCAGTTAGCGTTAGATTACTTTCTGTACTCATCCATCTGTCTCCTGAATCGATTGTTGTCAATAAGTTGGCCCAATAGTTGGTCACCACTATAGAGGATAAACACCACAATGTCAACAGTGTACACTGTGTCACCAATGCCTGATGGGATGCACACCCCAAGCATTCCATTTGCGGCCCACCACCTGCGCTTCACCGTACGCGTCACTAAAGCGATCCAGTTTCACCAATTCAAAGGCAGCGCGTTGCGCGGGGCGCTGACCGCCGTGCTCAACCGTGACTTTTGCCCAGAATGGCGCTCGGGCAACCGCGATCCGCATCATCAAGTCATTTGCCCCACCTGTCAACTGGTGGCACTTGAACGCAGCGATGATACGTCGGGCGACGTGCGCCGCCCCTATGCATTGACCCCACCGCCGGGCAGCCAAACAAACTTCGAGGTAGGTGAAACTTTTGCCTTTGGACTTACGCTCTTTGGCAACGGGACCAGCTACCTGCCCTATATAGTGATGGCTGTAGACCATATGGGTTCTGTCGGCGTGGGGCAAAAAGATGGGGGCAAGCGTGGGCAATTCGAGTTGGAACGGATCGATGCCATCAACCCACTTTCAGCCAATATTCTGCCGATTATGGACTCGGAAGACAAAGTAGTCTATACCGAGACAGTGCCGATTGTGCCAGAACAAATTTTGGCAATGACCGATCTACTGGCGCGTGATCTGGCGCAAGCAGACAATCTGTTGCGCATCGATTTTCTGACGCCGACTCGCATCATGAAGAATAAACAGGTTTGTCGCCAGCCGGATTTCTTTTCGTTGGGGAAGCAGGTTGTATTGCGCCTGCTGGATCTGAGTGCGCAACATGGTGATGGTCGCCCGACAATGGATGATGGCCCACTAGAGTTGGGTACACATATTTATCCCCATTTAGACGAAGTGCGCCTGATGCAAGATCAAACGCACTGGTGGGAGCTGTCAGGTTATTCGAGTCGGCTGAAGCAGAGCCAAGAAATTGGTGGTTTGATGGGCTATGCGGTCTATCACTCGCCAGATTGGCGTCCCCTTCTGCCTTGGCTTTTATGGGGCATGAATACACAGGTGGGCAAGAATGTCGTCAAGGGCTGTGGTTTGTATTCGATTGGGGTGGCGAAGTAGCGAGTGGTGGGTGGCGAGTGGTGGGTGGCGAGTGGTGGGTGGCGAGTGGTGGGTGGCGAGTGGTGAGTGGGGCGGTCACTTTTTTGTAAAGGACGCGATATAATGTCTTGGAAAAATTTTGATGAATGGGAAGCGGAGCTACCGAATTTTGTGAAGCGTAGTCCGTTATGGGGTTTCGTTACCTATCAAAAGGCGCTGTTTTTGGCGGACTTGGCTTGGTTTGATTCCGAAAAGCTGCTGGATGCACCACAGGGTCGCAGAATGGCTTGGCAGTTGGTGGATTCGGCAGGTTCTGTTCCAGCAAATATTGAAGAGGGATATGGTCGTGGTTTTGGGAAGGATTATGCGCTTCTTTTACGTATCTCGCTTGGTTCTGCACGCGAAGCACAAGAGTGGTACGTTCGCGGACGACATGTATTCTCTGCTCAACTTGTAGAGCAGCGCTACCAGCTGCTAAAAGAGAACATCGGTGGTTTGGTAACAACAAGTAATCAGCAGCGTGAGCGGTAGGGGTGGTGGATGATGGGTGACGGGTGATGCAGGTGGCAGGTGCGACTCGCCACATCGCCACCCGCATCACCCATCACATCGCCACTTGCCCCACCAAATAAGGAGCTAATTATGCCAAGAGTACAACATTTAATTGTAGATGAGTTCGGTAGCTTTATTGCGAAGAAGAGCGGTCGATTGCGCGTAACGTGTCAAGGCGAAAAGCGCGGCGATGCACCGCTCATGCATCTGGAAAGTGTGCTTGTCACGGGGCGCGGCGTTAGCTTGAGCAGCGACGTGGTGGCGGCTTGCTCCGAGGAGGGCATTCCGATCCACTTTTTAAACAGTCGTGGCCAACCAGTGGGGAGTTTTTATAGCTCGGCGTTGACGGCAACGGTGCAGACGCGGCGGGCACAACTGGCTGCATATGATAACTCGCTTGGCTTATCGTTTGCGTTGGGGGTTGCCGAGGGCAAAATTCGCAATCAGGTCAACTTGCTGCGCTATCTGAGCAAAAATCGCAAAGAGAAGCAGCCCCAGATTTATGCCGAGGTGCGCCTGCTGGCCGACGAGGTACAGGATCATCTGGCCGAGTTGGAGAGACTGAAGCAAGATGAAAGTATCCAGCAAATTGATGGCTGCCGTAGTCGCTTGCTCTCTATCGAGGGGCGTGCGGCTAAGAAATATTGGCGAGGAATCGGGCAGCTATTGTTGACTGATTTAGGCTGGCCGGGGCGCAAAACGCAAGGCGCGGCGGATCCTTTTAACAGCCTGCTCAACTATGGATATGGTGTACTTTATAGCCAGATAGAACGTTCGCTTGTTTTGGCTGGGCTGGATCCATATGCTGGATTTTTACACGTGGATAGACCGGGCAAGGCGAGTTTGGTCTTTGATTTGGTGGAAGAGTTTCGGCAAACGGTTGTAGATCGTACAGCCATGGCGGTGGTCAACCGCGGCATGGAGATCGAGATGGATGAGCGCGGCAGGCTGAAGGATGGGTTTCGCCGCGGCTTTGCCAACAAAGTCTTAAAACGTCTAGAGTCAAGCGAGCAATATGAGGGCAAGCGCTACCCACTTCGGTTGATTATCCAAATGCAGGCCCGGCACTTGGCGACATATTTTCGCGGCGAACGCGACAGCTATATGCCCTATATTTCTTCTTGGTAGGGCGGTAATCGGTAATCGGTAATCGGTATATCAACGAGATATGTGACCGCTAATATCTACTAACTACCATAGCGCAAGTGAGTGTAAAAAATGAAATGTCTGTTAATCTACGATATTCCGAATGATGCTGCACGCACAAAGATTGCTGATTTCTGCTTAGATTATGGGCTAGATCGGATTCAATATAGTGCGTTCATGGGCGATTTGGGCAGCAATCATCAAGAGGAGCTCATGTTGAAAATTGAAGCACGTTTGGGGAGGGCAGCGGGCAAGATCGAACTGTTTCCGATTTGCAAGCAAGATTGGCGCAATCGGTTGAAAATTATGCAAGAATCAGATAATGAGGTGGAGTAGATGGAAACGGATACATTTACTGAACAAGAAACTTGGTCTTTACGGGTGGTTGACTTAAAGCAATTTGAATACTGCCCGCGCGTGGTCTACTATCAATATTGTTTGCCCGGTATTCGACCCACCACATACAAGATGGAAGCGGGCATTGCGGCGCAAGATCGCGTGGAAGAGTTGGAGGGTCGGCGCAGTCTACGTGCGTATGGCATTCAAGACGGGACGCGTCACTTTAATGTTTCGGTCTACTCTGCTACGTTGCGCTGTACGGGACAAATCGATTTGTTGATCGAGACTAAAGATGACGACCATCACCGTTTTGTTCCAGTTGACTTCAAGCTAAGCCGCAAAGAACCGGGCCGACACTTTAAGTTGCAGTTGGCCTGCTATGCGTTGATGATCGAAGAAGAGCGGGGTGTACCGGTAGAGAGCGCGGCCATCTATCTAATTCCGCTGAAAAAATCTGTGTTGGTGCCGATGACAACGCGCCTAAAAAATGAAGCAAAGCGTAAGTTGACCGAGATGCGCAAGATGGTTATTGCGCAGCAGATGCCCGAACCAACTCGCCAGCGGGCAAAATGCGTGGACTGTGAATTTCGACGTTTTTGCAATGATGTACTATGATTAAGTTAGTTGGTGCGTAGCCCCTAGCCTATATTTTTGTGCGTTACGGGGTGCGCTTCTCAAATCTATCAAATGTAGCCTTGGAAAATGCGGTTCCAGGGGGGCTTGTACAATTTTAAGGAATAAATGCTCTCTCAAACCCCCCCCCACTATTTTGCAGAAATTGAATTGAGAAAAAGTGAGTAAATTTAATGATAAATAACTTTGCCGGTTGTAAAATTGACCAGGCAGGACGGGTTCTAAGCGTTTTTACTGGTAGCTTAGGTATCAACTGTATGCCATACAAATCAAATCGCGGGCGGTCCCATCAAATGATCCGAAAGAGCGGATACTGAAACATAGCTCGCGTGCGATATCAGGAATCTCTTTGCGCTGTCCCATCAAATGATCCGAAAGAGCGGATACTGAAACACTACGTTATCATATGAAATCTCGCCGCTTTCTAATGGTCCCATCAAATGATCCGAAAGAGCGGATACTGAAACTTGTATGACGCAACCTTAAAGCTGTTTGCATCGCGTCCCATCAAATGATCCGAAAGAGCGGATACTGAAACGAAAACGGCGGCAAGCGGCGCGGCGGCTGTGGCGGCGTCCCATCAAATGATCCGAAAGAGCGGATACTGAAACAAGCAATCCAGACGATTATGAGGGGATACTTGCAAGTCCCATCAAATGATCCGAAAGAGCGGATACTGAAACACCAAGTCCGGCATAGGCCGGATGCTCAGCGAGTGGTCCCATCAAATGATCCGAAAGAGCGGATACTGAAACAACCGATAGCGCAGCGGTCAACGCATGGATTGCAGCGTCCCATCAAATGATCCGAAAGAGCGGATACTGAAACAACAGCGGGCTGAAACCTTTCAGCCCGTCGGCAATGGGTCCCATCAAATGATCCGAAAGAGCGGATACTGAAACAAAATCATTCGAAAAGGTCGCAGGCGTTGGAATTGAAGTCCCATCAAATGATCCGAAAGAGCGGATACTGAAACGTCCGGCCTCGTATCGTCGGGCGTGGTTGTGACCTCGCGTCCCATCAAATGATCCGAAAGAGCGGATACTGAAACCTTTCATCTATTTTTTGCGACTTACCTACACCGCCGTCCCATCAAATGATCCGAAAGAGCGGATACTGAAACAAGAATAGCGGATCGGATGATGCCGTCACCTCAATCGTCCCATCAAATGATCCGAAAGAGCGGATACTGAAACACCGCTGGCGGCGCACTTGGCGTCGGCGGTACCGGCAGGTCCCATCAAATGATCCGAAAGAGCGGATACTGAAACAATGCTTCGTAACGCTTGGGGGAATAGTCGTTTAACGTCCCATCAAATGATCCGAAAGAGCGGATACTGAAACCATTTCATCCGCCGCGCGCCAAGAACCACACCCCCGGTCCCATCAAATGATCCGAAAGAGCGGATACTGAAACCCGGTCGCTGGGGATTAATCGGATCGCCAACCAGCGTGTCCCATCAAATGATCCGAAAGAGCGGATACTGAAACCTCATGCAGCTCGCCTTTCAGCGACGCCGCGCTTTTATGTCCCATCAAATGATCCGAAAGAGCGGATACTGAAACCACCACCTGTCCTACTGTTGGAGCTGGTCGACGAGTTGTCCCATCAAATGATCCGAAAGAGCGGATACTGAAACATAAAGGACGGGAATGACACAGGTAGACCTAGCAAGTCCCATCAAATGATCCGAAAGAGCGGATACTGAAACTCGGCATTCGGATCTAGCTTCTCGCCAAATAATGCTGTCCCATCAAATGATCCGAAAGAGCGGATACTGAAACTCGGCATTCGGATCTAGCTTCTCGCCAAATAATGCTGTCCCATCAAATGATCCGAAAGAGCGGATACTGAAACATTAATAGCATCATCATTCCAAGCTCTGCCAACGAAGTCCCATCAAATGATCCGAAAGAGCGGATACTGAAACTGCGAGAGTTTGCCCGCGACGTGCTAAAGGAATCAGTCCCATCAAATGATCCGAAAGAGCGGATACTGAAACTGATGGTGATCACGAAGTATGCCTGCCGCCGGATGACGAGTCCCATCAAATGATCCGAAAGAGCGGATACTGAAACAATCGCGCACGAACTCGAAGCCGGTGCGTAAGCCTTGTCCCATCAAATGATCCGAAAGAGCGGATACTGAAACACTCGAAATCTTTCGGCTCCACCGCGTTCTCTGGTGTCCCATCAAATGATCCGAAAGAGCGGATACTGAAACAGCGTGTGGCATTGACTGCCGCCGCGTCTTTCAATGGTCCCATCAAATGATCCGAAAGAGCGGATACTGAAACAATCGCGCACGAACTCGAAGCCGGTGCGTAAGCCTTGTCCCATCAAATGATCCGAAAGAGCGGATACTGAAACAGTCTGAACCACTACGATTCAACATTAAACAGCTTGTCCCATCAAATGATCCGAAAGAGCGGATACTGAAACAATCGCGCACGAACTCGAAGCCGGTGCGTAAGCCTTGTCCCATCAAATGATCCGAAAGAGCGGATACTGAAACAGCATAGATTGGCGATGTGCTCAATCAATAATTGCTGTCCCATCAAATGATCCGAAAGAGCGGATACTGAAACTGCGAGCTGCTGCCCGGCGCCGAGTATTGGCAATGTGTCCCATCAAATGATCCGAAAGAGCGGATACTGAAACCAGTCGCGCCGCAGGTCACGAACAATTGGTTCGTGGTCCCATCAAATGATCCGAAAGAGCGGATACTGAAACTCCTCGGGCGGATGACCGCCGCAGTGCGGACACGGCGTCCCGTCCCATCAAATGATCCGAAAGAGCGGATACTGAAACATGTAATGGGTTAAAGGTTTGAGATCGGGCGGATAGTTAGTCCCATCAAATGATCCGAAAGAGCGGATACTGAAACATTCGGGGGTAGGTGTTGTTGGCATATGTTAGGTCGTCCCATCAAATGATCCGAAAGAGCGGATACTGAAACAATCCTCTAGATCCGCCATTCTCTCAGCAGTCAACGCGTCCCATCAAATGATCCGAAAGAGCGGATACTGAAACTTGCCCGCATCGCAACCGCAACGGAATCGATAGCGGAGTCCCATCAAATGATCCGAAAGAGCGGATACTGAAACAGAATCAATGATGCAAGCTTTTACAAAAGGATCAAGGTCCCATCAAATGATCCGAAAGAGCGGATACTGAAACGCGGGATTGTGTGTCGAGATGATTGTTGGGAACGAGTCCCATCAAATGATCCGAAAGAGCGGATACTGAAACAAATTATCCATATATACTTGCAGTTTTGCTAACGTTGTCCCATCAAATGATCCGAAAGAGCGGATACTGAAACGAAGGTGAGCGCGCCCGTCTACGTCACCACCTACACGTCCCATCAAATGATCCGAAAGAGCGGATACTGAAACATGCAACATCAAACGATTGGGAAACGTATCATCGGGGTCCCATCAAATGATCCGAAAGAGCGGATACTGAAACAGCCAGTTCGATCAAAAGCATAAACACCAACACTATGTCCCATCAAATGATCCGAAAGAGCGGATACTGAAACACTAATAGTCCGCACGATCTCTACGTGTACCTTGCCGTCCCATCAAATGATCCGAAAGAGCGGATACTGAAACCCAAACCCTTCTTACCCCTATTGTCAGCGTGCCACGTCCCATCAAATGATCCGAAAGAGCGGATACTGAAACATTTTGGGATATCTCTGGTGGCTGTACTGGCTACCGTCCCATCAAATGATCCGAAAGAGCGGATACTGAAACAGCAATATCGTTCGTGTCCGGCTCTGAGTCGAACAGGTCCCATCAAATGATCCGAAAGAGCGGATACTGAAACAATTGACTAAGTAGTGGTATCAAATCCTGAACGCCCGTCCCATCAAATGATCCGAAAGAGCGGATACTGAAACCTTGGCGCGGCTGCGTTGTACTCTTGTCGGTATGTTGTCCCATCAAATGATCCGAAAGAGCGGATACTGAAACGTTCACCCACACCGTTATCCTTGGCGTCGGCTCATCGTCCCATCAAATGATCCGAAAGAGCGGATACTGAAACATCAAGCGCGTGCGGAACGTGGATGTATACCACTGGTCCCATCAAATGATCCGAAAGAGCGGATACTGAAACAGCATTGTTTCTTTGTTCTCGTGCATTGCCAGTAGCGTCCCATCAAATGATCCGAAAGAGCGGATACTGAAACACCGGCCCCAAGTGCTGACCACCGGCCTTAAGCTCAGTCCCATCAAATGATCCGAAAGAGCGGATACCAACCCCTCGCCCGTAATAGCGATGCAGCGCGTATCCTTCCCACAAACCCCCACCCAATCCCTCACCGATCCCAACCCTTGAGCCATCCCTTCAAAACTAGTGACCTTTACCTTTGTTTGGTTATACGTTAAAATTTAATCACCCCATGCCCTTTACTTTTCACCACTCTCATAAACGAGGCCCAGATGAACCCAAATGAATTGACGATAGGTGTTGAGGAAGAATACCAGATTATTGACCCAGAAACGCGCGAGTTGACCTCTTACGTTGGTAAGATTCTCGACCAAGGGGCCACAATTTTTCGTGATCAGGTAAAGCCCGAATTTATGCAGTCGCAGATCGAAATTGGCAGCAACATCTGTCAAAATGTGAGCGAAGTACGCCAAGAACTCTTGCATCTGCGCCGGTCGGTGCATAATGTAGCAAGCGAGACGGGCTGTCGAATTGTTGCCGCGGGTACGCATCCTTTTTCGCGCTGGCACGATCAGGTTGTTACAGAAGGCGCTCGATATAAAGCGCTTAAAGATAAGTACGAGCTTCTCGCCAATCGATTGCTCATCTTTGGAATGCACGTCCATATCGGCATCCCCGATCACGATCTGCGCATCGACATTATGAAACAGATGACCTACTTTGCACCGCACATTAGTGCGTTGGCGACCTCTTCACCCTTCTGGTTTGGGCGAAAAACTGGCCTCAAATCATATCGCAGCGTGGTCTTTGAAAATCTGCCTCGTACCGGTCTGCCAGAATATTTTGACTCGTGGAAAGAATATAGCAACTATATCAAGCTTTTACAGGTGACAAAGACAATTGACGAACCAACAAAAATTTGGTGGGACATTCGCCCTCATCCAAAATTTCCCACCGTTGAATTCCGCTTTTGCGACTGTACGACGAAGGTGGATGAAGTGGTGGCAATTGTGGCGCTTACACAGGCATTAGTGGCAAAACTATGTCAGCTCCGACGACGCAACCAAACGTGGCGCATTTATCGCCGAAGCCTCATTGCAGAAAACAAATGGCGCTCTGTTAAAGATGGCTTAGACGGAAAGTTAATTGATTTTGGCAAGAAGAAAGAGGTGCCTCTGCGTCTGCTCATTCAAGAAATAGTAGAGCTTGTGGATGATGTGGTTGATGAGTTGGGCAGCCGCAAGGAAATTGAATATATCGAACAAATGTTGAAGAATGGCACCAGCGCAGACCGCCAACTCAGAAAGTACGAAGAGACCGGAAATATGAAAGATGTGGTCGATATGCTAATAGACGAAACCATGGAATCTTGTTTATAACTTCTCATAGATGGTCATAAATCTATATTGATAATAAAAACACATAAATTTGACAAAACTCCTGGCGACATGTTATTCTGTAATGTAGAAACAGCAGTTTACTGCGCAAACATTATGCATAGGTTGTACATTCCTTACGTACTCTCAAAGTTTTCCCATTTGGACTTTATGACATTACTTTATGGCAATAGAATCCTATCAAAATAAGAAAACGCCAATCTGGCAGATATTAGAGCATCTACAGCGCAACGGCTCAGCTACGATCAAAGAACTTGAAGATGTGCTCGGTGTCACCACAACTGCTGTGCGGCAACATCTCAATACATTGCAGCTAGAAGGCTATGTAGAACGTCAACGCGTTAACTCTGGCGTTGGTCGCCCGCACCATGCCTATTTAATTACCAACAAAGCGCAAGACATTTTTGCCTGCCACTGTGATGATTTAGCTTTAACTCTTTTGGAAGAAGTTTTCGAACTAGAGGGAATGGACAAAGTTGGCATTTTGTTAGAGCGGGTCAGCAGTCGATTAGCCGACCGCTACAGCAGCGCCGTGCAGTCCAGCGTTTTGCAAGATCGCGTGGGCGAATTTGCCACTGCGCTAAATCAGCGTGGCGTGCTCGCCGATGTTGAGGCTGATGGTGATTCGATCATGTTAAAAACGTACAACTGTCCATTTCACGATCTAGCACAAGAGCATAGCGAAATCTGCCAAATGGATCAAGAGATGATGCAGAAAGTAATTGGCTCCGAGGTAAATCTAACGAGCCGGATTATGGATGGCGATTCATGTTGTTCATTCGCTGTATCTCGAAAAGTAGATGCATAGCGCTACAAAAGAGTTCGCTTTCTGTCCAAAATTATTTGTCAACAATATTTTTACCACCACTCAAACGCATAAGAGCACTAAATAAAAACGTTCAAAAGGAGTCTGTACCCAACAATG
>Ga0209187_1004419_pt1 | contig 10729 bp, 11 predicted proteins | sample BantaG_FD_187430 | JGI IMG/M metagenome (GOLD analysis project Ga0209187, IMG submission 187430) | Marine algal microbial communities from Bantry Bay, Ireland - BantryBay_4 metaG (SPAdes) (version 2) | ecosystem: Host-associated > Algae > Red algae > Unclassified | place: Bantry Bay, Ireland... | reverse complement strand
GATATTAAGACGTGGCCCACTTTGCTAAGACAATGGGGCATCAGATCACTCGCCCTCTTCGATTCCGCCATCCCGGCCACGTGATGAGCGAAAAATGTCCTGGGATCCGAACTCGTGTTGAGCTGTTCTGTAAGACATCGTGCGCTCCGTCGACATCGTGCAGCCCCTCACGGGGTCTGTGAGAGGGGTGATCGTGCGAACGATTTGCGGCGTGTCCATGTTTTAGGGAAGTGCCATAGTCAAGTGCTTTCTATTTGTTTCTATTGCTAGTGTACACTACTTTTGCCCAGCTATGGTGGTTTTCTGAAGAATGGCCAGCCTGCGAGGGTCATGGTTTGACCAAACCATGGCAGGCCGAAGAACACCACTTGTGGCCAACCCACTCACGAGTTCTCCCTGCAGCCAATTAGACGTCGAATCCGAGGGATGACGGTTCCCTGCCAATATGGGCTGTAAGATTCTTGTTCCAAAGTGTTTTCGCCAGCCCCGCACACGAATCTAGAGTCAGAGGCCTGCGGCCGCTATCCCTCGGTGGCCTACACGGGTATCCTGGTTGTAATAAGAGAAGCGCACAGCCACCAAGATCCCTCGCCATATACCTTATAGATACACGAGAAGGCCGCAGCAGGTGGGAGGCTGCAAAGCAACAGTTCGGCGGGCCCATTTCGCGTCTGAGCACCATGGGCATTACGACCCGTGCGCAGTGCATGTGACGACGACGACGACGACGTGACGACTGGCTGGCGCGCCGGCGCGAGGTGCTGCCCCCGCAGCCAAACACTGGCGTCAAGGCACAAGTGACTGACGGCTGCGTGTCTGCCTGCCGTAGCCACTGCGGGTGGGTTCCATGAGTGGAAAGCGCCATCTGAAGGGGTCCATACAGGTAACGCCCCGGGGTTGGCCTCTGGCACAGGTGAGAAGAAGTCATTACTTGTACGATCCAGACATTGACCGTGCGGCTGCATCGCGATGCACGCGACGGAGATGGTCTCCGCCGTGAAAAAAGATGTCCACAACCAGGCGCGTTGTGCGGGGACTGCGCGTCTGGGCGGTCTCCTTGCGGCTCGCAGTTGCACATGCCGTGCCGCCATCACACCGACATTGCACGCCACGCCCCCAGAAGGTCCAGATTGTTGGAGAGGTCTGTATGGACAGGTTCATCTCTCAGTTTTAGTGCTCAAAAGGGATAGAGTATCCTTCAAGAGACTAATGCATTGCTTTTTCCTGGAAAAAGCAGTTCCATGTGCCGTAGGTGGTAAGGGAAGCGCAATCTAACAATCAACTGTATTGTGCAGTGTCATTTGAACACGCATTTCACTGAATTGGCCAGTGTCAGAGGCAATGTGCGAGTCGCACTGACTCTATCAGTACGCCAGTGAGCGGGCGGTCCATCCTGCTAAGTGGGGCGTCACCTTACAACCTCCGCCTCGATGACGTTACCCGTCACCCACCACGCTCTCACGGCGACCAGTGCGTCCTGCGTTTCTCTTCTAGTTCTTCTACAGTGTCCATTGCATGACCACTACGAATACTGCCTCCACTGTCATTAAGAAACAATCTCCCCGCATTCCGCCGTCCGACCGCCCACAATTGTCCCGACGGCATCACGAGCACGACGCCAGTCCAGATTACTGAGCTCGCACCGCTCCAGTGCACATAAGAGCAGACCCTGTCCATTGGGAGGCACCAGAGCTGTACAGACAAGGAGACGGTCGATGTCCAGGGCGCGTGGTGACCAGGTTCGCGAGGCCCTTCCCAATACGGCTGCCAGAGAGGACGGCAGAAGGCACGGTGGACGAGGACCGGCGGTCCACGCAGCCGGCAGCGACCGGTGACCCGGCGCCCGCGGCCATCAGCAGCAGCTGCTTCCCGAAGGGGCGGCAGTAGGCAGCATTCGTGATTGCGGGGCGCAGAGACACGGCCGGCAGCAGTCACGAAGAGTGGCAGCCACGCAAACTGTTGTGTGTCAAAGGGAGTACCTGACGCCACCGTGGGCGCAACCACGGCAGTACCAACCCGCAGTGTGAGTGTCAAGCTCGGAAAAAACCAGTCTCGCCTCTTCTTCATACGTCCGCCCGCTACTCGGGATGGTAGCTACGTGCCCTACAGGCGCTGCTCACCCTAGCGCCGGTGTCCCCTGTGCGCACCCTCCGTGCACCCCCACCTGTACGTGCCCCCCGCATGCCCAGGTCCGCCACGCAGTGGTCCGCACGCCGGGCGGCTCGCACGCCATGGGCTTCCAGCCCGCTGCTTGACTGGGGCGCCTCCGCGACGCTCACAAGTCGTTCGCGTCCGTCTAGACTGCTAGCACCCGTTCGGGCCACCTCCGCCCCCACAGCGCCTACATGGCGCTGCGTGAGGCGCTCTGCCTCATCAAAAATCAAGCTGGAACCCACAGGCGCCACGTCATCTTCACACCGGCGCAGTGGAGGCCCGCTTGCTTACGGCAGTGCGTCCACCGTCCGCGACAAGACGCAGACGGCAGCGGTTCGCCTCGCGGCAGGGACGCAGGCGGCAGAGACCGGTGGCCCTGCGCCAGTGGAGCGCGGTGCCAGCGACGCGCAGCGGAGGCGCTTGGAAGCAGGATGGCCGGGGACCCGCGGCAGTGACGCATCCGGCAGCGGTTGGTGACGTCGCGCCTGCGGCTATCTGCGGGGGCGGCGGCCAGCGGCGGATTCGGCACCGGTCTGCAAGCTAGCTGCCTGCCATGCTCCTGAACAAGTCCCCTGGGGCAGCCCGATGGAGCACGAATGGTTGAGCTGGGTTCTTCGAGCACCCATCTTCAAGCTGACTGATCACCGGAATCCAACACTCTCGAAACTTCGAATCAGGATCGATACGGACAACTAAGCGGCATTCATGTCTCAGATACAAATCCAAAACGATATCGATTGTCAAAAAGACTCAAGAAATTCTCTCATCGAGGCACGTAGGGCGTCCTTTTACGGCGAAAAACGAAAGAAGGAAATATCAGATGAACACTGCAATCCAAAAACGCCAAAATGTGATTCACGGGAGCGCGTTGTATCCATAGTTGCGTGTGTGATGTGGAAAAGAGAGGACGGGCCCAGATTGTGGGGCAGCAGCACGCGGCCGCCGCTTCTTTTGACCCCCCGCCAGCGCCCCGCCGAGACGAGAGCCACGAATTCTCGGAGTCATTCAGGCCACGTGCAGGACAGGCACGGTGCGTGCATCGGCAGCAAGCTCAATTCTCAAACATGGGACTCGTTTAGATTTACTTTAGCACGTTGGCGCCCGAGGTCTATACTTACCACTCCGCATTGACAGGGGCCTCCGATGTTGTGTCCACTGGCTCAATGTCGTCTGTATCCGAAAGTTAATGCTCAGTGTGTCTGGTTAGTGGCCAACTATCAATACTTCAGGGTATTCCTTTGGGAAGTTCAGGGAAATTTGAATGATTTATGGTGACCGCTCTCTCTATCATCTATCGCTCGTGCGCATGTCTATTGGTCAATTCCCGCCCATGGCGAACTGTATGTTCACTGTCATCCAAATCACAGAGCAGGACAGCGCCGCCGCTCCATCAGCCGGGCCAATTGGCGGCCTGTGCCGCTTGTTTTTGACTGCGACACAGCACCCGCCACGCTCGCTGCTGCACGGTGGCACGGTGCGCTGCAGCCACCCTCCCTTTCGACGTGATCAGCGACACGCGGGGGGTCGGTGCAGCAGGGGATGGCATGCTCGTCGCATGAAGGGGGAAGAAGGGGTGGGTAGGGAGTATGATATGGCACACTCGGTCTCGGTGCGATGTTGGTGCGCGCGTGGTGGGTTCTTCAGCGCCGTGCGACAGGATCGACGACGACGTCCGCATTCTCTGAGTTCAATGCTTGTCACTGTGCGATGCGCTGCTTGACAAGTCCGACCCGTTCTCAAGACAACTCCTCATGTCTTGCGCAATCGAAGGCATATGATTGGCTCTTGCATATGGCAATCGCTTTGGCGACGGCCAAGTAGAAAGCCATCCCGTGCAAATATGGCGATGGCTGTGGCTCAATGCTCCCCGATACGGCTCAATGGGCTCCCGATAGACGTGTCCGTCGCTAAAATTAGGCGACTTGGCGCACCAAAATACGTGCTCTGAGCGTTCCCTGTGTACGACAATTCTTTGCAGGAGATATGTTTTTGACAGTGGCCTGTTACAGACATGAGAGGCACCTGTCTGTTTTCATTTTAGATCATTGATATGTGTGATATGTCGGTGTTGGCATTGCAACATAGGAATTGTGGAATCGTTTCTTGGACAGTTTATTGCACACGCCTCAGATTGATGCCCCTCGGATCCTGTGAGTTTGCGGTCATGGCCAGCTGGGCATTGGCAATCTTGGGCGCATTGTGCGCTCCTCCCCGGGTGTGCCACCCTCTTGGGTGCGAACGACCGCCAACGCCATCAGTCTATCACGTGAACCCGGAGAGTCAATGGCCAGGGGGGTCCAATTGATGATGGGGTGGTGTGATGTTGCCCCTATCTGATGATGGTACTCATGTTTGCTAACGTGCTTGCGTGCCAGTAGGCCAGGTGCCAGAGAGAAGCGAAGAGCCGGATATTGTCTTGCGACTGGACATGGTCATTTGTCTGGCCGACAGACCCGCGCAGCCGTTGTCAGGCGCTGCCACAGTCAGATTGAGGACGGTGTCGCGACAGGCGACTCCCAATCCCCCCCCCGCGGACCGGCGCAAAGCCCGCGCAGCTTACCGTGTCGCCACGTGCTCCCTGGGCGCTGCATGCTGCCTCCTTATCCAATCGCCTGTCCTACGTCGCCCCTGTGACCGGGCAAAACGTCTCGATCTGCTGTATGCCAAAGTGAAGGGAGCACAGCCGATTGGTCCATTTTGTGGCAGACACCAGGGACAGCCGTCGGCCGGGGCCTATGCAGAGAGCAGTGTTAGGCATTGGCGCGAGCAGGCGCAGGGCGCGCAAGGAGTGCGCCGCCAGAAATTTCACGGACATCGTCTGCGCGCCACAACGCGATGGGGGCAGTCAAGCGCTGACCGGGCCGCGCGCGCACCGCCTCAGTTCGCAGGCGTTGGCGCGTTCTCTCCCTCGGCCCAAGGCTAGGGTACGACGTCACCGCGGACGACTCCCCCATATCCTGGTGGACTGACCCTCAGCCGGTGTAGCTGCACACGTTCCCCGCCGCGCCGTGTGCGCCGGCCCCCCGCCCTTTTTCCTCTGGCAAACGTGAGCCCCCGACGGTACCTTTCACGCTGAGGTTTATCTCCGCACCCGGTTTTCTTCATCCTGCCGCCGCTATGCCTTCCTCTCCTTGTACCAGTGAGACCACCCAGTCGTCTCCAGCGAGCCCCGCGCGCGTCCCTGCCTCCTGTGGATGGCATGCTGCAGGGGGTTCCGTGGCCTCATGCCGCACGGGCGGTGGTTTGTCGCGCCGTGGCTGTGGCTGTGCCCCACGTCTCGAGCGCCATCTCCACCATAACGTGCCCGGAGCCACTCGTCAGAGCCTCGACGAGGTCGACTGTGGTAGTGGCGGTGTTGGTCCAATCCACTGCCTTCCTCGAGCCGGCCGTGCGCTCCGTTGTCATCGATTCTGTCATTGACGCTTTCATCGTCTTCCTCGGCTGGGATTCTGCAATGGTGGCCCACCTCAAGGGCGTCTCCCCGCCAGGGTGGGCCGGCCCATTCGAGTGCGCCGCCCTCCCGCCGCGCATTGTACGGGCTATATCTGACCGCGCCACTACCTACGTCGCCTTACTCCTGACAGGCGCCTCGCGCGACCTGATGAGCACGGTGAACCGCACGCGCGGCGGCGCGCAGCTGTCCGCGTGGCGTCTTGATTTACCCGACTTAGATGACGCGGTCAAGAGGGCGTCGGTCGTCGACGAGTCGACGCACGATGTTATCAGCAAGGCTACAAACGCGGCCGCCAATGCCGCGAGTACCGACGCCTCTTCGCCTGTTGACATTGACAAGGCCACCGCCGCCATCTCGGCGACCTTGGACGGGTTCAACACCGCTACGGCAGCGGCTTCCAGTGCCTCGTACACTGCGAGCCTTGTTGAGCAAGCGGCGGCAGAGCTGCGAAACGGGTTGGTCCTGGTGGGGGTCAACTATCTCGTGAACGTCGACGACTCCATGAACGAGGCGCTGGAAATTGCCACCCGCCGTGCTGCCTACTTCAGCGACTTTGAAACCAAATGCATGCAAGCGGATCGGCTTCTTTCTCGCTACCTTGAGGGGGAAGTCTCCCCTTGACTATTGGCGAGCGCTGCCCACGCCAACCCGGCGAGGGGCCTGAAGGCGGGGTTGGTGAGGCTACGTGAGTAATTCCCCATGCTTGTTTGTATGTACTCTTGTGAAGGCGGGTTCAGTTTGTGGGCGGGTTGCGTGCGTAAGCGGGCCCGCGTGCGTGAGGGCTTGGCGACTGGGCTGCGCACGGGCTGGGCGACTGAGTTGCGCACTGCATAGCGTTGGTCGCAGACTGCGCGGGGAGTAGTTGCGGGCCTGGGTTGCCACGGTTTGCTCCATGTCATTCCTGGGTGACGCGGCGACGAAGAATGCTGCCGACTGTACGCGTGGTATTTTGCATGTACGTTCCATCTCACTCCACACAGCTCTCTTGCGGGCTACCGCGCTTCTTGCTGCAAAATCGTGCATGTCCAATCACTACCATTGTTTGGTGTCTTATTCTTGTTCCATTCCTTCTCGGCCCTTCTGCGCGAGGTGCACGGTCCGCGTACAGCACGCGGCGCGGGTAGCATGTTCGCGGTGGATAGCTCGAAGCCAGCGTGTGGGGCAGACACAGCGCGGGCGCCAAAGTGCGCACACAGCAACGTCGACTACTACTTCGCGATGCTGGAGGCCCTCGTGCAGCGCACGGTGCGGGAAGCACGTTGGCGGTGGATAGCTCGAAGCCAGCGAGTGGGGCAGGCGCAGTTTTGGCGCCAAAGTGCTTACCAATACAGATACGTCGATGACGAGCAGTCGAAGAGGTCGAGTCTGGCCCTGTCTGGCCTCACTGCACGACATCAAATGAAAGTCGGTCGCATAGTTTCTTGACATTTTACTTCAATCTGGTTCATGGTGTTTTGGTCCTCCCGCACCGATTTCCGATCGCACCTGGATTTAAGCACAAGTCAGCCGCTTTTCTTTGATGTCCATGACTAAATGTGGAGCCATGTTTTGAAATCCACATAGTATTTGAGCCAGCTCGAACCGAGATAGCTGGCTTTGAATTTCGTGCATTAGGGGGTCACCTGGCTCGACCAACCTCAGCGGGCCAGAGTGGGCGAGGGGGCATCGGTCCGTGCTGCTCATCCAGGGACTGCCACCTCTCTTCAATGCCCCCAGGAATGCCGCTACGTTCAACCGCTCAAGAAAGCGCTGGGCCCTCTCGGCAACAGATGATCGTCCATTTGCACATACTGCTGTCAAGTAGCCTGGTGCGGAGCTCCAAAGTCGCACCACAACCAGAGAGTACCTCTCAAGTCAAAGATATCCGTCAGATCTACTTAATGGTACACATTTAGGTAAGAAAACGGGCCTGCTCACTGGAAGACCCTGCGGGACAGATCTCGACGGGGCGACTGTAGCCACAGTTGTAACACAAAAATGTTCACTCCCCATACAGTGACGATTCTCTCGTAAAGCTGTTCTCCCAAAATTTCCGCACTCCAACAGTTGCAGAAGAGTTCCAAATCGGCCACTGCGGGGTCGTAGAGGCCGATTTGAAACTCTTATGCAACTGTTGGAGTGCGGGAGTTTTGGGAGAACGGCTGTATGGTGCCACATATTCACACCCCCCACTCAGAGCTCGAGAAGCCGGTTCGTGCAGAGGCTGTCTGGGGGCCAATCTGGAGCCGGCGGCGGAGTACCTGAGGAAGGCGGGACGTTGACTGTGACGGCGATGGGTCGCGCGTGCGCAGGTGCGACCGCGCCGCTGCCGGCTTGCCACCTCGTTGGAGCGTAGCGCATAACGAAGGGAAGGATGTTGGAACATGAACAATGATGGGTGATCTCGCCAAAGAAACTGGAGGCCAAAGGGGCGGTGGTGGTGCGGGGAGGGTTGAGTTACGGGGACAGACCTGCCCGGTGGTCAGGTACGCGCTCGAGACACTACATGAATGGAGAAAGATAATAATAAGATGAAGCAAAGAGAACAGCTAGTGCTCTTGGGGGGAAGGGAGGGGGGAAGAGGGGGCGGAGGCAGGGCAAGAGGGGGAAAATTGCGGCTGGTCGACGAAAGAAGAGGGGGGCGCCGAGGAAACAGTACGAAGAAGAGGGCAAATTCACACAGCGAAAAGAGAGGGGGGAGGGGGGCAGGAGGTCGGGGAGGTGGTGGTAGAGGCAGGGGCAAGGGCGATGGGGGCGCCCGTGAGACACAGGGTGAGACACTGCCGAATGAAGCAGACGTGCCAACGACGGCGTGATCACCCCGTCGTGACGGGGGTTCCACAGCCTGCCGATTGGGTCGGGTCAGGGCCCCTTCTGCTGGCGCCTGCCTGAATGATTTGTGTACTTTGGGCGGGCATGTCAAGCGGATCATCGTCCGCTCAATCCGGGTTGTGATTGGCTGAATCGATTCATCTGTCTTTTCTCACGCTGATCCAGGCGCGCGCGCGCAAAAATGAGCAGAAGGTTGTCCGGATGGTGCTTGCCCAATAAGCTCGTCCGGGGCCCACGGACCCGCAAGGGGCGAGCGTGTCTCATGTGCGTCGTGGGCACAAGCGATTGCCGAGGTGGACCGCTCCATCAGGTTGCCTCTCCCCGGGGTTTAGGGAACCGCTGGGGTGCGAACTGCAACCTTGCAGGCGACGGACTTCAACAGCATTATCCACCCATTGGCCAATGCAAGAACATGGGACTGACGAAGCAGCCGGCTGAGATAATCCAACGACCCAGTGCACATGATTATGGATCGAGAACTCATGCTTGCCCAACACATTCTCAATGAATGCCCAACATTCTGATCGGCAACCTGAAGAGGCGTACATTCGCAGAAACTCCAAGACCTACCATTCCTCGTCAACGGCCCTCGTGAGGGACATCGATGGGCCTCAAAAAGCTTCCATCTTTCCTCGATTGGTGAACTGAATCCACATTGCAAATGTCATTGCACGTCTACCAAGACATGACCGATGTCTTTATGGTAGTAGTAGAAGTTCTGTTGGAAACTTGCGGTTTCAAGGCCTTCCCCACTGTGTGAGGGGCAAAGAAGGGACGCTGATGCCGAACCGGAATCACGGTTTAGGGTATACAGTGCCCACGACTCGGCAGATCGACATGTCGGGGGGTGTACGCATAAGTTTTCTACCAAATTGATTCGGGAACTGGTGCAAATGGGACGTTTTAGTCCGATTGTACCGCACAGAGCTCCCTCAGTCGGGAGGCATTTCACACATGGCTCGCCGCGGTCTGTCAGCTCTCACAAGACTTGAAGAGTACTTGTTCCCTGGAGCAGTTCTCTTCTTCACTAACCAACTCGATATTTAAAAGGCTATGCCTGCTTCCACCACAAGACCTTCACGGCCCGAGCTTGAGCTGCAAGATGCGAGTCATAGCCCAAGCGGCAGCGCTGAGAGGCGCTGGCCACCCTACCGGTGGGCTGCTAGCACACGCGCATGTAGGAAGAGCGGCAGCGTTAGGTGGGAGTTGCTGCAAGTGAATGTTCTATTCGTGGTGTTGACAGGTAGGCGCACTACTGTGGTGGTTGTGATAGCATGCCACCGTGCTGCCACAGTACTCGTCGCGCATATTGCCCGAGGTCACGTGCCCGCAGATAGCCTCGACAGTCGTGATGGTGCACCAATGTCTCGATGTCTCCGGCATCTGTCTCCTGACAGAAAGCCCGCATAGCTCGTCATGTATCACACCCCCTACACTGTCGCCTGTGTTTTTTTGAGACACGTCTTACATGCCGCGCCTATCAATGTATGCCCATAGCGGATCATGTATGGTCGCATTCATCATGCTTATCTGCGGGTCACCAAATACGAAAGCGATGTAGTCCCAGTCCCGGCGCCGCCACGCCGCCCCCCTGCCGCCGCCATCCCTTACCACGGCCGAGACTCGCTCAGTCACCTCCGTGATGCCCGGTAGGTCGCCTGTCAGTTCAAACAGATTGTGCGCCGTGTTGATGCCGCTAGTCCCACATGCACGTGTGCCAGCAGACCACCGGCGGGGTGGTGAAGGTCTTGTGGAAACGGGCAGAGCCTTTATAATATCGAGTTGATGCGTGAAGAAAAGAACTGCTTCCCAGAAAAAGTACTCACCAAGTCTTGAGAAAGCTGACAGACCGCGACGAGCCATGTGTGAAATGTCTGCCGACTGAGGCAGCTCTGTTCGGTAGAATCGGACTAAAACGTCCAATTTGCACAAGTTCCCGGATCAATATTGCTGATCCCCCAATTCTGTCCTCATCGACCAGGAACGGTTCCTGGCGGTACGGTTCTTGTAAAACTGGCCATCTATTGGTTAAACGCAGCCGTAAACAGCTGCTCAGCACGAATCTGAGACGTTCTATTGGCTCTCCCACCGCCACTTCCGAGCAGAACAGAGATCCTTCTTCTTCTTGAGATTTTCTTCCGATCCCTTCCGTGTCAAGGGAGCAACCGGCCCGCAATCGTTGAGATATCGAGATTTTCTGGGAGATACGCAGAAAAGTGCAGAAAAACGCAGGCGTCGATTGTGCGATTGGGGGCCGTACGGGCACATTCTGTAAAGATCGGGCCGGACATGCACTGCTGTCGGACTGCT
>Ga0209187_1004416_pt1 | contig 10731 bp, 5 predicted proteins | sample BantaG_FD_187430 | JGI IMG/M metagenome (GOLD analysis project Ga0209187, IMG submission 187430) | Marine algal microbial communities from Bantry Bay, Ireland - BantryBay_4 metaG (SPAdes) (version 2) | ecosystem: Host-associated > Algae > Red algae > Unclassified | place: Bantry Bay, Ireland... | reverse complement strand
GAGTTTACAGAATACATTCCTTGTTTTCGATTTCCAAGAACTAAAGAATTTTATGCTATTGTTTTGTGGAAAGCAGGTTTGATGAACTACCAATATTTTATTATCACTTTTGACAAAAAAGGAAATTTGATAGAAAAAAAGATGATTGCGGGAACTCAAGTGAAGGGAGATGCGTTACTACGGACGGTAACCACAATTAAAGAGGATTGGATGATTGCGAGTGTAGTTGGAGTGGTTGCAGCAAATGATGATCTCGCCTATGACCCTGCCACAAGTCTCGATTCAATTCTCGAATTAACCCAAGATGGGAAAATTTCAATTTTAACTTAAAATAAAATTTAGCGTACAACTGAAGTAATATTGAATTACTTTAGAACGATATATTTTTACAAAAACTATTATGAAGAAAAAGAAAAAACTTAAAAAAATAAAAATGGGTCAAAAACCCTCAGCAGCAGAATTAAAACATCAGATATTTAAGCTACTAAAGTCTAATCCTAAAAAGCGACTCACCGCCAAGCAACTTATCAAAAAACTGAATTTGGGAAACAGCCCAGATGCAGTAAATGATGCCATGCAAAAATTAGCTAAAGAAGGAAAATTATATGAAATCGAACCGGGACGTTTTCGCCTCGATAGATTTGCAGATACCTCAAGTGGGAAAATAAAATCTCGTAGAAAATTACATGTTGGAAAAGCAGACGTGACTCGAAGTGGTGCTGCGTATATTGTAGTCGATGATTTGGAGGATGATGTTTATGTTGCGCAACGACATACCAATGGAGTGATGCAAGGCGACCAAGTTCAAGTGTCCGTTCACAAGCCACGAGGTCGGAGAAAACCAGAAGGGGAGATTGTGAAAATATTAAATCGAGCGACAGAACACTTTTTGGGAGTCATTCGAATTTATGAAGATTACGCCTTGTTGACACCAAGTATGTATCAATATGAAGACTTGGAAATTCAAGTTGGATTGGACGATTTGAAAGAGGCAAAAGATGAAGATGTGGTCGTGGTAAAAGTGACAAAATGGGGCGAGAGTTTTAATTTTAGATCAGTTGGAATCGTGACAAGTGTACTTGGAGAAGAAGGTGGAAGTGAGATTGCAATGAAGTCGATTTTAATTAACAAAGGTTTTGAATTAGAATTTTCGGAAGCAGTAAAACGAGAGTCGGAAGCATTGAATGATAAACTGTCAGAAGCAGAAATTGCTCGACGAAGAGACATGCGTGACATCACGACTTTTACGATTGACCCAGATACTGCGAAGGATTTTGATGATGCATTATCGTATCGAATTTTGGAAGATGGACGAAAAGAAATTGGTGTTCATATTGCCGATGTGACGCATTATGTGCGACCAAAAACTGCTCTCGACAAAGAAGCATTGAAACGAAGTACTTCCGTTTATTTGGTGGATCGAGTGCTGCCGATGTTGCCTGAAAAAATCTCCAATGAATTATGTTCGCTCCGACCAAATGAAGATAAATGTACTTTTAGTGCCGTTTTTATTTTTGATAAAAAAGGAAAAATTGAAGAGCGTTGGTTTGGTAAAACGTTGATTCATTCTGACCGAAGATTTACCTACGAAGAAGCGCAAGAAATTTTGGAAAATGGCGAAGGAGAATATGCAGACGAATTATTGGATTTGAATAAAATAGCTAAGAAACTTCAAAAGAAAAAATTCAAAAATGGAGCAATCAGTTTTGAATCTCCTGAGGTGAAATTTAAGTTGGATGAAGATGGAACGCCAATTGATGTTTTTGTAAAAGTTCGGAAAGATGCACATAAATTAATTGAAGAATTTATGCTCTTGGCGAACAAAGAAGTAGCGACTTATATTGTCAAAAAAGGTAAAGATGGCGGCGGAGAAATTCCATTCGTTTATCGAGTTCATGATGAACCAGATCCGGATAAAATCGCCGAGTTTGCTAGGTTTGCGCTAGAATTAGGTTTTAAAATGGAAATGCAAACACCAAAGCAAATTGCCGAAAGTTTCCTTGCACTTGACAAGGCTGCGCAGGAAAATGAAGCCTTAAGAATGTTGCAACCGATTGCGATTCGTTCGATGGCAAAAGCAATTTATACAACGGAGAATATTGGTCATTATGGATTAGCATTTGATAATTATTCGCACTTCACTTCTCCGATTCGAAGGTACTCTGATGTGTTAGCACATCGGTTATTGGAGAAAAATTTAGGGGAAACTTTTCGAGAGGATAAAGGTGAATTGGAAGCAAAATGCCAACACATTTCTACTCAAGAAAAGAAGGCCGCCGAAGCAGAAAGAGAGTCGGTGAAATACAAACAAGTTGAATATACGAGTAAGCATATTGGTGAAGTTTTCGATGCACATATTTCAGGAATGATTGACCGTGGAATTTTTGTTCAAATCGATCATAGTAATGCGGAAGGATTAATTGGTTTTGAAAATTTTTCAGAATCATATGAGTTAGGAAGTGGTCGATTAAAAGCAGTTGGAACTAAGACTGGAAATGTTTTGAAAATGGGGCAGAAGGTACGAGCGAGAATTATTTCAACTGATTTGGAGAAGAAACAAATTGAATTAGAGTTAGTGGAAGAAGGGGAGGAATAATAAAACGTTAGACGTTCGCTTCGCTTATCCTTGTACGCTAAACGATCCGACGAACGTATAACGATAAGCGAAGCGAACGCCTAACTTAAACAAAACATTATGCTTTTAGCCATTGATATTGGAAATTCAAATATAGTTCTTGCACTTCATGATGGTGCTGAATGGAAACATATTTTTCGGTTTCCAACGCTGTCGGAAGAGTCTTCTCTTTTTTATAAAATGAGACTTGTCAATGAGTTTTTGGAAGCAAATATTGCTGTGAATCAAATTGATAAATGCGTTTTGAGTAGCGTAGTTCCAATTTTGCGAGATGTTTTTGAAGAGATTCTTTTGGAACTTTTTGGGAAATCACCCATCGTAGTCACCGCCACTATTTTTCCAAAATTAAAATTAGAAATAGATCAACCTGATGAAATCGGAACAGACTTGATAGCGAATGCAATTGCTGCCAATCAGTTGTTTAAAAAAGATTGTATCGTAGTCGATTTTGGAACAGCGTTGACTTTTACCGTTGTGTCAAAAGAAGGTCATTTGAAAGGCGTGAATATTGTTCCTGGGTTGGAAACTGCCATTCGATCACTTTTTGGAAATACAGCGCAGCTTCCTGAAGTGCCACTTGAAATGCCAAAATCTGCTATTGGGAAAAATACAGTTACAGCGATTCAGTCAGGAATTTTGATTGGTTATGTTGGTTTGGTGAGACATCAGTTGGTGAGTATTCGAGCGGAAATTGGAGCGCAATATATTGCTGTGGCGACAGGAGGATTATCGGAGATTTTATCAGAACTAAAAGATGATTTTGAGGAAGTAAATGTGAACTTGACAATTGAAGGATTGAGATTGATAGGAGATTCGGTTTAGTTTTTTTTACCAAAAAAATAACAAGAAAGCGTTTTGTAATTAATTTTGCAAAACGCTTTTTTACTATAAAATCGTGGTACACTTTTTTCCCAAAAGAAAGCACTAAAGCAGTTTTGATTTTTTTCCGTTACTTAGATTAAACCTTTCCTTATACCGAATTCAATAAGAGGTGTCGTATAAAACGAATTATCTTTTCCCGATACTCTTCGTTAAAAATCCTCGCTATAGCTTAGGCTATGTCTGTGGGTTTTGCTTCGATTATCAACAAAACCTAAATCGATTTATACAACACCTCTTATTGAATTCGGTATTAACTACAAAGTCTAATTTTTTTTCAAAATCAAAAAATCAATGCATATGAATCGAAGAGTTTCACTCGCATTACTAATCGGAAAATAGAAAAAATCTGTTCCCAAATTAACCGCAGCTACCGCTACTGTAACGAATACTTTTGATCCTTCGATGTTGCAATATTTAAATGGGAGGCAAAATTCAAAAAATGCTCCCAATGCGAGAACTCGGAATTGTCAGGAGTCAAGGGCGTGGTGTATTTCCCAATAATTTGTATTCGTTAATGTTCTATTTTTTATGGAAAAATATATTTGACGAATAAGTATTCTGTAACAGAAATTCTTTAATATTATGAGCATGTCTTTTCCATCCAACTTTTCGTCACGTACTCACCTTGATAGCTAAGGCTATCAGGTTCTGTGCGTTCCTCGATTTGAATAAAAATGCAAAGCTCATAATATCAAACAACTTTTGTTACAGAGTAATAAGTTTTTATAAAAAAATAAAATAGGGTTATTGACACTTCGAGTGTCAATAACCCTTTATTTATTTTGGGAAAAACAAAAAGCCCCTAACTCCAACAAATCGCACAGGTGAATGACCTCACATCTGACTCCTAAATTTTTCCAAAAAAAATCTATCTTTAACCTTATCCTAATATTTAGGAATGCGAACTAAATAAATGCAGATTCTTGACAGGATATTTTGTCCATATTTTTCACTTTAAAACCCTGAAAATATCAACATTTATGTGGCTTTTAAAGCAAAAACTATGAACAAAACCTCTCTCTCAAAAATCTGCATTTATTTTATTCGCATTCCTTATTAAAAACGAAACGAAAATCATGGAACCATTTTTCACGAACGATGCTGTTGTGCTTGGAATTTTATTAGCAGTTCTAGCATTCATTTTTCACACACATAGTTTGGATTCTCCAGGTTGGAAAAAATTCTACAAGTTTGTTCCTGCTTTACTATTGTGTTATTTTATTCCTGCCATTTTATATTATCCTTTGGGATTAATTGCTTCAGATTGGTTTGATGATTCTTTGTTAACTTATGTCGAAGGTCTAACTTTCGTCCTTCCTGAAAAAATGAAAGCAAGTTTTGAAAGTGTGCAAGCAGTTTTTGATTCAGGTTCATTTGATGATATAAAATTGCTTTTGGAAAAAAATGGAATAGAAGATAATGTCATTGAGAAATACACTCGACATTCACGATTATACTTTGTAGCATCGAGGTATTTGTTGCCAGCGAGTTTAGTTTTGCTTTGTGTGAGTATTGACTTCAAAGCAATTATGAATTTAGGTTGGAAAGCGATTGTGATGTTTTTGACAGCAACTTTAGGAATCGTAATCGGTGGGCCAATTGCACTTTTTGCAGCGATTAATTTATTTCCAAGTGTGTTGGGAGAAAATTCTGTGGAGATTGCGAATGGATTGTCAACGGTGGCAGGAAGTTGGATTGGAGGAGGAGCGAATCAGAATGCAATGAAAATTATTTACGAAGTGCCCAATGAAGTTTTTGCGATCATGCTCGTAGTTGATATTGTGGTGGCGAATATATGGATGGGGTTCCTTTTATATGGCGCAAATATTACCGAACGAATTGATGCATGGTTAAAAGCAGATACTTCAGCGATTGAAGATTTGAAAAATAGGGTAGCAGAATACAGCGCAAGTATTGCTCAAATGCCAACGACGACAACATTATTTATTATGTTGGCTGTTGCCTTTGGAGCAGTTGGGATTTCGCATTTTGGAGCAGATTTGATTTCACCATTTTTTGGTGATATGAATGAAGCATCGAAAGTAGTGATTGGAACAAATGCTGCTGGCGAAGAAATTCTTTCCGCAGGAAGTTTAGTCGAAAATGGATTGAGTTCGGTGATGTCAGGCTTCTTTTGGTTGATCGTAATTTCGACCACGGTAGGTTTACTTTTATCATTTACGCCAGCTCGAAAATTAGAAGGAGTCGGTGCATCTCGATGGGGATCAATTTTTATTTACATCTTAGTTGCGACGATTGGAATGCATATGAATTTGGGAAAAGTGTGGGCGAATTTAGGATTGTTTGGCATCGGAATTATTTGGATGTTGGTTCATGTTACGCTTTTAATTTTAGTGGCAAAATTGATTCGAGCACCTTTCTTTTTCGTGGCAGTTGGAAGTCAAGCCAATGTTGGAGGAGCGGCATCTGCGCCAGTTGTGGCATCTGCATTTAGTCCTTCACTTGCGCCCGTAGGAGCATTGTTAGCCGTTTTGGGATATGCGATTGGAACTTATGGAGCGATCATGTGTGCTGAAATAATGAGGGCAATGGTTGGGGGGTAAGGAATATCGATTTAAGAACAAGGATTTGAGAAGTTTGACGAACTAGATAGAACGACCATTTCTCACATCTCAAATCTTTGTTCGATATTCAATATTCCTTTTCTTTTTTTCAAAAAATCTAAACAATTTCACCCTTAATTTGATTTATGTATTGAAAACGGTAACTTTCAGAAATTTTTGAAAGTAAAATAAGTATTTCTTTTTAGACAGATCAATATTGACAGAAACTTCATATTTAATATAAAATGGAATTAGACGAAGGCAAAGAAAAGTTTATTCAATCTTGGGGAACGCTTGGTTCGAATTGGGGAATCAATCGAACTATGGCACAAATTCATGCTTTGTTGCTCATCTCTCCTGAATCACTTTCTGCGATGGACATCAAAGAGAAATTGAATATTTCGATGGGAAATACGAATATGAATATTCGCCAATTAATAGATTGGGGATTGGTTTATAAAAAATTAAAATCAGGCGAAAGAAAGGAATTTTTTGTAGCAGAAAAAGATATGTGGGAAGTCGTCAAAAAAATTGTAATCCAAAGAAAAAAACGAGAACTCGAACCTGTCATTAAAGTCTTAGATGAAATCTCAGCTGTCGATGGGATGTGTACTGATTCAGATGAATTCTGCAAAGTGATTAAGGATATTAAGTTATTTTCCAATAAAGCAGATTCGATGCTCGACACTTTAATCAAGGCAGACTCGAACTGGTTTATGAAATCATTTATTAAAATGATTAAATAATTTTTTTAACGGTGAACTGTTAACACGATGTCGGTTCATGAAATCCCGAATTTTTGATTGGTCAAGAGTTCGGGATTTCTTTTTTTAGAACAAAGTCTTCAACCTTCATTTTCCAATAAAAAAAGCCCAAGCTTTTCATTTAGAAAAACTTGGGCTTTGATATTTTATCAAAAGAAAGTGATTATTCGATCACTACTTTTTTATAAGAAACTTGTTGGTTCGACTTTAACTCAATGATGTAAGTTCCAACTGGCAAACGATCAAAGTTGAACGTTTTATTCAATTGACCAGAAGTAAAATCTACTTCTTCTTGGTGAATATATTGTCCGATGATATTAATCAAATTGATATGAAGATCATCTTTTGGTTCTCCTTTGAGGACAATGGTAAATTGTCCATCACTTGGATTCGGGAACAATAAAAATTCTTCCAAGAAAGTAATTTCATTCGTTGCAGTTGTGAGTACAATTGTCATTTCAAATGTTTCTGTTCCACAATCATTCGTTACTGTTAAACTTACAATGTAAGTTCCGCCTGCGGGATAGTCATGTGAAGGAGTTACATCGGTACTAGTCATTCCGTCGCCGAAGTCCCACAAGTAAGTTGGATTCGTTCCTCCCATTGAAGTATTTAAAAATGTAACATGAGTAGTATCTGAATTTGCAGAGAAGGAAGCAGTTGGTACATCATCTACAACGATATATGAATTGACGGTGATATTATCAGAGCCAACACTATTCGATGCATCCAAAGTTACTGCGTAAGTTCCAGGTGTATCATATGTAATCAATGGATTTTGATCAGTAGAAGTACTAGGTGTACCTCCATCGAATGTCCAATTCCATGCTATTGCATTCGCAGATTCATCTGTGAATTGAACCATGAAAGGTGCACATCCAAAAACTGTATCTGAACTGAAAGCTGCCATTGGAGCAGCAACTACTCCTAACAATAATTCAGTTGTATCAGCACCACATGAGCCATTTGAAATCAATTGAACGGTGTATGAACCACTCATTGCATAAGCATGAGTTGGATTCATTTCGGTACTTGTCATACTTCCATCTCCGAAGTCCCAAACGAAACTTGATGATGCAGTTGAGTTATTCGTAAAGGAATAAACTGAGCCACTTAGGTTCGCATCGAAGGCAGCAGTCGGAGCAGCTTCGACAACGATCATAGACGTTTGTGTGATTGGATAACTTCCATTCAAGTTGGTTACCGTTAAAGTAACATCGTAAGTTCCAGGTGTATCGAAAGTTGCAATTGGGTTTTGTTCCGTAGAAGTATTTGGTGTACCTCCAGTAATTTCCCAAGACCAACTATCAACTGTTCCTGTCGTCAAGTCCATGAAATTAACTACTAATGGAGCACAACCAGAAAGAATATCTGCGGTGAAAGCAACTACAGGAACAGAGGTAACTGTGATGGTTTGAGTGGTCGTTACAGAACCACAATCATTAGAAGCTGTCAACGTGGTCACGAAAGTTCCATCAGTTGTATAAGTATGAGTTGGATTCATATCAGTACTCATATTTCCATCTCCAAAATCCCATGAGTATGAAGTTGCACCTGTAGTATTGTTGGTGAAAGAATATACGCCTCCTGAAAAGTTAACATCAAAGTCAACGGTTGGAGTACTAGCTACGACAATGTATGAAGTTTGAGTATTGGTATAATCTCCTGATGCATTAGTTGCAGTCAAAGTCACATCGTAAGTTCCAGGTGTATCAAAAGTGAAAGTTGGATTTTGATTGGTAGAACTACTTGGGGTAGCTCCTGTAATTTCCCATAACCAACTATCAACAGTACCTGTACTTTGATCGGTAAAATTGACGGTCAAAGGAGTACATCCTGAAAGTATATCTGCGGTGAAAGCAACAGTTGCAGCAGTTATAACGGTAACAGTTTCAGTTGTAGTTGTTGTTCCGCAGGCATTAGTTGCAGTTAAAGTCACGGTATAAGTTCCATCCATTGCATAGTTATGAGTCGGATTTTCATCTGTACTCATACTTCCATCTCCGAAGTTCCAAGCGTAAGAAGTTGCTCCTGTAGAAGTATTGGTCAGGGAAATAGCATTTCCATTTACGCCTGAGTTGAAACTAGCAAGAGGTTGAGCAGTTACTTCAATCAATGAAGTTTGAGATACAGTATTACTTCCACCAGGATTACTTACGACTAGAACCACATCGTACATTCCTGGATTGGCATAAGTTACCGTCGGGTTCTGATCGGTAGAAGTGGAAGGCGATCCTCCTGGGAAATTCCATGCCCAAGTTGTTGCATCAGTAGATGATAAATCTGTAAACTCAACTGTGATAGGGGAGCAACCAGTAGTTACATCTGCTGAGAAATTTGCCGTAGGAGCAGATCCAGAATATTGTACTTCGATAGTTTCAGTAGTTGAAACTGACCCACATGCATTTGCTACTGTCAAGGTAACAATGTAAGTTCCATTGGCTGCATATTCATGAGTTGGATTTTCGTCAGTACTAGTATTTCCATCACCAAAATCCCATAGGTAAGAAATTCCGTTGGAAGAAGTATTATCAAATGTTGCAGTCAAACTGGAAACATTAATTCCAAATGAAACATCTGCTGTAGTCGCAACTGCGATGTAAGCTGATTGAGTTTGCGTACTATTTCCAGCAGTATTAGTTGCTAGCAGAGTCACATCATAATTTCCAGCAGCAGCAAAAGTGATAACTGGATTTTGATCGGTAGAAGAGGAAGGTGTTCCTCCTGGGAAACTCCATGCCCAACTTGAGGTATTGGCAGAAGATTGATCTGTAAATTGAACGGATAGAGGAGCGCATCCATTTGTCACATTTGAAATAAATCCAGCGACTGGCAAACTTGTAACTGTTACCTCTTGAGTAGAAGTTATTGAACCACATGGACCAGTTGCAATCATAGTGACGGTGTAAGTTCCATCTGTTGTATAAATATGATTTGGATCACTTCCCGTATTTGTATTTCCATCTCCAAAATCCCAACTGAAAGAAGTTGCATTGGTAGATGTATTGGTAAACATTGCATTTAAAGAATTTGTCATTGAAGTGAAAGAAGAAGTTGCTTCGTTCAACACTTCGATATAAGCTGTTTGAGTGCTAGTATTATTTCCTGAAGAATTTGCTGCAACTAAAGTTACATTATATGTACCTGGAGTTGAGTAAGTTATGGTTGGATTTTGGTCAGTAGAAGTTGCAGGCGTTCCTCCAGGGAAAGACCAATTCCAATCGGTTGCATTACCAGTTGAATTATCATTGAACTGAATTTCCAAAGGACCACAACCACTTGTGATATCTGAATCAAAAGCAGCTACTGGAAGACTGGCAAAAGAAATATGATCGGTAAAGGTGGTTGAACCACAATCATTTGTTGCAACAAGAATTACTGTATATATTCCACCAGTTGCATAAGTATGAATTGGATTAGTAGCTGTACTTGTATTTCCATCTCCGAAATCCCAGGCGTAAGAATTTGCTCCAGTAGAAGTATTACTAAAGTTGGTAGTCAAAACATTTAAGGTAGATGAGAAACCAGAAGTCGGTGCTCCTTCCACATTGATATAAGAAACTTGAGTTGCAATATCATTTCCAAAAGAATTACTTACTTCCAAAGTGACGGTATAAGAACCTTGGTTTGGATAAGTTACTGTTGGATTTTGCTCAGTAGAATTGGAAGGTGTTCCGCCTGGGAAAGACCAATTCCAACCTGTCGCATCTCCTGCGGAAAGATCAGTAAATTGAACTTCTAATGGCCCACAACCTGAGTTAATATTTGAAGTAAAAGAAGCTGCGGGAGGATTTCCAGCACCTGTAGTAATGTTAACGAAGAAAACTGTTGCGTCAGAACCACATCCATTAGCAACAGTTAAGGTTACTTCGTAAATTCCTGCTCA
>Ga0209187_1004415_pt1 | contig 10735 bp, 6 predicted proteins | sample BantaG_FD_187430 | JGI IMG/M metagenome (GOLD analysis project Ga0209187, IMG submission 187430) | Marine algal microbial communities from Bantry Bay, Ireland - BantryBay_4 metaG (SPAdes) (version 2) | ecosystem: Host-associated > Algae > Red algae > Unclassified | place: Bantry Bay, Ireland... | reverse complement strand
CGTTGTTCGTATTGGTTCAGGTTATTAGCGGTATAACTTGAGGCTACGTTCTCACGAGTGGTTTCGGTGCGGTTACCGATGGGGTCATACTGATACCCATGGCCGAGACCGCTAACCAGAGTGCCGTTCATCCAAAAGTTGGTTCCGCCAATGACCTGGTTTCGGCTGTCGTAGCCGTATTGCCAATACCGGTCGTCGGTACCATTCATCGCTCGACGGGTCATGTGAGTGCGACGGTTTAGCGCATCGTGTTGGTATTCGAAATCCAATGGCGGTGCTCCGCCCGCGACCATAGTCCGGTTGAGGACGGCATCGATGCGTCCGCCTACTCCGCGTTCGGTGATGCGTTGCACGGTCGGAATCCCATTGTACGACGAAACCAGATTGGTGTGCCAAGGCTGACCCGCGGCATATTTATACTGATGCCCCACGCTACCGTGATTGACGAATTCCAAGCGGTTGAGGGGATCGTACAGGTATTCCACATCGTAATCGGTGGTTTGCAGGCGTTTACGCCGACCTGGCAGAAGGTCGCCGGAGGCGGCGCTTTCGTAGACGTTGGTGATGGTGGTGCTATAGAGGCCTCCCCCATTCGGGTTGATGCGTTCTTCGGTTTGCTGGAGCATGTCATCGTAGATAAATTCGCGGAAGCCTGCTGCGTCGTCCACGGTTTTCTGTGCGCCAAAGCGGGTGTAGGTAAAGTGGAGGTTGGTAGTAAGACCATCAAAATACTGGGTGTCTTCGAGTTGTCCAGCCGAGGTATAGGTGTAATCGGTAACTGCCCCTCGCGCCCAGGTCCGTTTGGTGAGCTGACGGGCTACATTGTATTCGTAGGTTGGGCCTTTGCTAGCGGCATCGAGCTTGGTTTGTAGCAGTCCGGTGTCGTCATGGTAGACCCAGGTGGTGATGTCCCCAGCGGACATAGGCAAGACCGGGTTCGCAAAGTCGATGGTGGTATCCCGGTAAGTGTGCATGCGGTGCTTCTGTCCGTATTGGTCGTAGTCATGCCTGACGGGGTAGACGGCGGTTCCCCATCGGAAGATTTCGTTTCCGAGGTCGTTGTACCGATAGAAGGTGGTATGACCGAGAGCATACCGATCAATGGCCATATACTGGAGTAAGGACATCCCACTCCCTAAATTGACCGCCTTAAAAGAAGAACAAATTTTATTTCTAACATATTCTGGATTGGAACTCATTTGAACCCCCTGCTTATTTAGTTTGGCCTGAGTTGGGAAATAATTACCGGTTCCTGGGAGTCTGCCACAAAAAACGCCCAGATTTAATCAGGGCGTTTCGACGAGGTGAAATCTTATTTTTTAAATTTCTTCTTTGCTTTTTTCTTCTCAGCCGCGGTTATCAAAAAAGCTTTTCGAGCCGCGAGGAAGTCATGTGAAATCTGAATCGCTTTCTTTTCATCTTCGGCATCGTAGTCCCAAAACTCCTGCACTACTTTTTCGCATTTGGGGTAGTGAGATCCGTCATCGCCGATGCGGGTGCGCAGTTCAGCGAACTGCTTTTTCAACTCGGTGCGCAGCTCGGCATAATCTGGATCGTTATAGACATTGTGTAGCTCTTCCGGATCTTTCACGAGGTCGTACATTTCCCAGGCGGGAGGGGTTTGATTTTGGCCTTCGTAGTCACAGCCGTAGAAATAAATCAACTTATGCGTCTTGGTCCGGATGGCCATTTCACCTGGATTGTCGTGGTGCGCCATGTGCATCCAATACCGATAGTAGGCCGCTTGCTTCCAGCCTTCAGGCTCTTTACCGGTTTCACAAATCGAACGAAAGGAACGGCCCTGCATGAGCTTGGTGGAATCGACGCCTGCGTAGTCGAGCATGAGAGCGGGGTAGTCGACATTTTCGATGATGGCGTCTGAACGTTGGCCGGCGGGAATGCTAGGTGGGTGGCGAACGATGAAGGGCATGCGGGCCGACGGATCATAGGCCCAGCGCTTGTCTTGGTAATCGTTTTCCCCGAGCCAGAAACCTTGGTCGCCGGTGTAAATAATGAGGGTGTTGTCGTAAAGGCCCTCGGCTTTTAAGTAGTCGACTATGCGTTTGAGATTATCATCCACACCTTTGACGCAGCGCAGATATTTTTTGAGGTAAGCTTGATAAGCGCGACGGGTAATTTCTTCCTCGGTTTTGCCTTCGAGGGTGTACCCCTCAGGAAATTCTTCGGGGAAAAGTTCGAGGAGGTCCACTGCGTAGCTACGGCGTGGGTTCCGCGGTCCGATGGATGTACCGATGTGGGGAACAAGTTCGTCTTTGTAGCCCCGGGTTGCGAGAGAGCCCCAACCTTCCGGCTTGCTCCAGAGTGATTTCGGCTCAGGAATATCGACATCCGCCAAGTAGGTCTGATAGCGCTCGGCATTTTCAAAGTAATCGTGCGGCGCTTTGAAATGATGGCAGAGGAAAAATGGCTTGGACGGATCGCGCTCATTTTTAAACCAGTCGAGGGTCGAATCAGCGATGGCGTCGGAAGAATGCTTGCCCTCATGTTTGACCATATTGTTTGGCCACGGTTTATCGCCTTGAACCCGGAACTCAGGATCGTGGTACTTCCCCTGCCCTGGCAACACTTTGTAATAATCGTAGTTGGGTTCGAGCTTGAGATGCCACTTGCCGATCATCGCCGTTTCGTAGCCAGCTTCTTTCATTAAAATCGGCAGAGTCTGATTTGGCTTCGTGATGCTCCCCTTGAGATCGAAGACCCCGTTGTTGTGATTGTAGTCACCGGTGATGATGCTGGCGCGGCTTGGGGTGCAGATCGCGTTACCGCAGAACGCATTTTCGAACACGATGCCTTCGGCGGCAATTTGGTCGATGGTTGGGGTTGGGTCTAACGACTTTAATAAAGTCGCGTAGGCCCCAACGGCTTGGGCCGTATGATCGTCAGACATAACGAAAAGGATGTTCGGCTTTTCCGCGGCTCGAAGCAAACTAGCACTGGCGAGGAGTCCGATAAAAAGGAGCAAGTTACCGGCTTTAAGCGTGCCGCAAATTCGCGAAATAATGGAGAAACGATGAGAATAGAAGTTCATAGTCATAATTTTAACAGATAACAGTGGCTATAGCGAAAAGTTAACAGAACAAACGGGCATTTCTAAAATTATCGGGGACAAGATCTTACATAAACTAAAACGGCTTTTAGCCATCGAAATCGCAAACCAAGCCCAAAATTAAAGGATTATCCCTTCCATCGACCCTCTCATGGGCGTAGAATAATCTAAGGAAGGAACCTATGGGAGATGAGGTATGAACTATATTTTCGATTTCACGAATGCCGTGGGAAGGTTGTTTCAGCTGGCTCTGTTACGAACCATAGATAGCCAGAAACGACCGACCCGACGCAGGATCAGTAGCAAGTGGCAGCGCCTTGCGCTCAGGGCTTGGTCGGCTGCTTGCTACAATGTTTGCTCTGTTGCTTGCTCTAATGCTTGCTCTGTTGCTTGCCTCTTGGTTTGCGTTTTTGTCGTCGGCAGTCCAAGCGCATCCGCCGGAACCAACACGAGTTGGCTGGCAAGCTTGGGTTCGAGCGGCGGGAGCGGGGGAGCAGGCGTCGGCTCGCACGAAGTGACGATTGCCGGATTCCCGGCACGCATTCTGGTTGGATCCGGATACACGCCCGGCACCCCGACCTTTCTTGCGTGGTACCTGCATGGCGACGAAGGCAACCATCTAACCACTGGCATGGACGATATCGTTAATGCAAACAACTGGGTATATGTTGCGCCGCAAGCACCACCTGGGGTTGCCGATCCGAGCATCTTTCCTTGGGATGGCCGGGATGGCGGATCGCAGACCGCGAACCTTAACCAAATCAAGTCCGTACTCGATTACATGATCGCGAACTACAATGTATACACCAACATGATGTTTGGCGCGGGGGCGTCGGGAGGTTCTTGGTTTTACGATTTGTACGCGCCCTCGCTCACGGAGTACCCGACCTTTTTCAATATGAACTGCGGCGCGATCGGCCGAGGCGTGGTTGCCACCCCACCTGATGCAAACTATGTGATGTATTCGGGATTAAAATACACCATTGGTACAGATGACTTCCTCTTTGGTAACGCACGGCAAAGCGCCCCTGTCTATGCGGGAGCAGGATACCAAGTGGAAACCGAATTCCTGCTCGACGTGGGGCATTGCGCCTTCAACACCGGCCAGAAAACCCAAGACTATTGGCAGCATATTTTCGACCGCTTTTCCGGCTGCTGCAGCCTTTCAATCTATGATCGAAACGAAAACTATCCGCTCTACGATGGAACAAATTCAAGCTTCGAGCTTGAGATTCAAACCCTTCCCACATGCGGTTGGACCGCAAGCGTGAATGTGGCTTGGATCACCTTAACCGAGACGACCGGGGTCGGACCGACAAGCTTAACCTACAGCTTGAGTGCGAACCCAAATCCAACCCCGCGCAACGGGACAATACAGGTCGGAGATCGCATCCTCGAAATCCGGCAAAACCCAACCGATGACATGTACGAAGAGAACGATCTGCTTTCCACCGCCACCGACTTGACTGGCCAGCAGGGCGTCCCGCTTTCGAGCTATCTAGGCGCGGGTGTGCAATGCGATCGCGACCGCTATTTCTTCGAAGTGATTCCCGGCGAAATGCATCTTAGTGTTCAGATGCTCCATCGCCATTCGGAGGGAAATTTAAACATGTTCCTTTATGACGCGAGCAACGCGCAGGTCGCAAGTGCAACCTCAACCACGGATAACGAGTTCATCGAATACGATGCTTTAGCACCTGGCCGCTATACCCTTTCCATCTCGGGTGCAAACGCCTGCCAAGGGTACGACTTGGTTTGGAGTCGAGGCCCGATCGGTTGTACGTACACGGTGCCTTCTGGCACGAATCTCACGGCAAATGCAGGGACGTATCAACTTGCGGTCAGTGCGACCACGGGCTGCGTTTGGTACGCGTCGGGGCCGAGCTGGGTTAGCTTTCCTTCGGGCCAAAGTGGAACAGGGAATGGCATCTTAAATTATTCAGTTGCCGCAAATTCAAATGGCATGCCTCGAACCGCTAGTATAATTATTTCCGGTCAAGCCTTTCAGATTTTGCAGACAGGAAGCAGCGCACCTTGCAGTTACAGTGTACCGGCTGGCGCATCCATTGGCGGGAATATTGCTGGCTACCAGGTCGCGGTTACGACCGCAGCAAACTGTAGCTGGAGCGCAACCGGCCCTAGCTGGATTAGCTTCCCTGCCGGGGCGAACGGAACCGGGCCAGGGAACCTCGCCTACAACGTGACCGCCAATCCAACTAGTAGTCAACGCATCGGGGTTATTCTCATTGAGGGCGAAAGCTTTCAAGTGACTCAAGCAGGGAGCGTACCTTGCTCACTGACTATAACCCCGCCTTCCATCGCCCTCCCCGCAAGCGGAGGAAGCGTCGTTTTTAGCGTCAGCATACCAACCGGATGCGCCTGGAACGCGACCTCTCCTGTGTACAGCTGGGGGTCGATCAATTCGGCCAGCTCGGGTAACGGCCCGGGGAGCTTCGGGTTTTCCGCCGACGCCAATTCGAGTGGAATCAGCCGTTCGGCGGTGGTCACGGTCGGAAGCCAAACCGTGAACATCATTCAAGCCGGGCTCCCCTGCACCCTGAGTCTGAGCACAAACCAATACAGCTCTTCAAGCGGAGGGAGTGCAGGCAGCGTCAACATCATCGCTCTGGATGGGTGCAGCTGGACGGCCACCACAAGCGAGGCCTGGATCACGATCCCGAATCCAAATGTCTCTTCCATGCAAGTTTTGGATCTAAGCGTAACGGCAAATACCACGACCAACAGCCGCGTCGGAAGCATCCTGATTGGCAGCGAAATCTTAACCATCACTCAGGCGGGCCTTGTTTGCAATTTGAGTTTAGCGTCCACAATGCAAACCATCTCGGGTGGAGGTGGCATGACCAGCGTCAACATCTTAGCGCCTGGAGGTTGCAGCTGGAACGCCACCACTAGTGCGGCTTGGATCACCATTCCGGATTCTACTGCCTCATCCGCACAGCCCTTGGATATCGTCGTGGCACCAAACACCGCGTCCAGCAATCGAGTCGGGAGCGTTTCAATAGGAAGCGATGTTTTCACCATCACCCAGCTTGCAGCAAGCGTTGTCACCCAACCGGATCTTGTCCTTTTAAATCCGGCATTGATTCAACTTCCACAATCATCAGGCGGTGGGTTCAGCATCACGGGACAACTCGCCAATGCCGGGACCGCGATGATCGATCTCAGTGCAATTGTCCCAAGCTGGAACTTGACCGCCTACGACGGAACCAATGTCTTTGCCGCAGGGATGGCTACGTTTGATTCAAGTCTCCTCGTCGCCCTTCTTCCCGGCCAGAGCATTCCCTTCAGCGCATCGAGCACCGTCTCAAACAACCTGATATACCTTGAGATTCAGCTGGATACCTTTGATGAAATTACAGAAAGCGATGAGTTGAATAACCAGATCCGCCTGGATGTCCCACACGCAATTGAAGACACAAACATCGACAGCAGCTCGGTGAACATCTCCTGCCTTGGCCGATTCGGCGAAGTATATCAATTGATGCAACGGAACGACTTTATAACAGGAAGCTGGAACCCGATCGGAGGCCCGCGCATTGCGATCTTCGATGGTCAGATTCTCGAATTTAACGTTCCGCTTGGGAGCCAGACAAAAGCGATGTTTCGCATCGACCGTCAGTGAAAAAAACTTCAACATCAGGATGCCGTCGCGTTGCGACTCAAATTGAAAGGTACGATAAACCCTATACCCGGACTTGGGTCGGAGCTATGCAATGCCACCGCTTCGCGACTCTCAACCTGTCTAACAAATTGTCGACCCAAGTTTCAGATTCAGACAAATCTAAACCTCTCAAATTCATGTCGTAGACCTACGTGTTCGAGACATTTTGATGAAAAATGTCGGCTAACTTCCTATATAACGAGAGAACAAATCACCAAAGACAGTAAATCCCTATTGCATATTTACAAACAATACATTCTGACTTATGTAAGTAGGTAGATGAAGCGAAGCACGATGATTTACGGGAAGAGAACCTTAGCAGACCGCCTTAGCCTACCGTTGTATGTAAGCGCTAAACGTGCCGGTTTGCTGGCCTGTGCGCTGCTACTTGCGACCGCCTTCACCGGCACAGCTCAGGCACAGTACCGCAGCTTTAATGGCTTAGGAAACAACAGCATAAACCCAAGCCTCGGCATGGCAGGTGAAACCATGCCCCGCGTCGCCCCCGCGATGTACGCCGACGGCATGTTCACCCCAATGGCCGGATTGCCAAACCCACGCGAAGTCAGCAACCAAGTATTTAACCAACCCGAGAGCATTCCCAACCTGAGCGGCTTGAGCGACTTCGTCTGGCTTTGGGGGCAATTTATCGACCACGATATCGTTCGCACCAAAACGGGTGCGCTCATGGAATTCGACCCGATTCCTGTCCCCACAGGCGACCCGATGTTTGACCCCTTTTCCACCGGCAGCGCCACCATTCCCTTCATGCGTACCGACTTCGATCCCAGCACGGGGAATGCACCGGGCAACGCGCGACAGCACGTCAATCTAAACACCGCTTTCATTGACGGCTCGACCCTGTATGGCTCCAGCCAAAGCAGAGCCGATGCCTTACGCACCTTCGTCGACGGCAAATTAAAAACCAGTCTCGGCAATATGCTCCCCTTCAATACCATGGGGCTCGACAATGACAATGAAAGCCCGGCTCCGGCAAACACGCTTTTTGTCGCTGGTGATCCACGGTCCAACGAACATCCCGGACTTGCAGCCATGCACACCCTGTTTGTCCGCGAACATAATTTGATCTGCAACGAGCTCGCGGTGATCCAGCCCAGCTGGAGCGACACCCAACTCTATCATGAAGCCCGCCGCATCGTCGGCGCGAAGATTCAAGCCATCACCTATAACGAATGGCTCCCTCTCCTACTCGGCAATAACGCCCCCTCGGTCACCGGCACCTACAACCCGACCCTCGATCCCGGCATCGCCAACGAATTTGCCACGGCATTTTTTCGCATTGGGCATACCATGCTCCCGAAAACCTTGCTTCGAATCCAGCCGAACAACCTTCCAGCCAACGTTGGCCATGTCGACTTGATGCTAACCTTCTTCAATCCGAATTTTGTTACCAACACCCAAGACCTCGAATTCTTCCTCAAAGGGATGGCGGCGCGACGCATGCAAAATATCGACGCCAAAATGACCGAGGGAGTTCGAGACTTTCTCTTTGGGCCTCCAGGCGCAGGTGGCCTCGACCTGGTATCGCTCAACATTCAGCGCGGGCGCGACCACGGCATTCCAGACTACAACAGCATGCGCATCGCCTACGGCCTCACCCCCGCAGCCAGCTTTAACGATGTCACCACCAATCCTGACATTCTCGCTGCCCTACAAAGTTTGTACGGAACGATTTCCAAACTCGACGCGTGGGTCGGCGCCTTGGCGGAAGACCATATGGCAAACGAAATCATGGGCGAGCTACTCAACGTCTCGATCGCCACCATGTTCGAAAACCTCCGCGACGGAGACAGCATGTACTACCACTTCGACCCAGGATTTTCTGCCGCCGACCTTGCGATTCTCGACGCCACGACCTTGGGCGACATTATTCGTCGCAACACCAGCATCACCCTGCTTCAACCCAATGTTTTCACCGTGATTCCCGACCCGGTTATCCAAACCGAAATCATCACCCAAGCGACTCCGGGAGCCTTCCAGCTTCAGGTCAACTGGATGACCGATGCAAACGCGACCTACCAAGTGGAAGAGTCTACCTTAATCAGTGGAAGCAATACCTGGATGCAAGTCACCCCCCTCTTTAACGGAATGAACGCGGTGAATTCCTTCGTAAGTTTAAACGACTCACAGAATGTGAAATTCTTTCGAATCCGCCAATACCCTTGATGCGTCTTGAGCCTTATCAAGAAGCATGGCGTCATTGATTCGCTGACTCTATATTCCTACGCTGACTCTATGTTCCTACGATGGAGGCAAGGTTCGTGATCTACAAAGCGATCTGTTAGCACCTGCACCTGCGTTATAAACACCTCTGCTGCCTCCGTAGCCGATTTAATGTGCAGCGAGTCGAGGCGATATTCGAGGCACATTTTACACCCAAATTCTGACCAATTTCCATGCAATATAATTTTACGATACAATTATAACCCGCGCTTTCCGAAAGTTGGGCTATAGTGTAGTATGATGAACTCAGAGATTCAAACAGACAGCACGATGCGCAACTTAATTGGCCGGGATAAATTCCGCCATATTGAGAATTTGCGGGCTTGGCTGGCAACGGATCCCCACGGCATCGAAATCGCCGCCTTTATCCTCGCTGAAACCGAAAAGTCCAAAGGCAATGAAAAAGCGGGAACCCCGAATTTAGAAGATGAAGGGGCTTCAAATGTCGAGGTCCTGCTGAAGGCCGATTCGCCCGCTTTTCCCAAAGAAAAACCACGCTATATCCTGAAAATTGCATCGTAGACGGCGCGAATGGGGCGTAAAATAGAGCATGAAACGACGTTACTTTATGCAAGCGGCCGCGGCCGCTATCGCCCTTCCTAGCCCCACCCTTCTCGCGCTTGGAAAGAACGATCCCTACCGCGCGAACATTGGAATTCAGCTCTACACGTTGCGCGATCAGATCAAGGCCGACCCCCTTGGCACAATCAAAACCGTGGTGGACGCAGGCTACAAGCAGGGCGAGCTATACGGCTTCCCGAACTGCAAACCCATGATCGAAGCTGCCCGTGACTCCGGCCTCGGCCTTAACTCGGCACATATTCAGTGGGAATGCGTCACCTCGCCCGAGAAAAAAGGAACCACCCCTTTCGAAGACATTCTCGCCAAAGCGAAGGAAGAAAAACTCTCGCACCTGGTCATCCCCTATTTACATGGACATGAACGCAAGACCTTGGACGACTACAAAAAGCTAGTCGACAACTGCAACAAAGCCGCAGCGGAAGCCAAAGCGGCCGGGATCCAACTCGCATATCACAATCACGCTTTCGAATTCAGCCCCATGGACGGTAGCACCGGATACGATGTGTTAATGGAAGGCTTTTCCGAAGACATGAAATTCGAAATCGATGTTTTCTGGATTAAAGTCGGCGGGCGCGATCCGGTGAAAATGCTCAAGCAGCTCAAAGGCCGCGTCTCCCAAGTGCATCTAAAAGATTTGAAAACAGGCAGCACTGTTCCGAACTTCGGCGGGGTACCGAAAGACGCCTTTCAAGAGCTCGGCGACGGCATGATCGATATGGAACCAATAATTGAAGCAAGTAAATTTGCAGAAGTAGCGCATTGCCACGTCGAGCAGGATCAATCTCCTGACCCAATTGCGAGCATCAAGCAAAGCCTAGCATACTTGCATACCCTGTAGGATTGCGGATGGAGTAAAAGTGGCCGTTGCAGTAAAGTAGCAAAGGAACGGACGAGGAGCCTGGGAGCGCCGACGTCCCCGTCGGCATCGTACATGATGTCATCGGGTAAACGTCAAAAGCGTCGCCTTCACGATTCCCCATCTTCCCCTCCTCATCCTCCTAAGGCAGGTGGAATGGCGGCAAAGGAACGGACAAGGAGCCTGGGAGCGCCGACGTCCCCGTCGGCATCGTACATGATGTCATCGGGTAAACGTAAAAGGCGTCGCCTTCACGATTTCCAATCTTCCCCTCCTCATTTATCTGAGACGGGAGGAATAGTGG
>Ga0209187_1004414_pt1 | contig 10738 bp, 6 predicted proteins | sample BantaG_FD_187430 | JGI IMG/M metagenome (GOLD analysis project Ga0209187, IMG submission 187430) | Marine algal microbial communities from Bantry Bay, Ireland - BantryBay_4 metaG (SPAdes) (version 2) | ecosystem: Host-associated > Algae > Red algae > Unclassified | place: Bantry Bay, Ireland... | reverse complement strand
CAACTCAATTTTGGGATTATTTACCAATGATAAATCTAAGATACCAGATTCAGATAGAGCTAATAACTGGAGAGAACTGTCTACAGGAGGCCCATAGGAATATCGTTTCGTTTGATCGTCGAGGCTAATTATTTTTTTCATGATTTTATCTCCAAGGTTAGCATGAGACAAAATTTCATACATTGTAGGTTGTAACCACTTCCAATACTGTCCAATGCAATAATCTAACGATGGTTTTTTACTTCCAATAGCCATTAATATCAATGCTTTGAGGTACTCTTTAAGTTCTAATTCAGTATCTAGAATTGATGCGTGCTTGGTATTCGGATCTATGATCCAAGATGTAACTAAATCTTCTAATATGTCGGAAGAATAATTATACTTGACCTGAAACTTGTTGACGAAACTACTAGCAAAGCAAGTGAGAAGAAAGTTGATTGAGGATATATTACTAGGATCAGACAATTCTTGTATCAGTGATTCTCTGAACGTTGTTAATTCTGAACTTGATGGTTGAAACTGCCTATCTATGACCATGGTGAGCGGTTTCGGTGCTGCAATCAACCCATCTAGCGAAAATGGAATAATTTTATATTTACAGGCATTGGTTTTATTGAAAACTAGGAAGGGAGCATTCTCACTTTTAGAGAAACTTCCACTTGATTGAAGTGCCAATTCTCGAATAACATCAATAGTGCTTAGTCCCAAACCTCTGATGGCTACATTAGAATTGGTCAATGATGATTCTGCAATTTTGGCGTCATAAGGTGATGTAAAAAGGGATATTTCACTATTGCTTTTTGTGTAGTCGACCCATGATTTCATCTGATCATCAAATTCCGTTTCTTGATGACCTACAGTGATCAAACATTCATTTATATAGTAGGCCTTTTCGTCACTATCTATGGCAGTTATTTGTCCATCAACAATATGAAGATCTATAATCTTCTTATTTATAATAGTTAGAATATTGTGCTCTACTAGAACCTCAGATATTGAATCAAACCTTTGTTTCAAGTATTCTCCCATTTTTGACCGCAGAAGAAAAGAGTCTTTCTGATTGGATATCACCTCACCTGTATCTTGTTCTAGCCATCTCGTGAATTTTGGAAAAGAGGGGATTGTGAGCTTATTTATTTTGATGGATTCCCTCCCTTTTAGATTGGACAAGCCACGAAGAGTAATATTTATCCAATTGGCTTCCGATTGATTAGAATTCCACACAGCTCCAGCTCCTAGTTCATCCGCAGGATCAAATACTTGAATTTTTAAGTCGATCGGCTCATAATTAGCAATTTCTGAAAATAGACATTCTAAAGCTGCTAAACCTCTTGGGCCACACCCAATAATTCCTAAATTAATCATATAAAACTTTTTGAATAGTACTTGTGGTCTTTTAAAGCAGTTATACTTATAATTAAAGATAATTCTTTCTATGTATTAGAAATTTCTACACCCCAAAACAATCTACTATCTAAAGGCTCATCTGAAGAACTATGTAGCACCGAAACATCGCCTGTGGTTTCGAAAATCACGGCTTTTATGTGATCAAAATCAAGCGCGTTAGCTTCTCTTAATTTTGCAATAAGATCAGATTTAGAAACTCCACAACGATCTAGATTCTCTGTTAATATTTTGCCTTCAATCATTAGTAATATAGGTTTATTTGTAAATAATTTATTTATTAATTCTGACTTTTTTATCACTCTAGCAAAAACCAATTGAAAGACTATAATAGAAATAAGAGCTATCGAACCTTCCATTAATGATGTCTTAGAACTTAGAATTGTGCTGGCTATAACTGATCCAATTGCGATTGTTGTAGCAAAGTCAATACTTGACATCTTAGCAAAAGTCCTCAAGCCAGAAATGCGTGTTGTTATGAGTGTAGCTAATAGGATGATTAAACTATTGAGAGCTATCATTAATAATGTCATAATTATGCAATTTTGATATTTTAAATAAAGTTGATGTAAATAACTAACCTATTACCTATCATAAATATAAGATACCAGCTATTTAAAATAAATAACTGGTATCTAATATAAGTGGGAATTAAACTTTTCTGAATTTCTGATAAATCATTTAAACGATGAGTTTCATTTTACTACAAGAAGTTAGTTTAATAATTAACTACTAATATAAATAAAAAGAAGTTTTATCGATGAATGAGGTATTTGATCGTTAATTCTTTTCTTTATTTTTTGCTTGTTCAGCTTTTTCAAGTGTATCCTTTTTAGATTCTAAGTCATTTAAAGGAGATTCAAGGTGATCAGGGTACTTGTCGAGTTGGTCAAGCTTTTCTTTTGGTAATACTTCTTCAATAGATTTTTTCTTGTCTTCCATTTTGATTATTTTAAGTGAAAATTATATACATACCATACTCTTAAATATTTATAAGTGTTCGAGTCGATAAATTTTTTAACTGAAATCATAGTGAATAGCGAAACTCTGTATTTACAAAGTAGTCCTTAGTTTGAAAAATTGTGTGTTTTTTGAATAATAATATGTGTTAGTGCGAACATTGTAGAAAGAATTAGGGTAATATAAATGATAACAAAAGGCTCTAGTTTCAAGCTACATATGAAGCCTTATTACAAATTAAAAATTATAATGATGTTAATTGAAGAAAAGAAGAAACAATTAGAGGCGGTAGAAAATGACATGTGTATAACGGTCACAATTCCAACAATTAAATCAGGTAATTATGAGAAAAATAGAATTCGTTGGAAGAATGCTATAAGTGGATTGCGAGATAATATCCAAGATAATAATTTGGACCATTCCGTCTTAGAAACAATTGATGATTTGTCTACGAATAATGAATTTTGGGCACATCAAGAACACGGTTTGGTTGGATATTTTTCAAATAATACTAAAGAATTCATAAAGCTTAAGCATGAAACAGTGGAGCTATGTGACGTTTCTGAAAGTTTCAACATATATCCTCTTATTTCTGAGATTCAGGCTCAGTCATCACTTTATGTGCTATGCGTTAGTAAAAATAAAACTTGCTTATATTTAGTAAGTAGAGGAATTGTTGAAGAAATCGATATTTCTGGATGTGTAGTCAAGGATTATGATGAAGCAATGAATTTTGACGATAGCACAGGTTCATTGCAACATCATACGACTCAATCAGGAAATGCAAAATTTCACGGTACAAGTGCACAAGAGGATATTGAGGGTGTAAGAACGAAGCAGTATTTAAGAAGAGTAGATGATGGCCTGATGGAGATCATTCAGGGGCAAAAAATCCCATTAATGCTTGCGTGTGTGGATGAATATTTGCCGATATACAAAGAAGTTACTTCATATAACCATATGATTGATCAAAATATATCAGGAAATCCGGATAATTTATCTAAGCAGGATATACTGGAAAGTACCGACTGTATTTTAACAAGTTTTCTAGGAGACAAGGTAGCGAAGTTTCTAAAAAAAATCGACGGGTCATTGGATAGCAACATGGCATTTAACAATATTGATATTTTTAGAGAGGCTATAACCATGAATAATATTGATGCTCTGCTAGTTAACGAATCTAATTTGGCTCAATTAGATAAAAGTGAGATTAATAAACTGACGCGTGATATTGTACAGGCTCATAATCTAGGGGCGAAAATTATTTGTGTAAATGATGAGGAGAGTGATGATGTAATTCTAGGAATACACAGATTTAACCGAACAACTGCTTCATAATTAATTTTAATACTTAAATTTTTCGGTGCTTGCGTCGAGGACTTTTAAGTTGAAAAGGTTTGGCGAATGCTCCCTCCGTTTGCAGGGGAGCGGTCAAATTTTTAATTCTTTTTACTCCTATTGTCAATTAAAGGTTTAGAAACTTGTTAAAATTCAACATTGACATTAGATATCGTAAATAAATTCAATAAAAATCAAATTAGAGACAAATGGAAAATATGACTAAAAGTGAATCTGCTAAAATAAACGAATATGTCAATCTAGGTTATACTTCAAATTACAAGATGAATGATGGTTTACTCTGGGATATAGAAAATGAATTGTCGTTCAGTGCTGATGAAGTAATTATAGACGATGAATATAGATATGAAGGAATGTCTGATCCATCTGATTTATCTATACTATATGTACTGTCCGTTCCTGGTAAATCGAAAGGTACGTTACTATTATCATACGGTCCAAACAGCAATGGCGAATTAGGCTGGTTTATGAAAGAAGTCAGTTTAAATAAACATAATAAAGATAAAACTACTCTTAATAAAGTGTAGTTTTTTTGATAGAAACTTGGACGAACCGTCTTATATTATCTAGGATATTATATAAACGAATATCGTTAAAATAGGAAATTCTTTTCAGAAGTAAGCTATCTTAAATATCACATATAAGGGTATTCAGTTCTTCTGAATACCTTCAAAATATCTAAGTTAATCTATTAACAGACTAATCTAAACCTTTCAAAATATTCCTACTGATCACTAATTTTTGAATTTCACTTGTACCTTCTCCGATTGTACAAAGTTTAGAGTCCCTAAAGAATTTTTCTACTGGGAAATCTTTTGTATACCCATAGCCGCCGAAAATTTGAACAGCTTCTGTGGAAGCTTCTACGCAAACCTCGCTAGCATAATATTTTGCCATTGCCGATATGGTAGTCATCGGTTTTCCATTATTTTTTAAATAAGCCGCTTTTCTTATCAACAATTCAGATGCTTGGATTTTTGTAGCCATATCAGCTAATTTGAAACTAATTGCCTGAAATCTTGCTATTGGTTTACCAAACTGCTCTCTTTCTTGAGAATATTTTAAAGCAGCTTCATAAGCACCTTTAGCTATTCCTAGAGATAGAGCCGCTATACTAATTCTACCACCATCTAAAATTTTCATAGCTTGGATGAACCCTTCACCAACCTTACCAAGAACATTTTCTTTTGGAACGCGACAATTGTCAAAGATCATTTCTGCAGTTTCAGAGGCTCTCATTCCGAGCTTATTTTCCTTTTTGCCCCCTGTAAATCCAGGGTTTGATCTTTCGACTATAAATGCTGTTATTCCATGACTATCTAAAAGGTCACCAGTCCTCGCAAGCACAACAGCTACTTCACCAGATCTACCATGCGTAATCCAATTTTTTGTACCATTTATGACCCAATGATCCCCGTCTTCTACCGCTACGCATTGCATTCTCATGGCGTCAGATCCTGTATTTGCTTCTGTAAGACCCCATGCTCCGATCCACTCTCCAGTCGCTAATTTTGGAAGGTATTTCTTCTTTTGCTCTGCATTACCAAACGCCAAAATATGACCGGTGCACAGAGAATTATGAGCGGCCACTGAAAGACCTATTGAGCCACATACTTTTGTGATCTCCACAATAATCGAAATGTATTCTTGATACCCAAGTCCAGATCCGCCGTATTCTTCAGGAACCAAAACGCCTAGAAAACCTTGTTGACCCAATTCTCTCATAAGTTGGATTGGAAATTCTTGGGTTTCATCCCATTCCATGAAATGTGGTCTTATTTTTTGATGCGCAAATTGACGTGCACTTTCTTCTATGAACTCTATATTTTCGACAGTTTCAGCAAGCATATGATTAGTAGATTAAATTCAATTTTATTTGCAATTCAAAATTATTATTTGATTGCAATGTCTCATAAGTTAGGAATGCGAAGTTAATCACTTTGTTTACTCTTTTTACAATTAATTAAAATTACTTATCACAGAACCTATTTATCTGTTTAATTACAATCATAAATAATGCAATACAGTTTAGTCTTTTACATAGTACATGTATCATCGTGCCACAATCTATCTGACATTTTCTAGTTTAATACAGATTTTACACCAAGATCTATAAAATCAAAAGTTTTCTCCCTTCTGGGCTGGGGAAAAAAAACTTTTGATTTGGTCTGAATCCTTCACAACTCGGGTGGAAAAAATTAGTTTTGCCCTTATATCTTTAGGGCTGGGGAAAAAAATTTTGATTTGGTCTGAATCCTTCACAACACGGGTGGAAAAAATTAGGTTTGCCCTTATATCTTTACGGCTGGGGAAAAAAACTTTTGTGTGGCCTAAAACCTTCACGGCTGGGGAAAAAAAACGTTTGATTTGAGCTAAAACCTTCACAGCTGGGGTGAAAAAAAATTAGGTTTGTCCTAAAACCTTCAGGGTTGGGCTAAGAAACTTTAATCCGCTTCTCATAACCACTTACTCTATCAAAGTAACCGTCCCCTTAAACACCTTCTCCACATCAGCCACCTTAACTACATAAGTATAAACCTCAGCGGGTGCAGTATCTCCATTATTCAATTTACCATCCCAACCTAATAATGGAAATTCATTATCATACATTAAATTTCCCCATCTATTATATACTTTGAACACTTCTGGAATAACTTCCTCTCTACATCTTTCTTGGACTATAAGATCAAAGTAATCATTATGATCATCTCCGTTTGGTGAGAATAAATTAGGTATTTCTAGCGTGTTGTCAACGACTACTGTGACCATATCTTCGTCTGAGCACCCAGAGTTAGGATCAGCTACAGAAAGCGAGATAGTATATTCTCCATTTTCAGCATAAGTTACACTCTCTGCAGAGTTGGTTGATGTTTGATTGTTTCCAAAATCCCAATTGTAATTTAAGTTAAGTCCAAAAGTATCTGCCGCATTAAAAAAGTCAACAGATCCAATACATATCAATGAATCAAATCCAATATCTGCAGCAACCTGAAAGGCTTCTACTGGAACATCTACGGAAGTTTTACATCCTGTTGCAGAATATAATGATAAAACAACATCGTAAACACCATTCGGCGGATAATATCCGAATGCGTTTGTTGCGGGACTGGTATTTTCCACTACATTTCCTTCTCCAAAATCTATATCATAGGAATCTACATCTATCGGATTGATAAGCGTGAAAGTTACTTCATCATTGATACAAATTTTATTGTCCTCGTCGCTTACGGTAAGTTGACCGGATGGTTCTATTACATCAATTGATACTGTATCAGAATCACTGCATCCATATATTGAGGATGCAGCAAGTGTAATATCATACATGCCAGCTTCAAAAGTAGACGATGATGTAGTTGCAGAAGAAGTTGAATTGATTGGTGTTCCATTTCCATAGTTCCAGAAATATGCTCCGGGGCCATCTAGAAATGATTCATTTCCAAATTCTACAATAAGATCTTCTACACAAAATTCATTTCCATCAGTACTTATTTCAGCTATAGGCAGATCCACTGCGAATACCTTTATTTCATACTCATTTTCACATCCTGTACTATCTTCATATATTCTAAGTTTTAACACATGTTCTCCTGGTTGATTAAGTATAAAACTGGTGTTTTGTTCTAAAACTGGAGGTCCAGCATCTATATTCCATTCAAACGTAAGAAAATGTCCTTGATCGGTAAAATCCGTTGCTGTAAGGTTTATTGCATCTCCAATACAAACAGTTTTGTTAAAGGGATCAACTGCAAAACTTGACGTTACCTCGTAAGTAGGTATCACCTTCATGATTGTATCAACACAACCTAGTTCATTTTCTATTGCTAGCTGTATAGGTATGCCATCCTTGTATAAATCAAAGTTAGTGAAGTTTATACCAGTTGGGTTTTGTGCAGTCTGTCCAAAATTCCAATCCCATGCAATTATAGTAGTATCAGATTCAGATAAATCTGTGAAGTTCAAAGTTGCTGGAAAACAAACTATGTCATCGTCAACCTCAAAATCAGCCTCAATTTCTAATGCAGTAGTCTCTTTATCTACAATTGCTGTACAACCATTTATATCCTCCGTTATAAGTATGACAGTGTTCTTACCAGGTGGAAATCCTGTTTCTACTGTAGGAACATCAAGTGTTCTTGGCCGATTCGCTACACCAAACCACATATAGCCTTTGCTACATGAGTTGTCTACATCTACACTATTTGCTGCAGAGATTTCTATTCCTGCATTAGCACATACAAACTCGGGTAATTCGAAGTCTGCAGTTATTTCTCTTATCTTCAATTCAACAGTACTTGTATCAGGTGGACATGCTGAGCCATCTTCAGTAATTAATGTAACTGTATAATTTCCTGTAGTGTCGAATGTATAATTAAATGGATTGGTTGCTACTGTATCCATATTAATAGTATCTCCATTCATGTACCAAATAGAAGAAGTAGCATTGACACTACTATCTTGTAACATTACTGTAAGCGGTTCTATGCAATTGGTCATGTATCTGATTCTAGATTTGGAACCGTTCACCGTTACTGTCGATCCGTTGTCAATCTCACTATAACATCCATTATACTCTAACGTGAGGGTAACAGGATAGACTCCAGGACTATGTATGAACTCATGACTAGCAAAAGCATTGTCATAACAGTGAATGACTCTACTATCGTCTGTGTTGAAGTGATATGCATCAATCCTTGGGTCCAAATTGTCAGTGCTCATATTGATCGATTCATACATACATATTTCAGTCTCGTCCACTGTAAAATCAGCAGAGAGCGGTTCTCCAACATAGATAAATATTCCGGCCGATGTATCTTGACAACCATCTTCATTTTCGATGGCTATTTTTACATAGTATTCTCCTGGTTCTGTATAAGTGTGAGTTATATTTTCGGACATATTTGTATTGACTACATCTCCATCTCCAAATATCCATGACCAACTTGTTATAGCTTCGTTTGACTTAGAGTCTTCTGTGAAATTGACAGTCAATGGAGCGCATCCTCGACTTATATTCGGAATGAAGTGAGCTTGTGGTGCTCTATGCAAGAAAAAAGTACTATCCTCGGCAGTACATCCTGCACGAGTTGTAATATTTAATATCACAGAAAAAGTATCTGATCTATTAATGTAAAATGAATCTCTTGGCGGTGGAGTGTATGTATATGTTTCTATTGCTTGACCTAAGAAAAGATCATCTAGTTGACGGACATAATACTCATATTCTACGTAATTTGGATTAGGATGTGTGAATGTATAAGTTGCAGGTTCCAAACAAGTCACAAAAGGATCTATAGCAAAAGTTGCACTAGGATCTTCTACAAATATTGTAAAAAAAGTATCTGATTTGCAATCTGTACTGGCTTTAGATGAGAAGAAAATAATTTTTGAACCTGGAGTGTTAAATGTTACAGTTGGGTTTTTTAGTTCTGATCCATTTGGAATTGATCCACTTCCAAAAGACCATTCCCAATCAAAATCGTAAGTTTCATTGTTAATAAAGGTTACAGGTGTATTAATACAAACTGTATCTTTTATTGTAAGATCTATAATTGGTTTTCCTACGATGACTTCCTTAATTTTTTCTACTGAACATCCTTCACCATTATTTACGAGTAATGTAATAAGATATTTACCATTATTATTATATGTTATGCTTTCTGGTTGGATAAGTTCGGAAGTTTGTCCATCTCCAAAATCCCAAGAATATGTATACCCTGATTCATCCTCCGTGTTATTGGTTATGATAAATGTTCCCGGAGCTTCACATGATACCAATTGATCTAGACTAAATCCTACATCTACTTTACCTGAAACTTTAATGAAGTCTGGAAATGATTTAGATACTGTACATCCTTCTTCGTCAGAATCTACTCTAAGTGAAACAGTATATGTACCTTCTGATCCATATGTATGAGTTGGATTTTGCAATGGAGAACTATTTCCATCTCCAAAATCCCATGTGTAACCTGAAACAGTAAGCCCAGGATCTACTATGCTTTCATTTGTAAATGAGACCTGAAATGGTGCACAACCTTCCTGCTCATCTGCACTTATCATTATCTCCGTTGGTTGATACACTACGATAGTCGTATCACCAATCTTTGTCCCATTCTCAAAAAGCTCAACTAAGAACATTCCTGATTCATCAAATGTATGGCCTGGAGCTGTTAGGTTACTCGTACTGCCATCGCCAAAATCCCATAAGGCATTTGTTACCCCTGCAGGTGGTGTAAACTGAACGGTAAGCGGAGAACATCCCGAATATATATCTGCAGTCTGTCCAATGAGACCGATTGCTGAGAAAAGGGTAAATATGAATGCTGTAATTTTTTTCATTTGCTTCAAATTTTATTTACACCGAAAATGAAATTTATTTTTGTCCATTTCCAAGGGTAATTAAAGTTTAGTCGTTGATGTATAGTAGAATATTTTCAAAAGAGAAAAAAGAACTGGTTTCACACAAAGTAGTCTACCAAAGTTTTGGATTGGAATTCAGATACGTATTTGCCATCTTGATAAATTGTTCTCTACTAAATCCGCAAGTGCAACTGTAGTATGACATAATATTCCCGACATGCGGAGAGTAGTATTGACCATTTGCATCTTGTCCTTCCCAAATGAACTCACACCCATCCTGCCATACAATAGTCGGATCTTGAACATATGGATCTGCGGGGGTGTCACAAAGACCATCGCCTGCAGTTTCGCAATTAGATCCATCGACTAACTCAGGTGTGCCTCCGAATGTATGACTTAGACCAAACACATGACCAAGCTCGTGGATCACAGTACCGCCTGTACACTTGAGAACTACTGTGGAGTTACTTGCTGATGCATTTCCTCCTGCATATCCGCAGACTGGTGGTGATTGTAATTCCGTAGCGAGATAGATATTTATTCTGTTTTTGACATGGAATAGATTTTTAATTTCAGTATCCTCTATGTCAGTACCTATACTATCAAATTCGTAATTGGTTATAGTATCTACACCGCACAATTCGAATCTTGCACATAT
>Ga0209187_1004412_pt1 | contig 10743 bp, 10 predicted proteins | sample BantaG_FD_187430 | JGI IMG/M metagenome (GOLD analysis project Ga0209187, IMG submission 187430) | Marine algal microbial communities from Bantry Bay, Ireland - BantryBay_4 metaG (SPAdes) (version 2) | ecosystem: Host-associated > Algae > Red algae > Unclassified | place: Bantry Bay, Ireland... | reverse complement strand
AGCGATAAGCCGCCATTTTGCACCATCACCATGCCCATATACACCACAAAAAATAGCGAACCAAACAACATTCCAAAGATAATCACCACCAATCCGCCGCGTGCAAAGGCGAGTTTCATACTCGCATCGACTACGTTTTGTACCATTCCGCCGTAGCGGTTTTTCTCAAAAAATTCATTCACGAAAGCCTTTACGATTTGTATCGAATGTAGATTTTCTTCGACAATGACATTACTTTTTGCCAACACATCCTGACGAGCTTTGGAGAGCCTACGCACCCGACCGCCCACAAAACGCACCAACAAAACAATCAGCGGCAAAGTCGAAAGCATAATCAAGGATAGCTTCGGCGACATCAAACCAATCATAATAATCGACCCGATAAGCGTCACGAGTTGGCGAACAAATTGCGCCAGCGTAAAAGAAAACAAACTGGAAAGCGTAGAAACATCATTGGTGATACGGCTCGTCATTTCGCCCACCCGACGCTCGTCATAATACGGAATCGGTAGCGTGATGAGTTTCTGAAACACCGCCGTCCGAAGGTCTGCCATGCCTGATTCGCTGACTTTCGTAAACAGCAAAATCTGCACAAACGACATCATAGATTGCAATACCGCCAAGCCACCAAGCAGCATCCCCAATTGCCCAAGCGTGAGAGGCCAGCTCGATTCTCCGGTTGCGACATTGCCCATCTCACCGATGATTTTTGGCACAAAAACAAACGTACTTCCGCCCAATACGAGCAGTATCAAACCACCAATAAAGTACCATTTATAAGGCGCAATAAATTTCAAAACCTGTGTTGCCTCACGGAAACTCTCGCGGCTGAGTTTCCCTTTCTTCGGTTCTTCTTCTAATAATGTATCTTTGTCTGCCATACTTTCGTGATTCGTAATTCGTAATTCGTGGGGGCTTGGGACACAATTTTTAATTTGTTTTAGGGAATATTAAATTTGTTCCCTGCTTTCCAATGGAACATGTTCCATCGCTTAGGACAGGGTTTCAATAAATGCAGATTTTGACTTTTTCCTTTTCCCTTTTTCTGCGTTATGAAAATCCTTATATAGCTTGGCTATGCGCGGTTTTCATGCCTTGAAAAAGAAAAAAATAAAGTCGTCAAGAACCTGCATTTATTAAAACCCTGTTCCTTAGTTGTACCCGATTCGTGAACGGACTACCTATTTTGCTGCAAAATTAGCATATTTACAGCCGATTCGCATTTTATTTAGACAAAATTACTCGTTAAATTGTTTATACGTAACACAGACATTCCTGTCTGTGCTTCACGCGGCACAGAGAGGAATGTCTGTGTTACGAAAACTATATATTTTTTTGCAAAAAAAAGAAAAAAAATACCTGACGGCGTTCTGCCTCTTTTACGTTCTCGTCAATACCTTGTCGTTGGGCTTGCCTTTTTTTGGGGGCGATGCCATTGTACAATCGTCCATAGCAGCGCAGTGGTATTACGACCATGATTTCACGTATTTCTTTTTGCCTACCGAAAATAACGCTGGTCATCCGCCATTTTTCGGGATGTATTTGGCTTTGTGGTGGAAGGTTTTGGGGCAGAGTTTGATAGTGAGTCACCTGTCAATGTTACCATTTTTATTGGGTGTTGCTTCGCAATTTTTCTTTATCGCGCGATATTTTTTATCGGAGAAATGGCAGCCCTACGCCCTCATCCTCTTCGCACTCGAACCCACGATACTCGCCCAATCCACGATGGTAACGCCCGAATTGCCGATACTTTTTTTGTATCTTCTTGCCATTCGGTCAATGTTGTACCACAAGGTTTTTTGGCAGATTTTGGCGACTTGCCTCGTCGTGCTGCTCAATACGCGCGGGGTGATGATAGTTGCGGTGGTATTTTTGAGTGAGGTTTTGATAAATCGTAGCACGGTACTTCCAGTCCGTGTTTCAAATAGTACGCGAGACACGGGCTGGAAGTACTTCGCTACCTTGCTCATTGCCAAATATATTCCTGCCGGATTGGTCGCAGTTGCTTGGTTGTTTGTGCATTACTACATCGAAGGTTGGATCGGCTTCAATCGGGCAGATATGCAGTGGAAAAATAGCTTTATCCGAGTAGAAGGCATCGGAATCTTGAAAAATATCGCAGTATTTGGTTGGCGATTGTTGGATTTTGGACGGGTTTGGCTTTGGCTGGTCGTGGGGTTGGCTTTAGTGAAATTCTTACGCGAGTCCGCCCCCCACCCCCCTCCAAAGGGGGAGATAAACATGGTTTCCCCTCCAAAGGGGGAATTGCAAACGAGCGTCTCGTCTGACATCTCAAAGATGTCCGACGAGTGGGCTGGCGAAAAGAACTTAAAGTCATCTGGTGATACGATTGCGTCTCCCCCTTTGGAGGGGGCTGGGGGGTGGACTTCGCTTGGCAACTCGTCGGACACTTCAAAAGTGTCAGACGAGAAGGGGCGAAATTGGTCATTAATCGTCCTTATTATCACGCCAATTATTGTGTTTGCGCCTGTGATGTTGCCTTATATTGGTACGCTGCAACATCGGTATTTGTTGCCCTTTTTTGCGATGTTTGTGATTGGTGTGGTGTGGTGTTTTTCTTTTTTGAATAATAAAAATAATAAATCGAAAACGCACTCGCCTGATACCTCAAAGGTGTCAGACGAGTGGACTGATGAGGGAAATTTGGATGTATCCGAAAGTCCAAACATGGCTGACACTTTGCAAGTAGCAGACGAGTTTGGACTTTCAGGCAGGGTGCGACTTTTATTTTGGGTGGTTGTTTTCGGTTTAATGACAGGGCATTTATGGGTCTATCCCGACCAAATTTCGCAAGGATGGGAGGCATCATTAGCACATTTGCCCTACTTTGATGTGCGAGACGATATGACGGATTATGTGCAAGAAAAAGGCATCAATCCAAACGAAATAGCGACAGGTTCGCCGAATAAATACAGGCGTTTGGATAGCGATTTGCAGCGCGAAGGGACTTGGAAATTTAGGGATATTGACGAAGTACGTTATGATACATTTGAATACATTATCTACTCGAATGTATTTAACGATTTTGCGGATTCGACCTATTTTGACTTACATTCAAACTGGGTACGCGAGCGCGAATATACACGTATGCAGGTGCGTATGACGCTGTTTCGGAATCCGGTGGGTCGTTAGCCTAAGGGAAGAGGAAGAGACAAGAATGTCTGTGTTACGTTTTAAAAAACCTGAAACATAGAATCTTCTAAAATGGCTTTTTTTGCCTCTTCAAAAGAGATGTCCTGATACATAAAAAGCGGTTCCCACTTGCCTGTGTGTCTGAAGTAAGAAAGGTTGAATCGGTCTTCGCCGTAATATTCCAAACGGGCGATTCCGGCATCAAAGAAATCTTTAAGCCGATTTTCTCCGCCGACTTTGTATTTTTGCATAATGTAGAAATAATTGCCTCTCCATTTGCTAAATACATCAATGCAGTGATTCCATTTTTGAGGTTCGGGAAGCGGTTGAAGATTTTTTTTCAATTCTTCGACGACAGGCTCAAACTGTTTTGAAATAATCTCCTTTTGTCTTTTATGTTTTGCCATAAAAAAAATTTAGTTGAAAAAATCGAGACGGTTGAAACCGTCTGTACAGACTTTACGAGTCCTGATTCTCGTCTCGTTCTTTCAGCTTGCGGTCTTCTACATTTTCATCTAAAAACTTATTAATTTTTTCCTTTTCGATAGTAGAAACGACTTCGCCAAATTCATTGATTTTGATTTCAAAACCTTTGAGTTCTTCGTGTACTTCAGGTTTATTTTCGTTCGGTGTCTTATCTTTTTTCATAATTTGTTATTCGTTGATTCGTTATTCGTTGATTCGTTATTCGTTGATTCGTTATTCGTTGACTCGTTATCCGTTACTCGTTGATTCGTTATTCGTTATTCGTTGATTCGTTATTCGTTGACTCGTTATTCGCTATCCGTTACTCGTTATCCGTTATCCGTGTATTCGTTATTCGTTGATTCGTTGATTCGTTATGATTTGCCGCAGGCAAAAAACAATACGAATTAACGAATACACGAATAACGAATACACGAATCAACGAATACACGAATACACGAATACACGAATAACGAATAACGAATACACGAATACACGAATAACGAATAACGAACAAACAAGTTAAGCATTTTCCTTGATTTTGTCAAAATCATCAAAGCCTCGCGCAAGTCTTTTGCCGACTTCCTCTTTATCGAGTACCGACATCACATCAAAAATCGACGCGCCTTTGGTCGTTCCTGTCAATGCCAATCGAAGGAAAGGCAGCACTGCACCCATACCCAATTCATTTGCTTCCATAAATTCTTTGACCTGCTTTTCGATGTTTTCGGGCGTAAAATCTTGTAGGCGATTGATAGCAGATTTCAGGTCGTGCATCTTGTCATGATTTTCAGGTTTCCAGCGTTTGCGGATGATTTTTTCGTTGTCGTATTCCGTGATTTCCTCGAAAAAGTAGCGGCTATTTTCCCAAAATTCATTCAACGTTTCAAATCGCTCTCGCATGAGGTCACAGACTTTAGCGAGGTATTCATCCGAAGGTGAATGTCCGCGCCCCTCTACTTGCGGACGCACAAGCGTAGCCAATTCAGTCGCATCTGCGGCTATGATATATTGCTGATTAAACCAACGTGCTTTTTGAATATCAAAACGCGCACCCGATTTATTAATTCGCTCTAAATCAAAGGCTTCTATCAATTCTTTTTCCGTAAAAATCTCCTGCTCTGTACCCGGATTCCAGCCCAAAAACGCTAAGAAGTTCATTGCTGCTTGCGGTAAAAAACCTTGTTCGCGGAAGCCTATAAACGTGGCGTCTTCTTTTTCATCAAACCAATCCATCGGAAAAACAGGGACGCCCATTTTCGCGCCGTAGCGTTTCGAGAGCTTGCCTTTGCCATCCGGTTTCAAGATGAGCGGTAGGTGGCAAAATTGCGGCATTGTATCTTCCCAACCCAAGTAACGATATAGCAAAACATGCGTCGGCGTACTCGGCAACCACTCCTCGCCACGTATGACGTGCGAAATTTCCATCGCGTGGTCATCCACAATATTTGCCATGTGATAAGTCGGCATTCCATCAGCTTTTAGGAGGACTTTATCATCCAACTCATTGCTGCTAAATGTTACCTCACCACGCACAATATCCTTGAATGTAATCTGCTCATTAGGTTCTACTTTTAGGCGAATAATACGCGGCGTATCAGCATCGTCCAATGCTTTGATAGCGTCTACAGAAAGGCTCAATGTATTTTTCATACCGCCACGCGAAGCGTAACCATATTTCGGATTTGGGTCTTCGGGTGTTTTGAGTTTTTCGCGCATTTCCGTTATCTCCTCCGGCGTATCGTAGGCGTAATAAGCGTGTCCGCTTTCGACCAATTGCTCGGCGTATTTGATATACATTGCCTTGCGGTCCGATTGTCGATAAGGTCCGTAATCGCCCTCTTTTTCAATGCTTTCATCGGGATTCAAACCACACCATTTCAGCGCATTGAGGACGTATTGCTCTGCGCCTTCAACGTAGCGGGTACGGTCTGTGTCCTCAATTCTGAGGATGAATGTACCGCCCGTTTTTCGAGCAAATAAATAATTATATAATGCCGTGCGGACACCGCCAATGTGTAGCGGTCCGGTAGGACTGGGAGCAAAACGAACTCTTGTTTTTGACATGTTATTAATGAGTGAATGAGCGAATCTTGAATGTTGAGTAAAACGAAATCCCGTACTCGTTTCGGGAAATGAATTGGTAATACGCTAATGCGTTAATATTAAAATATTATATTTTGCAAAAATAGGGAAATTATTATGGATAATAGCTAACGTATCTGTCTTGAGAACGTGAAAAAAATAACTTTAGGGAAGAGGAAGAAAATAATCTACCCCAAATGAAGAAGTTATTTTTTTTATATGTTTGGCTAAATTTGACGCGCATAACCGAGCTACGTAAGGAAGATTTAGTGAAACATGTAAGAAAAAGAACAATTCAGACGGGTAGATTATTTTTTTCGTCTTCCCTTACCATCTTGACAGGATATTTTGCCCTCATTTTGCACTTTAAGTGAAAGAAATTAAATAAATTGTTCCATAATGCGCCGTAATTTTTTATTATAAGGTCGCACTGAAATATAGCCATTTTTTAATTAATTAAAATTATTTTATAATTTATTTATTATTAAAAATGAATTATTTATAAATATTTTTTATTATAAAATAATTCAAAAATATCCTTATTTCAGCAGAACCTTAAATTGAAGGATAAACTTGAATTGTCTGGCATTTTAAAAATGTCCGACAACAGTGTCCTGCTATTTTACTGAATAATAATTTATTGCAAATTAAAATATTTTTTATTATTGACTGCTTTTTCAAACAAAAACAAATTGCCTCTCGTCTAACATTTTAAGAATGTCCGACGAGTAAACTACCCGAAAACCTAAAAGACAATATATTACGTATTATTAAAACGACTTTTCGTTCCCCTATTTTCATCCCCAAGCAAGATTCAATTTATGTAGTATTTTGAAAATAAAAATTGTAATTTATGGCATCATACGTCAAAAGGTGGTATTTTAGCATCTTTATTAATGAGAAACAAGTGTCAGCACAGGTTTTGGTATTGAAATTGTAAATTATACTGAATGTATCGCAGGAAAAACAGACAGGAATGTCTGTGTTACGTAAAACGAAATACAATATGTCAAAAATAGAAGAAACACAAAGGGAGAAAAAAAATAAAAAGCGGAGTATGGTCTACTCGTTTGCTTTTCATGCACTATTATTGCTGATATGTTGGATTCCGTTCATGTCGGCAGATGTGGAGGAAAAGCGGGAAGCTGTCGTCATTGATTTGGGTTACATTCCGCCACCCCCCCCTCCGCCGCTACCGCCACCGGAAGAGCCGAAGGAAATGGAGATAACAGAAGAAAAGTCGGCAGCTTCCGAAGCACCGCCGGAGGCACCCGAATTACCGCCTGCACAGACTGCTGCGCCACCAGAGCCAGAACCCACGCCGCCAGACCCGGAGCCTGTGCCAACCCCTGCGCCACAGCCCGACCCCGTACCGGAACCCACGCCCATGCCCGACCCCGAACCTACGCCCAAGCCCGTAGAGAGTGCGCCTGCGCCAAGTCCGGTTTCTGCTCCCGAAGAGCAGACCGTAAAATCTAATGAACCAAAACCAACAAAACCTACGCCACCAAAGCAAGCGGAAGGAAGTGGTAAAAGTGATATTCCCGAACCCACGAAAGCCCCGAAATCGCCTAAAAATCCGGGTACAGGCACAAAACCAGTTCCTGTACCGAAGCCTGCCGGCAACCCTTCGCGCCCCGGCAATGGCACAAGTGGCAACTCGCCCAACCCCGCAAGCGGACTCGGTGATGGTGAAGAGCAAGGCGGTACAGGCGATTTGGGCGGGCGAAATATGATACGTCGCCCAAGCCTTGAATCTATTGTGAAGAAAGATGGTTTAATCGTTGTTTATGTGTGTGCCGATAAGTATGGACGAATCACAAAAGCACAAGCCGTAAAGTCGCAATCCACGATTAAAGAAAAAGATATTCTACTGGCTGCCGCCAAAAAGGTGAAAGCTGAAATGAGATTTTCCCCCGGAAAAGGAATAGATTGTATGTATTATAAGGTACGAATCGAAGGAACGGAGTAGGAAAATCACAAAAAATAGAAAGTAAATGTCATACCGTATCGGCTCAGCCAAGGTGGTATGACATTTAAATATGCTCTTATTATTTTTTTCGTCTTCCCCTTAGATTGATTGTTGCCCGCAGTTTATCTGTTCGCCGACCAAAATCACTTTTCAAATAAAACTCAAAACCATGTTTACAAAAAAAATCGTATTTGCTTTCCTTGTTGCTCTGATGTGTAATTTTGTTATTGCACAGGAGCATTCCGCTCAGGTGGTCGATGGTATTCAAGAAAGAATTTTACTAAATCATGTTGATTTCAGTCAACACAAGAATACCGGAACGGTAGTCGTGTATATCTGTGCGGATGCGGCAGGCGAAGTCACGCAAGCGCAAGTGTCGCGCACAAAATCTACGATAAAAGATGTGCAAACACTCTCAAAAGTTGCGAATACAGCCTTGGAGATGAAATTCAATGCCGTCAAGAAATTACTTAATTCTTGTGGTGAAATGACTTTTAATTTAGATGAAAAAACACCGAAGAATGCCCCGGCAGTTGTGAATTCAGGTTTGAGAAAAAGAAAAATTATCGGTAGTCGCCCGACACCGCCGAGTACGGATGTGGAAGCAGGTGATTTGACTGCAAGAAATGTTTTGCGCGGAGCAAAATTTAATGACTTAAAACAAAAGGGACAAGTCGTAATTTATGTGTGTGCCGATAAATACGGACGAGTTATCAAAGCACAGACCATCAAGTCGCAATCCACGATAAAAGATGACGAAATACTTCTTGAAGTCACTAAAAGAATACAATCACAAATGAAATTTTCGCCAGGCAAGCAACAGGATTGTATGTATTATAAGGTGAAAATGGAAGGCTAAACAAGTTTAAGTAGAAGTGCAAGCTCAATAATTAACTCGCTAAGTAACGATAAAAATGAATTAATCATTGAGTTTGGGCTTATTTTTTTGAATTTGGATTTCTGCTTAAAATCTCATCACAACGCACAATATCCGCTGCATTTTCTACAAAAACAGAACCTTTTTTGTCCATCACATATTTGCGAATACGTTGGAAAAATGAGCGCGGATATTGTCGTATTGCACGGGTTTTAAGTATAGAAAAAGCGTTATTATACTTATAAATTGCCCCCTTCTCAAATTTTAGCATATCTGTATGTTTTTGCAGATAGCCCTCTTTATTTTCCGTCAGATAATACCGCCCTTCAGGTTCAGTCAATGTTTTGACACCAGCTACCATTTCTACATCTTCTTCCAGCAAATTTGCGGCTTCCTGTATATATTCAACCTTGCAAAAAGGAGACCGAGGTGAGAGTAGGACAATCTTATCAAAATTGACCTCTTTGCGTGCATAATGATCTATCACATGAAGCACCGCCTCATCTACATCCAAGACCTTAGCATAAAGCTCATTGGGCAGCATAAATGGCACGAAAAGCCCATATTCATTCACAACTTTAATGATACTTATCTCACTGGTCGCTACACAAATTTCAATATTTTCTGCGATTTGGCGGGCAATATCTATAGCATAATGAATAAGTGGCTTTCCATTAAAAGCAAGTAAAGTTGTAGGTATCTCTCCTCCATCCCCGCTTGCCGGAATAATAACTAATGTATTTTCTGACGTTATTAAACCTTCCTCTTGATTCTTCTCCGCCATTATTTGGTATATCTATGTGTATAAGTGAAAGAAAATAAATAACTTGCCCCATTATGCTTATTCTTTTCCCTTCTAAAAAATACAAAAAATAGTTCCGTAGCTATGGCTATGCAACGATTTTTTGAATTCTTTAGAAGAAAAAATTACGGCGCATTATGGAACAATTTATTTAATTTCTTTCACTTAGGAAATGGGGTTGGAATTTGTACTAAACGCTCTCCCTCTTTATTCAAATTTAGTAAAATGAATGCATAATTTTTTATATTTTATTTCTTTTAGGTAAAAAAATATGTAATTATTTATTTTCAAAAGCTTTACATATTAAAAAATACCATTCTAAAAGCGTATTTAAGCTCAATTTCAAAAAAATACTTAACTTTGGGATGAAATTAAATAAGATGTCCCATAATGCGACGTATTTTTACTCGTTCCTTAGACGGAAAAAAGACGAGTATAATGGCACATGTTATTTATTTTCTTTCACTAAATTTGACGCGCATAGCCGAGCTACGTAAGGAAGATTTAGTGAAACATATAAGAAAAAGAACAATTCAGACGGGTAGATTATTTTTTTCGTCTTCCCTTAGCCCTTGAACTTATAAAATTATGCACACAACACAACAAATACTCGCTGTAATAGGAGAAGAAATTAAAATTATCAGACATTTGTTTGGTAAAATGAAACCTGAACAACTCACCTTCAGTCCCGGCGAAAATATGCGGACGACGGAGGAGTTATTGAGGTATTTATCTTACGTAAGTGCGTCTATTGCAGCATGGCATCGCGCTCAAATTAAAGGTGAAGATGCTTCAGGATTATTCAAAAAATACGTAGAAGAAGCACAGGAAATGGACATCAACACCTTCCCCGATGCAATGGACGAGCAATACAAGCAAGTCGCCACTATACTCAACGGATACAGCGATGCCGACCTTCAAACTAAAATGGTCAAAACCTTCGCAGGTAAAGAAATCACGCTCGGCGAAGCCACCGTAAAAACGGTCATCACTTACCTTTCCGCTTATCGGATGCAGTTATTTTTATACCTCAAACAATCAGGACAACCCGAATTGGGTACTTATAATTGTTGGATGGGTATTGACCCGCCGCCGAGGGAGTAAGTAAATTTTAAACTCCAAGAAACAAATTCCAAATTCCCAAAAAAGCAACCGTCATTCCGCACCCCTACGCAGAACCTGCAGAGTCTTGGTACGACTTTGAAGATGTAGAGAAAATTCATGAATTTTCTCTACATCTTCGGGTACGCAAAACCTTATTATCAGCAAAAAAATCTCGCCCAAACCAAAAACTCCTCACATTTCACCTACCAAAACCCTATATTTGCATTTTTCAATGAATAAATGAGTGAATTTTGAATGAATGAATTGTCCTTTTCGTGATTCATT
>Ga0209187_1004411_pt1 | contig 10746 bp, 7 predicted proteins | sample BantaG_FD_187430 | JGI IMG/M metagenome (GOLD analysis project Ga0209187, IMG submission 187430) | Marine algal microbial communities from Bantry Bay, Ireland - BantryBay_4 metaG (SPAdes) (version 2) | ecosystem: Host-associated > Algae > Red algae > Unclassified | place: Bantry Bay, Ireland... | reverse complement strand
GGTTTTCCAATAATATCGACAGCCAATGAAAATACCATAATTAATATCTCTATTGATCTCTTCAGGTTGGTTGCCTGCATTCACCACTACTCTACCCAATGCCGAAACGCCTAGATAAGGATCTACCTTGGGATGCAAATTAAAATGATAAGTTCCTCGAAGACTGAGCAGATAATATTGATATTGATATTCTAACTTCGGAACATTCCAAAGTCGAAAACCTGCTCGTATTCCAAATCCAATATTCCTTTTAATCGACTTTTCTAACAATATAGATACGGGCGGAATTTTCTTTTTTAATCCAGCTATATCAACAACTACATCACTCTTAAATCCTGAGCCTAGGTGCATCACCCAAATTCCTGGAGCAAAGCTCTCGGATTCTTCAAATAAACTTTTAATGGTAAATCCACCAACGATACTTGGGGATTCAAATGCTTGGCTAATCGGTAAACCTGTACTATCAGAAACTTCCGAATAGGCAAATGAAGTGGTAAGGCCTGCCCATAGCAATAGGCAAAGCATAAGTGCTTGTTTCATGAATTATGGTTTTAAAAAAAGTTGAAAATTTGGGTTACGTTAATTTAAGTAGTTGGGATTTGAGTAGATTTTTTTAAGTTATAATTTCTCCATCGCAGCTTGCAAAGCGCAAACTATTTTCCGAGCAGTTACTATATCTGAAACGTACATTTCAAATTTTTTCTCATAGTCATCTGGCTCTGAATTCTTATAGGTTTTTATTATTTCTTCACTTTTTTTAGTTGGAAGTGTAATCACTACTACTTTTTTTGAAATTGAAAAATCAATGCGTTTTCCATCAATGTCAGACAAATTAAACACAAATGATTTCTCTTCATCTTCTTTTTTCTTCGACTCTATTCTCGTAAATTTCCATTGATTTGGTTGTTCATTGGTCAACTCTAATTTTTGTTGAAATGACTTTGAACCGATCGTAATATTCGAGATTTGATCTTTTGCAAAATTCATCAAACCATCCGTTCCTTCATTCGGAATTTCGCACGCTGATTTGCCTTCACAATTTTCAATTGCAGCAACTAACTCTTTTTGCAAAACTCTTGCATTCTCAACATTACTTGCTCTGATGCCTAATTTTTTAGAAAAATTCTGAGTATCTCCATTCTTAAAATTTTGAATAAACTTCTTGGAATTATTTGTTTTAGAATTAATCCAAATCGTTTTTTTAGATACTTTTATTTCCACAGATTTAGCATTCATATCATCAAGATTTAAAATGCTTTTTTCTGTAATAGTCGCTCCTTTTTTATTTTCAAAACTACTTTCAAATGTCACCAAACATTGCCCTTCCATTTTTTGAACAAAAGTATTTTTCCCATCATAAGTTGGCACTACCGACATTCCACCTTTTGCTGCTAATGTTCTTACTTCGTTCGGAGATTCTTCAATCAATGCCTGAAAGACAGTCAAAATTTCTTTTCCTTTCTCTACATTTGGAACATAGATTTTGAAATCATCTTGATAGTTTCCTATCTTATTTCTCTCCTCATATTGAATAAATTTTTCGCTCGCATTTATTTTTATAAAAAGGTTTTTGCCTTTGATGTCCAACTTTATTTTCTTCCCTTGCAAATCAATCAGATTGAAACTGTACGTTTTCTTTTTAGTTGATTTTTTTCCTTCTTGCTCTGAGTCAAAAACCAACCGAGTTCGAAAGGCAACATCCTTTTTTATTTTTTGAATAATTGGTTTTCCATCCTTTTCAGCTTTGCCAATATTTTTCTCCAACCAAGTCATTCGAGCATCAAAACTTGCAGGAAGCGGTGCCGCAGGCGGAATATCTTTTGCCAAAGGAATAATCCTTTTGAGCAGGTCAATTATTCTTCTAGCATTATCTACGTCCGTTGCGATGAATTCAATTTCGTTGGTATAATTTCCTCTTTTTCCATCGACCATGATACTCACGAATTTCTGTTTTCGGTTGACATTCATTTGAGCAACTATAACATCCTTGACATTATCCTTACGTAAGGAATTGGTATCAAAATCTTTGAGGTTAAAATGATAAGTTTGAGTTTTTGTCTTTCCTTTAGAATCAATACGACTCGCCTCAAAAGCGACTCGATAAGGAAATGCTTTATCGAAAGTTATTGCTTGCTCGTAAGTATATTTCTTACTTTCCACTTGCTGAACTTCGGTCGCAAGTTGGTTCATCAAAACATTAAAATTGACTTCTTGGGAAAAGATAGCGGTTGGTAAAAGTATTATTACTAATACTGAAGTGTGTATGAATTTCATTGTGAATTGCTTTTGGTTTTTTAAAACTATGCTGTAAACATATTTAAAAGATTAAAAAATAAGTAATTAAAAAATATCTAAAAAATTTGTACATTTAATTTTTAATTTTATTTAAAACATTGATTATCAATATTTTATGGAAAAATCAAATAGTAAAAATTCTATTTCATATCGTACTGCTATAAAAATATTCAGGACAATGGATGAATTACAACTAGAAAAATTTGAGATTTTCCTTCGCTCTGAATTTTTTAATATCTCTCAAGACGTTCAAATAATTTTTCAATGTATCAAAGAAAATTTACCTGATCCACTTTTTATTGGTTTTGAAAAGAAGGCATTGAATCTTCTTTTTTCCAAAAAAAATAATGGTAAAAAAGTAACTCCAAAACTAACTTTACAACTCAATGATGCCATCGAAAGATTTTTAATTATTCATCAATTGAACCAAGAAGATTTTTATCAAAAACATTTTCTCCAAAAATCTTATGTGAATCAAGGACTCATTGATTTGTTCAAAAAAACTTCTAAAAAAATCAGTACTAAACTCTCTGAAAACAAAACCTACGATCATTCTTTTCACCTAAAAAACTTCTTGATTCACGAATCTGTTTACTTCCATTCTAGTACGGAAAAAAACGCAACGTCCATTGATAGTTTAGAAAAAATGATTGAAAGTCTTTATGCTTTTTATTGTATGTCAAGGTTAAGAATTGGGATTGAAATGTCGCTTCGAAAAAACTTTATCGAGGAGAACAAAGAACTTCCTGGTTTGGAAGAAGCCTTAAATTTTGCCCACGCAAGTGAATCACAGCACTTTCAATTTTATGCTTTATTGCTTGAGCTAATCCAAGAAACCGAATCCTTTCAAGAAGGAAAATTTGAATCGATTAAAAACATTTTTTTTGAAAAAATTAAACTATGGAAACTGTCTGATCAAAAAAATATTCTTCAATTTTTGATCAATTATGTCACCTCTTTTTTAAATAAAGGGAATAAAGAAATATTTCCAATCCAACTAGATTTATTTAAATTTGGACTTACTCGCAAATTACTTTTCAATGAAAATAATCTCATGTCATATTCTTCTTTTTCAAATGTGCTGAGTACATTTTTGGCTTGCAAAAATTTTGACGAAGCCAATATTTTTGTTTCCAATTATAAAAAGCATTTGGAGCAAGCTATTCGAAAAGATGCAGCTCGATTTTCTGAGGGATATATCGCTATGATCAAAAATGATTTTACGACAGCTATCCAAAAACTAATGCTTGTTTCGCAGAAAACGGATATTTTCAAATTACAAGTTGTTTGTTTTTTATTGCGTGCTAGTTTTGAGCAATATCTAATAGAAGATAATTACAAAACTCTTTTAGATTCTTCTTTGAGGCGCTTCAAAAATTATTTCAAAAAAAATAATGTGATCGCTAAAGAGAGAGCTATTGGCTTTTTTAATCTCAGTAAAACGATTAATGATTTTTTCCAAATTTTAGAAAACACCCCTATAAAAAAACAACGAACCTTAAAACTAAAAGCATTATTGACTGCTCTTGAAAATGAAACTGATCCAATCATGATGAAGCCTTGGTTGACTCAAAAACTTCAACAAGAGTTGAAGAGAAGGAAGTGATTCTCTCTTTTGAAAACCACTCCCCTCTTTTTTATCTAAAAAAAGATGCTAAACAATTATCAAATCTTCCGAGACGATTCCGCCCTTAATTTTAGACTTTTGAACTTTTGACAATAATTGATTTTGAGATTTTTTAAAATCTTTGATGGCTTTTTTTCCATTCTTTTTCATAACACGAAAGTTTAATTTATAAAAAAAATTGTTTCAATAAATCGTGCATTTGGAAAATGTAAATACATTGTTATGTCCTCATGCTTGACTGTTCGCATTCCTTCCTTTTGTGCTATTGTACAGCTAGTCACATCAGTTATCGGCAAACCTGATTCTCAACTTTAGAAGCTCCATAGCTAGTCGATTATCGGGCGAATACGCAAAGTATGGACAGGGGCAGGCTGAGTCATTTCAGCACACCTTATCGAACTTTTTAACTTGTGTGAATTGCTTTTTTCTAAAAAATGAAAACCATTTCTCGCTGTTACTATCTCCCCTTAGCCTTCATCATATTCGATTGATTGAATGGTAAAATTTGAGACAAATCAATCTTATTTACATCTAAACTTGGTGCACTCGATGGTTGTAATTTTTCTTCCAACTCGTCGGCTGCAATCAATGCTTTGATTACAAAGTCGCCTCCTCTAGGCAAATTTTCTAAATGTATAATTCCTACTTCTTGACAGTAGATTAGTAATTTTTTGAACTGCGGAAAACCATATTTGATCTCATTAAAAAATGGTTTATCGTGCTTGATAAACTGCTTGAGCAAAGACCCCGTCACAGTTATATTTCTCTTGGAAAGTTTTTCAACTGTTTTTAAAATCAAAGAAAACGCATTCAATACATTCCCTTCTTCTCTAAAAATAGCTGGATTTAAGTCTCGATAAAAAACCAACTTATCACAATGCTCTAATAAAAGATGACTCGTATTTTTTTGGTCATCACCGATTACGATGACCTTTTTATTTAAGGTCCGCAATTTTAAAATCAATGGAACAAAATCACTATCGCCAGAAACGATGACAAATGTGTCCAACTCTTTTTGCATGATTGCAGCTTCCATCGCATCCACGACTAACTTAATATCAGCACTATTTTTTCTTCCATATCCTTTGGTCGGCAAGTCAATCATTTCGATAGAATTTTTAGTCATTTGTTTTTTCTGTTTCGCAAATCGTCCCCAATCTGCGTATGCTTTGCTAAGCATGATTTTTCCTTTTTTTTCCAAATATTGGATAATAGTCGAGACTTCGAATTTTTTTCGATACATGATATTTTCCATGTCAATGTAGAGTCCCATATTTTGAATTGCTCTCATTATTTTAAAAATTTAGAGGGTGAAAAAATTACACTCTGGGATTTTTAGTTGGTTGTTTTTTTAATTGTACTTGTTTAAATTTTTATGAGTGAATAAATTTTATTTTCTTTGAACAACTCGATTGAATATTTTCATTCGACTTTCTATTTATACCCTCAGAATTAACACAGATTCACAAAAAGATTTTTTCGCCATTAATTAAATATCCTAAAAGACTATCTTTTAGCTTTATAAGCTACTGATAATCAATTATTTAAGGCATCAAACAAACTTTCGTTTTTGATAAAAAAAATATTGTTTATTTTTTTTTTGTGAAACGAGGAGAAAACAAATACTATAAATGGAAGGGACTCTTATCTCACTTAGAGCAAAATTTTGTAATGGAGACTTAAGCACCATTTGGGAAATGATCAATTTGATTTTTCCAGAATTAATGGTCAGCTCTCCCCCATCTCATCTTCAATTCAAAGCCAAACATCTAGGAGAACTCGGCTTAGATATTTTCTCAAAACCTGAATTACTATGCATATCCGAACTTGAAACGGTTGAGTTTTTTGAAAAAGAACTGCAACTTAGAATCAATCGAGAACTAAGACCTGCTAAGGAAAAAGAACTCAAAAAAGAGGTTGCAAGTGAGGATGAAAGAATAATAGCAATAACAGAAGAGAAGGATCAAGCAAAACCCAAAGCCCTTTTGGCAGCTCTCTTTTTCCAAAAAAGTTTGCCTGCCGCCGAACAAGTTTTGTATGAAATGACCTATGTTCAAAAATGGAAAGGAATACCAAATATTAGAAGGTTGCAATTATTTTTGGTCAACACTTTGTCTTGGGGGAATTATCGAATGCGAGATGATTTGAGAAAAAATCCAGCGATAGAAACGGTTGAAATTTCTAATTGGTTTATGAGTAATTTGAAAAGATATTTTTTAGGAAAAAAGAATGAAGTGGAAGCATGGGATGATTTTTCTAATAGTCTTAAAAATATGGTGAACAAAAATGTGGAGGATGATTTTAAAAATATTGGGCAAAATTTACGCAGAAGAGAATTGCGATTTCAAAAAGATTTGAACCTGTTTGAATTTAAAGATTGGAATGATGTTGAAGTGATTTTTTATATGCTATATAAATATATGAAAATTGAAAATCATCTTGAGATTTGGCATCAGATGAATATCGAGAGTCAATTTCATTTACCTTTAGAAAATGAAATGAAAAAATTTAAACTGTGGAACAAAAATGCGTTACTCAAAAATGAAGGCATCTCAGAAAGTACAATTATTAAAAGATTGAAATTAATGAAAGATGACCTTGGATTTATCAAAGGAACGATGAAGAAAATACAATTGGAAATCGACAAAAAATCAACTAAAGCCATTGATTGGCGAACTTATTAATTCATGAAAAATAAAATTTCTACCACCCAAATTTTCGCTTATATTTTTGATGAACTTAGCGAAAGCGAAAATGATCGGATTGAGGATTTGATTGTCGAAGACGAAGCATCTGCCATTCAAATTTCTGAGTTGATGCAATATTGTCGAAATAAAAATATTCAAAGTAGTTCGCAATTATCGGCTCATTTAGATTTTTTGCGACATCAATTTTTTCATGACTTGACGAAAAAAGGAGTTGAGTTGCCTGAACTTTTACAAGAAAAATATCAAGAGATTCCTGTCGAAAAACACTCCCCTCTCCCTCCTGCTGATGAAGATAAAAAAGATCAGCGTGGTTTTAATTGGAATTGGATTTTTGGTTTGGGACTCATTTTAGTTGGTGCATTGGCTTTGTTTGTTTTTTATCCAAGTAAAAAAATTGGGCAAGCTCCCACAGTTAATGAGTCTGTTGAAAATCCAGTTGACTCAAATCAAGAGAAAGAAAATATTAAAGAAGATTCACTTGTGCAACCTGCTGAAAATACTCCTTTTGATCAAACGATTCCAGAGAATAATCTTGAAAATAAAAATCCGCCAAAGAAAGAAGAGTCTTCTATTTTGCCTCCTCCAAATAATAATCTGCCAATTGCAGCAACGCTTGATAAGGATGAATTTTATCAAAAATATAATGTGAAATATTCACCTGCTAAACTTGTTGGTCCAGGTGCTATGAATATCCGAACTAAAAAAATGACGGAAGAAGAATGGATAGATCAAGTAAAAGGATTTATCAAAAGTGATTCATTACAACCTAACTCATTGGATGAATCTAAGTATTACCAAATTGGCAGGTACTACCTAAAGTATCATAAATCTGAACCAAACTATCTGGATTTAGCACTTAAATATTTTCAGAAAATAAGTAATAAAAAAGAACCAACGGTGGATTGGTTTATGATGCATGCTTATATTTTTCAACAAACACCTGAGTCGCTTCAGTTGGCTAAAAATATATTTCAAGAAAGAATTGAAAATAATTCTCCCCGACGAGTTCAAAAATTTGTGGAAGAAATGCCTGAAGATTTAAAAGATTTTTTGAAGGAAGAATAGAGATTGTTCGTTGAATGTTTTAGGTTTTTCAAACCATTGAACAACAACAATTTTTCCCTCAAAAAATCTTTTCCTATTTTATAAACTACTATGGTTTTTCAAAAAATACTGGCGCAGTATTTCCAATCAAAATAAAGTTAGCCCACAATTGAGGATGCTCATTATAACTATCGAGTACCTCAATTTTAGCAAGTTGGAGTGCTTGATCTTTGCTTATTTTCGGCTGACTCAAATATTTCAAATACGCAACCTCCAAATCAACTGCTGCGTCATCTTCTACTTCGTATAAACTTGTTGTCAAACTATTGCATCCAGCATAATAAAATGCACGAGCCAAACTAATAATACCTTCTCCTTTTCGCAATCGACCGCTACCTGCATAGCAAGCAGTCAAAAAAACATGTTCAGATTTAAAGTCAATATTATATATTTCGGCGATAGATAATTCTGATCCAAGTGTGTCGGAAGTCTGAGTAAATAAAATATTAGACAACAATGGATTGTCTTCATCCAAGCAACCATGCAATCCTAAATAAAGGATTTTACCTTGCGCATGATGGTTAAAAAAAAAATCTCTAGTTGTATTTTTTTTAGTGAAGCTGTTTGAAAAATTATTATTAATATAATCAACTACTTTGGCTGGTCCAGCCAAATTAAAATTAGAACATCTCCGAAGAACATCTTCCTCCCCTTTCGCAATTAAATAATCGGCTCCGAATGCGCAAATATCATTTTCAAAATTATGACTGATTTTTTTTTGATTGGATTGATTTCTAGTCGTGACTGAAAAGTCATAACTAACCATATATTTTTTCAACAAATAAGGATAATCTCGATAATTAATATCTCCCACTTCTTTTTCAATCAAAATTTCGAAAGGTAAATTTCTTAATCTATCATCTGGAATAATGATGAGTCGATTGATATTTTCAGGCAAATCTGTTAAGGCATTTTTTAGTAAAATATCGTAGAGTTCTTTAGCCGAAGCATCTGCACCTTTGTATAATTGATGGTTGCCTGTTTTTAGAAAAACTAAGCACGAATCAAGAATGTGTCCCCATTCATTTATTCCATCTTGCTTGATGAGTTGACTTGTTTTGTTATCATTGGTGATTACAAACGTGAATAAATCTTTATCAGAAACAGCATATTCAATGATTGCAGTTTGATCATCTAATTTGTCTTGGATTTCTTGAACCGTAATTACTTTTTGATCAAATTGGCTATCGTAAAGGTTGGGATATTTTTCTTCTATTTGATCTTGTAGATTGAAATGTAGTTCTCGAAATACCGCAACAGAATCCAAATAGAGCATCGCCGTGGTCGAATCTTTTTCAAACGTCTTTGTATATCTTTTTTCAAATTCCGCAATTTTTCCCAAATAAATTAATTCCTCTTCTAACAATTTTCTTTGAGGAGAATTTTTTGAAAGATTCTCTCTGATTATCTTTTTTTTGTGCGAACGTCTTAGCGTAAAACTTTTACTTTTTTCAGCCAGATAAAATGCGGTTTCAAAATATTTAGACTCCTTGGTCACTTCACTTAGTTCATTGGCAACCACGAGAGCATCGGTATAAGTATGTGAATATTTGTCTTGCATAATTTCTGCTGAAAAATCATATGGAAAATTATGTTGTATGGTATCAATTAGATTGATTGATAAAAGAGAAGTATTTAATGAAGTCTTCAAATCTTTAATTTCTTTTTCCGCTTCATATCTTTTTTTCAATACTAATGCCTTCTGATTTAAGGCCGATAGCAAAATTGATTTTTCTAAAATCGCAGCTTGATGCAATGAAGGATTTTGATAGACATCTTGAGGTTTAAAATCAATATTCAAAGTAGTCAAGGCAAGTTGAATAGATTCAAGTGATTGATTAAGCTCTCCTTTATTCATATCCATCATACTCTGAAAGATGTAACTTTTTCCCAAACTCATTGGCGTAATATTATCAAAAAGTGGTTTTGCTTTATCATAATAATGTTGCGCTTCTGCTATTTTTTCTGGATAAACTTCATTTAACCAAATTCCAGTACGAACAAATAATTTTATCAAAATCTCTTCTTTGTCTGCTACATAAAACATAATAAAAGAGTTTTCTTCCAGAAGATCTGTGGAAAGTTTCATATAGTGAAAAACGGAGTCATAATTTTGATAATATTCTAGGCTTTTGTGCTCTTCCAATTCCGCTTTGAGTTGGTAGGCTTGCGCCATTCCATAGTAAGAATTGGCAATTAAGATATTTTCAATTAGAGCTCCATTTGAACTATTCTTAAAATCAATTCTAGCTTGAAGTGCTTTTTCAGAATACTCAAAACACTTATAAAGTTCTCCTGAATCATAAAATAACATTCCTAGACTAGCTAAAGCATTATTAGCGTCTTTCATTAAAGAAGGGTCTTTCTCTGCAAGAATAGAGAATTCTTTTTCCGCTTTCTCTAAGTAAAATTTAGACTTATCATAATTTCGTAGATCTTTATAATATAAACCTATCGTATTATATAAATAAGCTTTTTCCTTTCGATACTTACTTTTGTCATCTATGGAATTAAATGCCGTTAAGCCAAATTCACAATCGGCTAAACCTTTTTCCTCAAATCCTAATTTAGTATATCCCGCATCAGCTCTCCATTGAAGAGCTGAACCAAGCCAATATTTACAAGTGTCAGGAAGCTTAGCATAATCTGCTTTTAACTGATCAATCCAAAAGGTCATTTCTTCTACCACAATTTCTGCGGCAGGAACTGGAATTCGTTTTTGAAATTTTTGAATTTTGCTAATGGTTTCGATGCAAGCATCTTGTGCATGACTTTTTTGGGAAAAAAGAATTAGCAGAAATAATGGAATTGAAAAGCAAAGGTATTTTTTGGCTAAATGCAAAATATTATTTTTTCTCATTGTATTAATTTTTTCAGGAAAAAAACTTAGGCAAAGTTCAATAATAAACTTACATTCTTGACTGTTTCTTTTGTTCCTATTTTTCACTTTGAAATCAGTCATTTATCCAGATAAACTCGTGCTTTCAAAGTAAAAACTAGAAACAAAATAAT
>Ga0209187_1004409_pt1 | contig 10749 bp, 8 predicted proteins | sample BantaG_FD_187430 | JGI IMG/M metagenome (GOLD analysis project Ga0209187, IMG submission 187430) | Marine algal microbial communities from Bantry Bay, Ireland - BantryBay_4 metaG (SPAdes) (version 2) | ecosystem: Host-associated > Algae > Red algae > Unclassified | place: Bantry Bay, Ireland... | reverse complement strand
GAGGTCAAGGCGGCTCTCGATCGGCGATCGCGCCCATATCCAGCAGCCCCCGATCAGCAAGCTTCACTCTTTTCAGACACTTGACGAGGTAGTGCACAATGAACGCCACTTCACGTGCGGACGCAGCGCTCGCTCGGCGAGGTTGTTCGTCAGCGGAATGCGCCGATCGGTCACGAACGTCCACAACATCGGCTCGCGCCGGAGCAGGTGCTCGCACTGGGCCTTCGTCCGCCCGTCCGAACGCAGCCTCGTGCCCCGTTCGAGCTCGGCGAGAAAGCGCCGCCGCAGACGGGCCATGCGCCGGTGATGAACGCGCTCCTCGATCTCACCGCGATCGAGCCGATGACGAGTGCGGATCACCACCCGCCCGATCAGCTCCAGTCGCCGCCCGATCCGTCCGCCCACCCCCACCCGCTCGCCGATCGCTTTGAGGTGGCGGAGCACGTGCGCCCAGCACAACTGCCGCCGCCCCTCGGGCACCCGGTTGTAGCCCGAGTAGTCGTCGGTGACGAGCGGCCGCCGCGGGGCGCTCGAAGGGGGTAACGATCGAGCACGTCGAGGCCGCCCGGCAGGAGGTCGGCGCGTGAACGGCGCGGCGCCGAGGACCATCGGTCGCGACGCCCGGGACGTCCCCGACAGGCGGATGCACCCCAGCGACGCGCTGGCCATCATCCAGTACCTCGACGAGCTCTCCGAGCGGCTCTGGGCGGACTACGGTGACGACATCGTCGCCGAGTTCGGAGCGGACGTCGAGGAGCGCGACGACGAGTTCGGCGAGCGCCAGATCGATCTCGCACTCGAGGACGAACAGCCGTTCTGACGAGCTGCCGCCCGTCGCTCAGGTGACGGGCGGCAACACCGCCTCGACGGAACAGGCCGACCCCCGTCGAGCATAGGAAGGATAAAGGGCGCTCCGTCTCGGCCTCGAGGCGCCGTCGTGGCGCTGTAGCGCGCCGTTGAGCACACAAGGAAGCGGTCGGGGCGCGCCGCGGGGCCAAGGAGTCGCCGCGCAGGGGGGCGGCGGGGGAGGCGAAAGGTGCGGGTGGCGGCGCTGGAGCCCGGTGCGGCATCTTCGGGCGCGGACATCCCGTCGAGCGGTGCATCGGGCAGCGAGTGACTTGACGTCAGGCCCGGCACGTCTGGGCGATTCGGTGAACCGGCAGGCATACCGTGAACGCCTGCCGGTCTCCGGTAACGTCGAGTACTCGCGACTTTCCGCGAGAGCGACGACGAGAACCGCCGTGGACACCCGGAAACGACGACGCGCGATCATGATCACGGCCCTCGCGGGCCTGCTCGCCGGCGGCTGCGCCAGTGCGGTGAAGGAGACCGACCGCGACACCAGCGGTGCCTTCGACGGTCGCTGGCTCGGCAGCGTCGAGGAGGGCTTCCGAGCAACGTGAGCAGTGGCAACTGGAGGAAGACCTGCCGCAGCGGCGACGGGCAGTTCGCCTTCAACGTCGATGACGGCGCGATCACGTACCTGCAGAACGACACGACGCCCGCCGACCGGCCCGTTGCCTACGTCGATGCCGCCGGCGAGTTCCGACTGATCGTGCCGGGTGGCCAGCGCGAGGTGTCGAGTCGTGAATCGGGTTCGGTCGGAAAATCGACCCTGCGCCTGATCTTCGACGGCACGCCGGAAGAGGCCGAATCGGCCGTCAGGTTCACCATGGGGGACTCCAAGTATGGCGGTGCCGGCTGCTGGTGGCGGCTCGATCTCGAGAGGATCTGACGCCGTCGCGGCCGACGACGGCGTCGCGACCAGGCCTCGAGGGTAGGCAAGAAGTTGCCGACGGCTGCGCCACGCTTCGCTCGGCGCTTCCCCTCGATTTGCGATTTTCCTTGCAGAACAGGCGCTTGAGGGCACTTGTCGTGAGTTGCCCGCCTGTTCGAGAATGGCACAGCGCTCGTGAAAGAGATCGCCAACCGTTCACCAGGGAAACAATCCATGACCGACATGACGCGAAGAGGACTCCTCGCCGCCGCCGTTGCCGCCACGCTCGTCAGCGTGCCGGCCGCGGCCCAGGATGCCGCCGACTACGTGCTCAGCACGGCCTCCACCGGAGGCACCTACCACCCGGTCGGCACGGCCATCGCCACGCTGTCCAAGGTCAAGCTGCTGCCCGCCGAGAACTTCAGCCTGACCGCGGTCAACTCCGCGGGCTCGGGCGCGAACGTGCAGGCCATGGCCTCGGGGGCCGCGGACTTCTCGATCCTGCAGGGCCTGTACGGCTCCTACGCGTTCACGGGTACCGGACCGGTCAACGAACCACAGGCCAACCTGCAGGCGGTCAGCATGCTGTGGCAGAACGTCGAGCAGTTCATTCTCGCCAACGAATACGTCAGCACCGGCACCGTCTCGGACCTGATGGCGGCCAAGGGCGAGGCGGTCGCGATGGGCAGCCAGAACTCCGGCACGCTCGGGTCCAATCAGGTGCTGCTCGAAGGGCTGGGCGTCGACTTCGACAACGACTTCGACTACGTCTACGCGGGCTACGGCCCGTCGGTCGACGCGATGGCGGATGGGCAGGCAGTCGCCGCCGGCATCCCGTCCGGCGTCCCGACCTCGGCGATCACCAAGCTGATGTCGACCAACGGTGACAAGTTCACGCTGCTGAACGTCAGCGCCGAGGAAGCCGCCAGCATGGACGGTGGTCGCGAGCTGTGGACCGAGTACACCATCCCCGCCGGCAGCTACCCCGGGCAGGACGACGACGTCACGACCATCGCGCAGCCTAACTTCCTGGCGGTGAATGCGTCGGTGGACGAGAACCACGTGTACCTGCTGACCAAGGCCATCTACGAGAACCTTCCCTTCCTGCAGGCGATCCATCCGGCCACCAAGGCCATGAGCATCGAGGCGGCATTGTCCGGCCTGCCGGTCCCCTTGCACGCCGGCGCGGCGCGGTACTACAGCGAAGTCGGTGTCGAGGTTCCCGACCGTCTGATCGCCAAGTGAGCGACGGGCGGTGCCTCCGAAGGACCCCTCGCGGTCGATGAACGCACCGCCCGATCCTGCCGTCGAGCCCGCGGCGGTCGTCGGCACCTCCTCGCTCGAGCTGGTCGAGCGACGCGAGGCGCTGTTCGACGCCGACCGTGCCTTCGCCAGGCCCATCGTCGCGCACTCGGCACTGTTCTTCGCCGCCTGCGTGGCCTTCGCCTTGTGGCATGTCGCGACGAACGTCTGGATCGCCGAACCCGCGCGATGGCAGAACGCCATCCATTTCGCGGGTTTCGCCTTCATCGCCGCCATCACGACCCGCTCGTTCGGGCAAGGCGAGCCCTCGCGCGCCGGCACCATCGCCAACCTGCTCTTCGGTGTCCTGCTGGCAGCCTCCGCCCTGTGGATCGCCGCCGCCGAAAACGGGGTGTATGTCCGCACCCTGGCGAAGACCGGTCAGTCGTGGCAGTTCGGGGTGCTCGACTGGGCGGCGGGACTGTTCGTCATCATCGGTGCGATCGAGCTCACGCGCCGCCTGACCGGCTGGATCATCCCGATCCTGATCGTGCTGTCGCTGTCCTACATCCTGTTTCTCGGCGAGATGCTGCCCGGCGCGTTCCGTGCCGCGAGCCTGCCACTCGACGACGTGCTGTTCCGCTCGCTCTACAACGACGAGGGCATGTTCGGCATCATCGCGTCGATCTCCTCGTCGAACATCACGCTGTTCATGATCTTCGGCGCGTTCCTGGTGGTGTCCGGCGCGTCCGACTTCGTGATCGAGATGTCCAAGATCGTCGCCGGGCGGTTCCGGGGTGGCGCCGCCTTCGTCGCTGTCATCAGTTCCGCCCTGACCGGCACGATCTCGGGTTCCGCGATCGCCAATACCGCATCCACCGGCGTCATCACCATTCCGATGATGAAGTCGAACGGCTTTCGCGGGCAGTTTGCCGCAGGCGTCGAGGCCGCCTCCAGCACCGGCGGCCAGCTGATGCCGCCGATCATGGGCGCCGGCGCCTTCATCATGGCCAGCTACACCGGCATTCCCTACGGCACCATCGTCGCCGTGTCCGTGGTGCCGGCCTTTCTGTATTTCATGTCGGTGGCGTTCATCGTGCGCATCGAGGCGGTCAAGCACGCCATCGGCACCGACCGGGTGGAGGCCGTCGATCGCACGAAACTGGTGTCTGGCCTGCTGAACTTCGTGCTGCCGCTGGGCACGATGACCTTCCTGCTGGTGTCCGGCCGCACGCCGAGCTTCGCCGCGGTGTTCGCGATCGGCACGCTGATCGTCGTCAGCTGGATCAGCCCGAACCGAATGGGCCCGAAGAACATCTCGCGTGCCCTCGCGATGGGCATCAAGACCTCGGTCATGACCGCGATCCTGCTGGTGGCGGTCGGTCTGATCAACAACGCGGTAACGACTTCGGGACTGGCCAACACCTTTGCCCTCATGATCGCGCAGTGGTCACAAGGCTCCTTGCTGATCGCGCTGGGTCTGGTGACCCTCGCATCCCTGGTGCTCGGCATGGGCCTGCCGGTCACCGCCGCCTACATCGTGTTGTCGATCCTGTCGGCACCGGCGTTGGCCGGCATGCTCGCCGATGGACTGATCGTGCAGCAACTGGTCGCGGGCATCAGCGACCCGGCGGCCGGCATGGCGTTCGCGCTGTTCGATCCCGCGCTCGCTGCGGGACTCGCCGACGGCATGCCGCTGGCCGAGGCGAAGGCGTTGATGGCGTCCATACCCTTCGATGTCGCGGTCGCCATCCGGCCACTGCTCGTCGACGCCGAACGCACCACGCTGTTCCTGCTGACCGCTCACCTGATCGTGTTCTGGCTCAGTCAGGACAGCAACGTCACCCCGCCGGTCTGCCTGGCGGCGTTCACGGCGGCCGGTATCGCGGGATCGCGTCCGATGGCCACCGGCGTGGAGGCGTGGAAGATCGCGAAGGGGCTGTACATCGTGCCGCTGATGTTCGCCTACACCCCGCTCATCGGTGCCGAGTGGCCCGAGCTCACGAGGCTGGCGGTGTTCGGCCTGTTCGGCATCTATGCCAGCAACTGCCTGTTGCAACGTCACGCGGAAGGCCCGCTCGCCTGGTGGCACTGGCCGCTGATCGTCGGTGGCGGCGTCGGCTGCTACTGGCCGCTGGCCTGGCTGCCGAACCTGGCGGGCGCGGCGTGCGTGCTGGCGCTGATCGTGACCACTCGCCGACGTTCGCGTGCCGTGCCGGCCGGCACCGTCAAGCAGGCGAGCGCCTGAGTCGGTCGGCGGCGGGTGGTGCGGCTCAGCTCGAGGGCACCGGTCGTGGCCGACCGCCGGTGTCGAGCGCGACGAAGGTGAAGACCGCTTCGGTGACCTTGACGCGAGCGTCCCCGTCGCGGCTGCGGCGCCAGACCTCGACCGAGAACGCCATCGACGTGCGTCCCACCGAGACGAGGTTGGCCAGCACCGTCACCTCGTCGCCGACGAACACCGGGGAGAGGAAAGCGATCTCCTTCACCGATACCGTGGCGCAGCGACCACGGGCGCGGCGAGCGGCCGCGTTGCCGGCGGCGAGATCCATCTGTGCCATCAGCCAGCCGCCGAAGATGTCGCCGGCGGAGTTCGTGTCGCCCGGCATGGCGATCGTGCGTACCGCGACCCCCGGAGCGAACAGCGCATCGAGGTCGTCGTCAGCGCCAGCCTTTCCGTTCTCGTCCGTCATCGGGAATGTTCTCGTCTCGTGGTTGCAACTCCGGCACCTGTCGGCAATCCCCGGCCGTGTCGGAAGGCCGCCGGCCGGCGCCCGCACCGACGGTCGGGTCTCGGTCTGGCTGCTCTGCGGCGTGCTGTCGGCGATGGTACTCGTACTGCTCGCCATGCGTGCCGAGCACTGGCGTGCCGACGCCCGCCAGGAGCGCCTGGTGACCGCACAGGTCATCGAGCTCGATCGGCAGCTGGGACAGCTCGCCATCGTGCCGAGACTGCTTGCCGACGATCTCCGGGCGATCTCGGCACTGACGCTCCCGTCGCCCGGGACGCTCGATGCGGCGAACCGGATGCTCGAACGAGCCCGCACCCGCAGCGGCGCCGACGTCGTCTACCTGCTGGATCCGACCGGCGTCACGGTCGCGTCCAGCAACTGGCGTGAGGCGTCGAGCTTCGTCGGCGCGAACTACGGCTTCCGGCCCTACGTGCGAGGCGCGCTTGCCGGGATCGAGTCGACGTTCTTCGCCGTCGGCGCGACCACCGGCGAGCCCGGCTACTTCGTGGCCCGACCCGTACACCGCTCGCGGCCGACGGGGGCAGGCTCCGGGCCAGCACCGACACTCGGCACCACGGTCGGTGTCGTGGCGGCGAAACTGTCTCTGGATGCGCACGTCGAATCGTGGCGCGCGCAGCCCCATCTGTCGCTCGTTACCGACGAGTTCGGCGTCGTGATTCTCTCGAGCGATGCCTCGCTGTTGTACACCGCCACCGCCCCGCTCGACGCTGACGCTCGCGCGACGATCGCCGCGGACCGCCGCTACGAGCCGCTCGAGCGCGGGTCGATCCTGCTGCCGATCGAGGGACGCGGGGCCGGACGTCTGCTCGGCGCCGATCAGCGGGTCGTGTCCCGTCCCTTGCACGGGGAGTCCTGGCGACTGCATCTGCTCGTGCCGGCGTCCGGTGTCCGCCTGCGCGCCGCCCTGCTCGGTGCGGCGATGGCGGGGCTGGCGGCGATCGCGCTGCTGCTGCTGTGGACCTTCCATCAGGCGCGCCGCCTGGCCGAGACCGAGCAACGCACGGCGCGCGAGCTCGAGCGGCTCGTGGCGGTGCGGACCGCCGAACTGGAGACAGCGCAGCGTGCGTTGATCGCCGAATCCAACTTCGCCATGCTCGGCCGGATGTCGGCCGCGATCAATCACGAGATCAACCAGCCCCTGGCCAGCCTCCGGTTCGACCTGGCGACCTTGCGCCATCTCGTCGCGACGGAACGGCCGCCGCTGGCCGAGGTACGTGAGGCCATCATCGACACCGATCGCACCACGCGGCGCATCGCACGCGTGGTGGAGACGCTCAGGAGCCTGGCCCGGCAGGGGGGGAGCGAACTGCAGACGCTCGACGTCGCGCGGCTGATCAAGGAGGCCGAACGCGCCGTCAGGCACGAGCGTCCCGACGCCACGCGTGCGCTCGAGGTGGCCCTGCCACACGGCCCGGGCCCATACGTGGCGGGCAATGCCGTTCTGCTGCAACAGGCCGTGCTCAACCTGCTTCACAACGCACTGGACGCGACGCTCGGGCAGGAGTCCCCGCACGTTCACCTCGCGCTGACGCGGCGCAGTGGCGCCTCGATCGTCATCACGGTCGACGACGACGGTCCGGGCGTGGACCCGGCCTTGCGCGAACGTCTGTTCGAGCCGTTCGCGACCGGCGGATCGCCCTCGACCGGGGGTACGGGTCAGCGCGCGGGCGGCCTCGGCCTCGGCCTGACGCTCGCGCGCCAGATCGCGGACGATCACGGGGGCACGCTTGCCTGCGTCGATCGGCCGGAGGGCGGTAGCCGCTTCGTGCTCACCTTGCCGGAATTGCCCGCGTGACGGCCTCGGACGACACCTCGGCAGCGGTCGTGCTGCTCGTCGACGACGACCATGACGTGCTCGGCGCGAACGCCCGGTTCCTGCGCGTGAGCGGGCACCGGGTGATCGTGGCGGAGTCGGCCCCGACCGCGCTCGCGCGACTGAACGAGCAGGTGGTAGATCTCGTCGTCACGGACCTTCGCCTGCCCGGGATCGACGGCATCGGCCTCGCGCGGGCGGCTCGGGAACTGCACCCCTTCGTGCCGATCCTGTTCTTCTCGGGCTTCGCCCGCGTGCCCGACGTCGTCGAGGCGATGAAGCTCGGTGCCGTCGACTTCCTCGAGAAGCCGGTCGAGCCCGAGCTCATGCTCGCCACCGTGCGCCAGCTGGTCGAGCAGCCTCCCGGTGCCGTGCTCGTCGAGCGTCACGCATTCGCCTCACCCGGGGACGACGTCTCCCTGCGGCGCCGGATGCGCGCCTACGAGCGCCACGTCATCGAGACCGCGTTGCGCAGGCACGACGGACGCGTGGCCGCCGTGCTGAAGGAGCTGCACCTCAACCGTCGAACGCTCAACGACAAGATGGCAAAGCTCGGCATCAGCCGTCTGGCGGCGCGCGAGGACGGGTAGGGCGTCGTGGACAGCGGCCTTCGCGCGAGCGGCGGATTCGGGCCTCGCGGGGTCAGCCGTGCACTGACGGTGCGATGCACCGGCGCGGACAGCACCATGCTGCACCACGCGGTCGGACTCGCGCAGCCGGGCGACGTGCTGGTGAACAATCGCACGGGTAACCGCACCTGCGCCTGCCTCGGAAACGACGCGCATGCTGGACGCGGGCGGTACCGTGTATCGCCCGGCCTCGGTCGGCGGGGTGGCGGCGATGCCCGGCGCAGCCCTGAACACCTGACATGATGTCGTCACGAGCTTGTGCGACCTTCGCCGCTGACCCGGATGTGGACGGAAAGCGCTTCGTCCGTCGCCGAATTCATCGCGTCGTTCGTTGACTGCAGGCGTCGACGAACCCCAACCGAGGACTTGCCCGACATGAAACGAGCACGATCTATCACGATCCGTCCGAGCCGTCCCCGAGTGTCGGCAAGTGTCGTGGCCGCGTTCCTGTTGCCGCTGTCCGCGGTGATCGCCGCCGATACCCTGCCGGATGGTCTTGCAGCGACGCCGGCGACGCACTCCCACAATGACTACTACCGCACCCGGCCGTTGCTCGATGCACTCGATGCCGGCATGGTCAGCATCGAGGCCGACATCTTCGGCATCGAGATGCCGTTCGTCGACGACAAGGGCAATGCCCGGGCGGTACGCGAGCTCTACATCGGACACGACTGGGAGGAGATCGAGGGCAACGTGGCGGGCTTCTCGCGCAGCAAGGGCACGCTCGCCGAGCTCTATCTCGATCCGCTGTGGGCGCTCTTCCTGCGCGACGGACAGATCTACCCGGACGCGACGCTGCTGCTGCACGCGGACATGAAGACGGCGACCGACCGCACGTGGCCCGTGCTCGAGAACACGCTGCGCAACTACCCCGGTCTCTTCACGAGCTTCGATCTCGAGACCGGCGAAGTGGTCGAGGGACCCGTGACCGTGTACACGAACGAGGAGCCCGATGCGGAGATGCTGGCGGGGTTCGGCACCGTGCACTCGACGGCGGACGGTCGCTTCGGCGACATCTTCGACGACGCCAGTTGGCAGTCCGAAGGCTACCGCGAACGCGCCTGGCGCATGCCCATCGTGAGCAGCAACTTGCGCGCGTACATCGACGCTGAGCGGATGTTCGAATCGGATCTCGGCGAGGACGAGATCGTCGCCCGTCACGCGGACGAGTTCCCGATCCTCGAGACCGTGACGTTCGCGGAGGCGCTCGCCGCCGACCATTGGGCGCTGGCCACCCGACTGATCGACGACGACTCGCTGCGCGTCTCGGATTACCTGCGCGAGCAGCTGTCGGAGGCGAACCGCCTCGGCGACGAGTACGGCCATCTCATGCGTTTCTGGGCGTCTCCCGACGCGCCCTGGTTCTGGGAGCTGGCCGCGCCGCTCGACAGCGTCACGCTGGTAACGGACCGGCCGACCGACGCGAGCCGCTTCCTGGAGTCACGCTGAGCGCTCGTGGTAGCGCGCTCGGCGGCGGCGTGGCGTCATGCCGCCCGGGGCAGCGAGGTCTCCGGGTCGGCCGTGGCGCTCGACGGTCGCGGATCCGCGTGCTGTCCGGCCAACGACACGATCTGCGCGGTCTCCAGCGCCTCGTCCGTCTCGTGGGTCTGCATCGGCCACTTGAACGTGAAGGTCGCGCCGTGGCCGAGGCGTGACTCGACGGAGACCGTTCCACCCAACCCTTCCACCGTCTTCTGGACGATCGAGAGCCCCACGCCGGTACTGCCGATCGCCTTGTTCGAGCCGAGCGTCTGGAACAGCTTGAAGACGCGCTCGTGGTGGGCAGGTGCGACCCCCGGGCCATCGTCCTGAATCGAGAAGTGGTGAAACGTTCCCGCCTCCTCCGTGCGCACGACGACACGGGCGTTCGCCCTGTCATGGTGGTACTTGAAGGCGTTTCCGACAAGATTGGAAAGCACCCGCGACAGACGGGTCTCCTGCGTCAGCAGGACCGGAAGATCACCCTCGAGCACGAGCTGTTCCGGCGCCACACCGAGCGATTCGCCGATGTCTTCGACAAGCCCGCGGGTGTCCACGCGAGTGAGAGGCTCCTCGGCATGACCGATACCCGAGTAGTCGAGAATGCCGTCTATGAGGGCCCGACTACGTCGGACCTGCTTGCGGATACGATCAACGTTCTTGCTGACCTCGGGCAGGGCATGCTCGTCGGTCGCGATCGACTCGAGGTCGTCCTCGATGAATTCGGCCAGGTGGTCGATTCCGTTCAAGGGTGCCTTGAGATCGTGCGAGACGACGTAGGCGAAGGATTCGAGCAGGCCATTGCTCTCCTCGAGTGCCGCCGTGCGGCGACGTAGTTTCGCCGAGGCTAGGTCCGCGAACGACAAGGCGCGGCGACTGACCCGCGACAGCATCGTGAACATCACCATCAGCGTCAGATCGATGAGCAGTCCGCCGACGAGAATGAGCGTGGGTTCGATGCTGGCCGCGTCGCGGCGAAACGCTGCCGTGGTCTCGATATCGAAGCGCCGATCGCGTCCGAACATCGGTACGGTCGTCGGAGCATAGGAAGGATAAAGGGCGCTCCGTCTCGGCCTCGAGGCGCCGTCGTGGCGCTGTAGCGCGCCGTTGAGCACA
>Ga0209187_1004407_pt1 | contig 10754 bp, 5 predicted proteins | sample BantaG_FD_187430 | JGI IMG/M metagenome (GOLD analysis project Ga0209187, IMG submission 187430) | Marine algal microbial communities from Bantry Bay, Ireland - BantryBay_4 metaG (SPAdes) (version 2) | ecosystem: Host-associated > Algae > Red algae > Unclassified | place: Bantry Bay, Ireland... | reverse complement strand
GGATTGGGTGATATCCTTATTGCCGGACCGGAGGATAATCCTGCATCATTACGCAATTCTAAGGGAACATAATTTTGTGGGCTATCCGTGATATCTACGGTGTAATCTTCAACTTCTCCGAAGTTAAAAGATTCGCAAGGCATTGATAGTCTTTGCCATTTCATGGATATCCTCATACGCGTCTTCCCAAGTTTTGCAGTTGATGGAATTTCTACATTGCCTAATAAAGCACTTGAACTGATATCGTAATAGACATTCTCTGTAAGGTTATCGAAAGTACCGTCTGCATTAAAGTCTATCCATACGTTCCATGCTTCATCATAGGCAATTTGGGAGAAACCCGGTACCAATCCTAATGGAACGATATCGCCTCTTCCTACAGTAGCTATTTGGTCGGTGTGATCGCCATAACCTTGGTCGTTACCGGAGACATTATCTACATTTCCAAATTTTACTCTGTCAATATATTCATAGTATGAATTATTACCTTGTGAATCACAGTATTCTAATTCACCTTCACAATCAGGGTCTGGGTTAGATGGGCATGGGTCTTCGGCGTCACATATGCGGTCATAATCAGTATCTATATATTCACCTACACATTCACAATCCTGATCATAGACATCATTAATAGTACACACATCACCGTCATCACAAGAGGTTCCCGGGTCGCATGCAATGCAAGGCGAACAAATACCCCCACAGTCTACGCCGGTTTCAGTGCCATTTTGCACGCCGTCGTTGCAAGTCGGACAAGCCGAACAAATACCCCCACAGTCTACGCCGGTTTCAGTGCCATTTTGCACGCCGTCGTTGCAAGTCGGACAAGCCGAACAAATACCCCCGCAATCTACGCCGGTTTCAGTGCCATTTTGCATGCCGTCGTTGCAAGTCGGACAAGCCGAACAAATACCCCCACAGTCTACGCCGGTTTCAGTGCCATTTTGCACGCCGTCGTTGCAAGTCGGACAAGCCGAACAAACACCCCCGCAATCTATGCCGGTTTCAGTGCCGTTTTGTATGCCGTCATTGCAAGTCGGACAAGCCGAACAAACACCCCCGCAATCTATGCCGGTTTCAGTGCCATTTTGCACGCCGTCATTGCAAGTCGGACAAGCCGAACAAACACCCCCACAATCTACGCCGTTTTCATTACCGTTTTGTATACCGTCGTTGCAAGTCGGACAAGCTGAACAGCTACCTCCGCAATCTACGCCGGTTTCAGTGCCATTTTGTATGCCATCGTTGCAAGTAGGCACGGGTCCGCCGCCCCCTTCTACACAGAAATCAGTAGTTTCAGAAGAGTTAAATGTGCTACCGGAGGCTAAGTTATCGCCATTTTCATTGACAACATTATATGAACCATTTCCGTATGAACAGCAAAGACCGTCTCCGTAAACATCATTGATAGTAAAATCATAGCAACCATCTTGGAGACATAGCTCTTCCGTTATGGTGGAGCCGTCGGCTTGATCTTCATAAATACCGCCGGAAGCTACAGTGCTACCATCTTGCGTTTTCATTGTCCAACTAGTTTCTTCTGGATAGTTATCAAAATTAATTGTAACAGCTACTGCATTGCCATTGCAGGGACAAATTGGGCAGAAAGAACCTCCACAATCTACGTCGGCTTCATCGCCGTTCTGAATACCATCGTTACAGGTAGGACATTCACCGGGACAAGAGCCGCCGCAATCTATGCTTGTTTCATCGCCATTTTGAATACCATCGTCGCAAGAAGGTTCTTGACACGCTGTAGTACAGGTGGCATTAGCAATCCTATTTAAAATAACATTTTGGACTTGGGGATGGTATCCTTCATTAAAATCAACATTAGGTGCACAGTAGCTCATAATTGTACCCGGATATACTGGTCCGGGATTGCTACAGTTTCCTTCAACTCCTCCAGCGCAACCGTCAATTGCTGTATTATTACCATTCCATGAACAGTTATGTGTATGGTATGAACCATACAAATGTCCTAACTCATGGCTCATCAAAAATACATCAAAAGAGTAAGTTGGCACTTGTTGGTATGTTCCACTATGTCCACCTATGGACTTGGATCCATCAGGATTTGGGTTACATATCCCTTGAATCGACGCTGCAACTCCGCCATTGAATCCGCTTTGATACATGGCGCAGTATGCTACGGTACCGTTTATTGAACCGGTAGCATACTGCCAATTGGTCAAAGTTGCATATCCATTAGCTGAATATGGAGCGGGATTTGAATTTGTCCATATTTTTAGCTCATTTAGGGTAACAGTAAAACCATCGTTACTACATAGTGTAGCATGATTATTAAACAGGCTTGTACCGTAATTTTGAGCTGCGTTTATTCCCCCCAATCTATCTGTAAGTGTATGATGAATACTAAATTCTATTTCAAGGCAATCTCCTTCTGTCTGCTCAAGAGAAGGGGGGGCATATAATTCATTATACAAGTATTCTACTTCATTATCATCAGACGTATTGCAAGTCATTTCTTGTGACCATTGTTGACTCGCTTCAGGATAAAAAATATGTGTTTTTTCTTCATTTTCAATTTTTCCGAGCGTATATACTACTCCTTCATATTGAACAATTCCAGACATTTCATTGTCGTAAAGGTTGATTGCAGCAAGAGATTCATTATCTCCCTCAACAACTCCTCTATAAAACAACCCTATAAAACTTTTGGCTCTCTCCTTACTATTCGGTGCCAGAATATCTACTTGGTATAGTTTCAAGGTAATGGTTTTTTCATTTTCTAAAGGTAGTTGTAATGATAAAAATTTAGGATTAGACGTTTTTATACTATTGACTTTCTCGGACTTAAAATCCATATAACTAGCATCACTAATTTTAGATTTTAAAGTTGATGGTATTTCAGAGGGCTTTTGAAATAATTTTACTTCTTCAAATTTTACTCCACTACTTTTAAGTGCTCTTATTTCTTTAGAGATAACTTTACCAATTTCTTGTGACTGTATTGTTCCAATACTAAACAAGATTATTGAGAGTGTAATGAAAAATCTATTTGAGTTCAGTGTAACTTTTTTCATAATAAATGTTATTTTTAAACATGAAATAATAAAATAATGACCAAATTTTTGTTGTGGATAACTGCTCATTAATAATTTGTTCTTTCATGAAGTCATTTAAGAAAAGTAAATAGGAGCTAAAAATAAACGACACTTTGGCTTTAAGAACAGGGTTTTAATAAATGCAGGTTCTTGACGACTTTATTTTTTTCTTTTTCAAGGCATGAAAACCGCACATAGCCAAGCTATATAAGGATTTTCATAACGCAGAAAAAGGGAAAAAGAAAAAGTCGAGAACATACATTTATTCTGTTCCTAATACTTAATCACTTATTTACTAAAGATAAACAAATGCGGTACATTTTTAGTGTTTTAAAATATATTCATCTTTTTTATACTTAAACGATTATTTACTAAAGATGAACAAATATAGTGTATTTTTAGCATTTTAACATATATTCGTCTCAATTTGTTTCCATTATTAATATTTTTCTTACGTTTTGTAATAAAATACTATTCTATTGAATAATAACTTTTTTAATATGATAGTCTCCAAAAAGTTGGAGTGATATTGGCGAAAAAATAAGACGAAAAAAGTCGCCAAATCATTTTCGCCATAATAGAATTTGAAAATTCTAAGGATTTGCAAGAGCAAATACCCGTTATCACAGAGAAAAAATGAGCCAATTATTGTTGGTGTGTGCCCGTATATTAGCTGTCGATAGCACCAACCTAAACATGCTCTAAACGAATGAGCAAAATACTGGACGAACCGTCAAAGTATAATACTGCCTATTCGCGCTTGAAACGCTTCTTTCAGAGCGGTAACACAGAAAGTATTTTTAAATTCGTTTGTGTACTGATTATTAATACTTTTGCTCGAAATTCCGAGTGTTATTTGCTCTTAGAGTGCTACAACTTGCTAAATGGATAGCAAAGCAACAAAACCCTCTTTATTAATACTTTTATACATAATAAATTTTATTGTTCAGTAGAATAAATTTTTGCAAAAAAATTAGTGATATTAATTCTACATTAAGATTCTATAAGAACTTGATTATCAGTTATTTATGTGTGTATTAGTGATTTCATTTAAATGTAAAATAAATGTATTTAAATAATTTAAATTTAAAATACATACTGTACGAATTGGTTAGTGAAAGAAATTAAATAAGATGTCCCATAATGCGAAGTATTTTTTTTGTCTAAGGATTTTTTGAAAGCCGCACATAGCCTTAGCTACGTAAGGATTTCAATGGATTCTTAGACGGAAAAAAGACGAGTATAATGGCACATGTTATTTAATTTCTTTCACTAAGTTTTTGTAGTCGTCTCATTATTAAAAAATAACATTTAAATCGCACTGATATAACTCTCTGAAGGTCAGTAAATCAAGAGTCTTAATGTAGAATTAGGGAAGACATTGCACTATCAGTCCCTTCCAATTTTGTATCTTTGCCCCATAGGGAATTTTTTCCTCGAAAAAATTGTTACCTCACCGTCATTATTAAAAAGTTGGCGGTTGGTAAGGGAACACGAAGAAAATAATCTACCCGAATTGACGCAGCTATTTTTTCTATGTGTTTTCTCAAATTTGACGTGAATACTCACTGTATTTAAGGAAAATTTGAGGAGACACATAGGAAAAAGAGCAATTCAAACGGGTAGATTATTTTTTTCGTGTTCCCTAAGTCTACCGCTAATCCGCGAAACGGATTCGGATTAAAATGTTGGACTGAAAATCATAAGTAATTACGAATTTATTTTGGGGTAGATTATTTTTTTCGTCTTCCCTTACTTAAACTTAAACTTCTCTCGTTCGCATGGAAATTACACAACTAATCAAAGAATCCGTCGTGAAGGCGGTCAGTAAATTATACGGTCAGGCAGTGCAGGAGCGCGAGGTGCAGATTGCGCCTACGCGTAAGGAATTTGAAGGAAATTATACGGTTGTCGTGTTTCCGTTTACGAAGGCTGCGAAAAAAGCACCACCTGCGATAGCGGAAGAATTGGGGACTTATTTGACGGAAAATGTAGCGGATATTTCGGGTTTCAATGTCATCAAAGGCTTTTTGAACCTGACGATTAGTGAGTCGTATTGGGCAAAGTATTTGGAAAGTATATCGGCGCAGGAAAATTACGGTAAATACATGCCAAATGGCAAGACTGCCGTAGTCGAATACTCTTCTCCGAATACGAATAAGCCTTTGCACTTAGGGCATATTCGTAACATCCTTTTGGGTTGGTCGATGAGTCAGATATTGGATGCGGCGGGTTATGATGTCAAGCGCGTGCAGATCATCAATGACCGTGGGATTCATATTTGTAAAAGCATGTTGGCTTGGCAAAAATTTGGTGAGGGACAAACGCCCGAATCGCTCCATAAAAAAGGCGACCATTTGGTCGGTCAATATTATGTGGTGTATAATAATGAGGAGAAAGAACAGCGTGCAAAACTCGAAGCGGCAGGCGATAGCGACACCGAACCACAGATATTGCAAGAAGCCCGTGAGATGCTCCTCAAATGGGAAGCCAAAGACCCCGAAATACGCCAATTGTGGGAAACCATGAACGGTTGGGTATATGCCGGATTTGAGGAGACGTACAAAAATCTGGGCGTGAGTTTCGATAAATTGTATTATGAATCAGAGACTTATTTATTAGGAAAAAGTATTATAGAAGAAGGCCTAGCGAAAAATGTTTTTTATACGGAAAAAGATGGCTCGGTGTGGATTGATTTGGAAGATGTGAAGCTGGACAAGAAAATCGTCTTGCGTAGCGATGGTACTTCGGTGTATATGACGCAAGATTTGGGGACGGCGCAGGAACGTTATAAAGATTTTCAAATGGATACGGCAACATACGTGGTTGGTGATGAACAAGACCATCACTTTAAGGTCTTATTTGAAATTTTGAAACGATTGGGCGAACCTTATGCGGACAAATTGTACCACCTTTCTTATGGTATGGTCGGCTTGCCGTCGGGCAAGATGAAATCGCGTGAAGGTACGGTCGTAGATGCCGATGATTTGATGGCAGAAGTCGTGAATATTGCACGAGAGGAATCGCTCGAACGCGGCGATGTCAGCGGCTTGACGCCCGAACAACAGCAAGAATCGTGGCGACGAATCGGCATGGCTGCGCTAAAATATCACATGATACGGGTCACGCCGCGCAAAAAAATGTTGTTTGACCCAAAAGAATCCGTTGATATTCAGGGGCAATCCGGTCCTTTTATCCAATATTCTTATGTGCGTACCAAGTCGGTTTTGGCAAAAGCAGGGGAGTGGGATATTGACATTTCGACATACCAAAATCCGCAGCCGCAAGAGAAGGATTTGTTGATGCTTATCCGAAAATACCCCGACACAATCGCCGAAGCTGCAAAAAATTATGACCCTTCGCTCATTGCCAATTATGCCTATGAATTGTCGAAGAGTTTCAACAAGTTTTTCCACGATGTTCAGATATTACGTGCCGAAACACAGGCGGGTAAAGGCTTCCGTCTTACCCTCACGCAGATGGTTGGGCGCGTACTGACTTCTGCTTTAGATTTGATAGGAATTGAAGTGCCGGAACGTATGTAAAATTCTAAAACCTCAGGCACCAAATTTTAATTTAAGTATAAGGAAAATCGGCGTTCAAATTAGAGTTTGGTGCTTTATATGTAATATTTTACTTATATTAATTTTCTAAAAAAACTTTTAAATCACGAAGCGTTTCTTCGGGCAATTCGACCATCGGTACATGTCCGGCTTCATCATACATCACAAGGCGGCTGTCTTTTATATCGTGTTTAAAACTAAACGCATCGGCATAATGGATTACCGTATCTTTCGCGCCCCACATGATAAGCGTTGGGTGTCCTATCTCCTTGATTTTATGCGTGTTAGCTACTGGGCTTTTCGAAGCGAATTTGATGATAGAAGCCAAATTCCCCTCTCGATTGGCAAGCCCATAATAGCGATTTATCATAAAATCATCCAATTTACTCTTATCCCCAAATGCCTTTGATACAAGACTTTTTATGAGAAAACGCGGTATGCCGGTCTCCAATAATTTTTTTAACCAACCTCGATTGGCATACTCAATCGTGCGAACATTCGTATCCTTCGTAAAATAACCTGCCGCATCAATTAGCACCAACTTTTTCACCCGATTCGGATGCTCCAAAACAAACTCCCAACTCATCCAACCCCCAAAAGAATTGCCTGCCAAATAGCAGTGGCGCACCCTCAGATGATTCAAAAAATGCTCCAACCAATTTACAAAAAAGTCAACATGGATATGATGACGTTTTGGCGAGTCCGACAAACCAAAACCCGGAATATCTACTCGAATTACACGGTAAGATTTTACCAAATCTTTTGCCCATTTTTCCCAAGTATGCAGCGAAGCCCCAAAACCATGCAATAAAACAATCGTTTCGCCCTCACCTTCATCCCGATAATGTACACGCAAGCCATCTATCTCCGCAAACTTTGATTTATAACTCGTAAACAACTCGTCTGCCTGCTCGCGGCTCAAAATATGATTGCCATACGAGCGACCAGCCGCAGAGTACACATAAATTCCAGCAGATAAAAAAGCATCTACAATGTAATTTCTCATAAATTCACTTAATTTTGGTCGATAGTCAACAGTAAATGACTAATATTCGCCTATAGATACCAAAAGCTACAAATATTGTTCCTACCTCGTATATATAAAATGTAAGGAAATACGCTTTTTAGTATCATTAGATTTTCAAAATGCAAGGCGAGTTAAGTTGCCTTTAATTTTGAAAATCAATTAGTTACGTAATTTATTTTAAATAATAATAAAAAATATTTAAATAAAATAATTTACAAACAAAAAAAACGTTTTTAAATTCAAACCATTTTATAAATATTTTTATTTTGTGGTAAATTAATTTTCAACGAAATGCAAACACTGTCGCCTGACATTTGAAAATGTCTGCCGACTCGCGCAACCGAAAGCTATATTACAAAAAAAAACTTTTCGGGTGTCCCGACTTCAACATTCAAAATTAATACTATTATGAACAAAAAACACAACAAGCAACTGCTTCAGCAAGCCATCAAATTGCAAGATACCAACGAAGCACAAGCCATACAAATATACAAACAACTCATTGCCGAAGACCCCGAATGGAGTGTACCATACTACAATCTCGGGCTACTCTATAAATATAGAGGAGATTGGATTAAGTCACTGAAATACAACGAATTAGCTACTAAATTTGACCCATCAGACCAACCGGCATGGTGGAATATGGGCATCGCCGCCACCGCTCTCCAACGATGGCGCGACGCACGAACCGCATGGAAAGGCTTTGGCATTCCGATAGAAATCGATGACGAACAAATCAACATCAACATCGGACACACGCCCATCCGCCTCAAGCATGGCGAAGTCATTTGGGCAAAGCGCATCTGCCCGGCTCGCGCCCAACTCGACAACATTCCTACCGACAAAGGAGACTATCGCTACAAAGATGTGATTCTGCACGACGGCGCACCCAACGGCATCCGCAACCACAATGGACATGAATTCCCAGTATTCGACGAGCTTCAACTGCTCCAAAAATCCGACTATAAAACCTACGCCATCGGCGCAAAAGCCTTTGCCAAAGATAGCATCGACCAACTCAGCAAACTCTGTGATGATGCCGACTGCGGCTTTGAAAACTGGACAGAAACCCTGCGGATGGTCTGCCAAAAATGCTCCCAAGGCATTCCGCACGAACACCACGAACACGTCGTACCCAAATGGGAAGAAGTCGAAACCTACCAACTCGCCATCGCCACCCAAGCACGTGGTACTTTGGATGAAATTGTCGGAAAATGGGTCAACAAAACAGGCAGTGAAGTCTTATGGGTAAAGTGATTTTCAACGTCAAACTCCACCCCAACTTCAATGCAAAAAAATGCAAAATGTAAAATGCAATCCCCATAGACATCCCGAGTAGGACGCAAGACCAACGTGTTTCTTTCTTTCACCTACTTATGTATTATTTTTATGGGAAAAAAAAATGCTCAAAACACTTTCCATAAAAGCAAAACAACAGGTCATTTACAACACTTTTGGGCAATACCGCTTTATCCGAAAATCAACCGAACATCCAACGCTTGTGCTTGCTTTGGATTTACTTTATTAAGTACCCTACAGTCTCATTTAAAAGAGGCTTCAACATCGAATGTTTCGTCCCTTATTTGACCATTGATTTGTGACATACTCTTTAAACTTAACGCTCATCCCCAATATAGGGTGAAATTCATTTTCGAGGAAAAGTAACACAGGCTTCCAGCCTGCACCGCACTATATCGACACGTTACTTCGACAAAACAGGACGAGCTAACGCAGTGCAGGCTAAAAGCCTGTGCTACTTTCACCCTCTTATTGAGGATGAGCGACTTAAACTTACAAATGCAAGCTATCACACAAGCGCACGAGCGCATCCGCCCCCACATCCGCCATACGCCACTCGAACACAGCGTTTTACTCAGTCAAATGACGGGTGCGAATGTATATTTAAAATTGGAAAACTGGCAACTCACAGGCTCATTCAAACTGCGTGGTGCGATGAATAAAATCCTTTCTATTCCTAAAAACGAGCGCGAAAACAAAACATTTGTCGCTGCATCTACGGGCAATCATGCGGCAGGATTTGCCTATGCCGTTCAAAAATTGGGCTTACGTGGCGAGGTCTTTTTACCCAAAAATGTATCGCCCTCCAAGCTCGAATATTTGCGTACATTTGGCGTACCGCTACACTTTCACGGACAAGATTGCCTCCAAACCGAAACCTACACCCGCACCTACGCAAAGAAGCACGGACACATCCTCGTACACCCGTACAACGATGCCGATATCATCGCCGGACAAGGTACGATTGGTTTGGAGATTGCACAGGATTTACCAGAAGTAGAAGCGGTCTTTGTCCCTATTGGCGGAGGTGGTTTGATGGCTGGAATTGGCGGATATTTGAAATCGCATAATGCTGATATTCAAATGATTGGGTGCCAACCTAAAAACAGTCCGGAAATGACACTTTCCATCGAACGCGGACATATCATCGAAGAACTCATCGCAAAACCCACCCTTTCCGACGGCACAGCAGGCGGCATCGAACAAGGCGCAATTACCTTTGATTTGTGCAAAAAAATAGTTGATGAATTTGTCTTAATTTCCGAAAAAGAAATAGCACACGCCTTGCTTTGGCTCATCAAAAACCGACAAATGATGGTCGAAGGCTCGGCAGGCTTGCCACTCGCCACACTACTCAAAGCACCCGAAAGATATCAAGGAAAAAATGTCGTACTCATCGTCTGCGGACGACGATTGAGCTATGAAAAACTGGAGAAAATAATGGTTAATGGTTAACGGTCAATGGTTAATAATTTTCATTTTCGCTACGCGAAAATCATTACGGATAAGAAAATTAACCATTAATCGTTAACCATTAAAAGAATACATTAAAGAATACGCTTTAGCGGATTGATTCCATGAATAATCTAAGGCGACAATTTTATCTCGTAGTTTGATGAATTTATTTTTATCTTTATATAAGATAATAGAACGCTCAATGGCTTGTGTGACATATTCCGTTTCTGCTTGCGGAAAAGTGATGCCATTTCCGTCTACGGAAATATCTGGAACAGTATCTATCAAACCACCGACGGCACTCACTATAGGTATCGTTCCATAGCGCATTGAATAAAGTTG
>Ga0209187_1004404_pt1 | contig 10760 bp, 9 predicted proteins | sample BantaG_FD_187430 | JGI IMG/M metagenome (GOLD analysis project Ga0209187, IMG submission 187430) | Marine algal microbial communities from Bantry Bay, Ireland - BantryBay_4 metaG (SPAdes) (version 2) | ecosystem: Host-associated > Algae > Red algae > Unclassified | place: Bantry Bay, Ireland... | reverse complement strand
TCACTGTAAATGGTAAACGGATCAAGCGTTTTGATTTTAATGTCGCTACTGGTCGTTTAGAGGTGATTCATACGATTGGACGAGGTACGCATACTACCTTACTGAAGTTAAAGACAAGAGCAGGAACGACGCAGAAGACTACGTCAATTACTTTCTAAATCTTAAATTCAAGTCGTACTTTAAGAGCGGATTCACGAAAAGTGGGTCCGCTCTTCTTAATTTTACCTCCCAATCGAACGTATTTAGACAGGCTCTTACTTACATTAAAACATGAAATAATATAAAAAAAGTGGCATCAAAATTGATCCTGACTGCATAAACCTCCCATCCGTTTGCTCTCCTCGAATTATAAGTCTCCTGTTTCTATAATCATAAAATAACATCAGAATGTTAACACTTCTACAATGTACTAAACCACTTTCCCTTACCTTGTTTTTAAGTCTTTTTTCATGGTTGAATAGCACCGTTCTCTCTGCTCAGGAAGCAGAAGAAGGAACAAAAATTATGGCTACGACCACCAACAACCAGGATAATTTCGGGAAATCTGTAGCGGTCTCTGGAAACTATAGTGTCATCGGTGCGTGGACGGATGACGAGCGGGGCCCGGAGGCTGGAGCTGCTTATATTTATTTTCGACAAGATGAAAAAACAGACCACTGGATAATGCGGGAAAAGCTACTGGCTTCCGATGGAGAAGCATTTAATAATTTTGGTGGAAAAGTCGCTATTGAAGGAGATTTTGCTTTTGTAACAGCACAGGGCAACGATGATTTTGCGGGGGCGATATACGTTTTTCAGCGACAAAAGGCGGAAGATAACACCTGGAAAGAAGTACAAAAAATAATGGCACCTGATAAATCTTTTGGAGATTATTTTGGAACCAGTATTACCGTAAATAATGGATGGATTGCCGTCGGTGCTTACGGGGAAGATGATAAAGGACGATCCGCTGGAGCCGTTTATACGTATCAATTAACAAAAGATCAATGGAAATTTGAGCATAAAATTCTTGACCAGGAAGGTGCACCAAATGATCGCTTTGGAAGCAGTGTTGCACTAGCTGGAAATACTTTGGTCGTAGGTGCCAATCGGGATAACAATGCAGGTTCTATCATTATATTTGAAAGAAAAGAAAAAGGGTGGAATCAGATATTAAAAATATTTTCTTCGGATGGAAAAGCAAAAGATCGTTTTGGTAGCAGTTTGGCTTTATCGGATGATTATCTGGCTGTAGGAGCTGATGGTGCCGAAGCGTTTATGGGCGCAGTATATGTTTTTGAAAGAAACCTCGGTGGTGAAAATAACTGGGGTGAACTAAAAAAAATTCAGCCGATAGATGCGGATACAGATGACCGTTTTGGTAAGACAATTGCAATGAGCGGAGAATATCTACTGGCAGGAAGCGAAGGGCACGAAATGGGCATGGGGGCTACTTACCTTTTTAGAAAAGATAAGGCGGGTGAGAATAATTGGGGACTGGCTAATAAGATGAATGCGATGGATGGTTCACCGCGAGATTTATTTGGTAGTAGCGTAGCGATGTCCGGAGAAGATATTTTTATCGGAGCGTACCAGTCTGATCGAAAGGGTGGAGCGTACATTTTTAGAGCGGAAGATAAGTCTATCTTTGCGAGCAAGGACGATTAAAATTATAAAAACAAATTCTGCCTAATCTGCCGGTCTGGAATTGATCAAAGTTGTGATAGGTATTGTGAAAGAAATGCTATTTAAAGTCAGAAGAATAAGATATTGAATTTTCAAGAACTATTGTATATTGCAGTATTTTTTAACCTAAAAATTATCTTATGAAAATTTTCACAAACAAAATTTTAATCTTCTTTCTTCTTTCTTCTTTATTTTTATTTTCTGACTGTACTTATAGATTGGTTGATTTCACTGCTATCAGTACCAAGAATGTTAACTTAAACGTAGATAGATCAACAGGTAAAAAAACCGAAGGTTCTAAAACTTATTTCCTTGGTTTGGGTTTCAACCTTAAAGATGCCATTGATATTGCACTGGAAAAGGCAGGAAAAGAATATGACATGCTAATTGATGGGGTTGTTCGATACAGTAATTACCCTTTTGTCATAGTTGTAAAGGTAGAAGGTGTTGCTGTTAGTAGTTCTGCTATGAAAAAATCTATGGGTAGCATAGAGTTTGAGCAGTGGAAAAGTGATCAGCAAGGAGTCTATGCTAAATCTAGCACTACTGATCTTGCAGATCAGTAGATAGAGAAGTTGTGTTTTAGAAAAATACGCAAAAAAGCAGTTTATCAAACAACGTTGATAAACTGCTTTTTTGCGTATAAACAAAACAGAATAACAGAATGGCTGAACGAAAGGAAATATTGTGATCTCTACAAATCCCCCAATTGCGGTCGTAAAATTATCTCTTCCATCACCGCTGACGTACTCATTTGCCAGGCACCCCAGATTGCTTCGGCTACGTCGTTGGCTTGCATGAGCCTTTCTTTAGGTAAGTCTACTCCGGCCCAGGAAGCCGACCAGGTGGCACCCGGTAAAATGGCGCTGACCCGTACACCTTTATCCTTTAATTCTTCCCGCAGCACTTTAGAAAAACCGTATAATGCAAATTTGGAGATACTGTAAGAACCACCATTTGGATAAGCAATCTTACTGGCAATGGAACACATATTAAAAATATAACCAGATTTGCGACGAACCATCACCGGGGCAATGGCACGACTAAGATGATACGCAGAGTAAAGATTGGTGTTGATCTGACTTTCCAGTGTCCCTTCTTTTTCTTTTAGAATTTCACCTGGCAGGAATACACCCGCGTTGTTGACCAAAATGTCTACCTGTTTCCAGTGTTTTTTGACAAATTCTGCAAAAGTATTCACCTGCCTGGGTTTACTCATATCCGTTTTCTTGGTAAGAATCTGAATTTCAGGATATTTTTCCGTCAGTTCTTTTTTACAATCCTTAAGATTGGTTGCGTTTCGGGCACAAAGTGCCAGATTAAAGCCCTGCTGCGCAAATTTTTCGGCGATAGCCCGACCAATTCCTTTCGTTCCACCAGTAATGATAATATTCATAGTTTTTTAGGACAATAATAAAAAAAAACAACGAACTCCTAACCAATTATGTCCTAAGTGCGTTAAAAAGAGCATGCCGAAACGAATAAAGAAAATATAAATCACTAGAAGCAAAGTTATTTCTTTATTTTTGCGGCCAATTTTCAACGTTCCTTGGAATAAAATCTATGTTTAAAAGCTTATTCTTTCATATTGGTCAATACTTGCTGTTACTAAAACAAGCAATCGCCCGACCCGAAAAGCCAGCCATGTACTGGAAAGAAATGATGCGACAGATGAATGACATCGGCATTGGTTCGCTGGTCATTGTCTGTCTGATCTCCGTCTTTATTGGTGCGGTAACGGCGGTACAATTTTCCTATCAGCTACAAGACAGCTTTATTCCACCTTACTATATCGGTTATATTGTACGGGATACCACCATCATCGAGATGGCACCGATGATTACCTGCCTGGTTTTAGCTGGAAAGGTAGGGTCTAATATTGCCGCAGAAATCGGAGGAATGCGCCAAAAAGAGCATATTGATGCCATGGAAATCATGGGCGTTAATACGGCAGCTTATTTAATCATGCCAAAGGTGCTGGCCGCCATGTTCGTGATTCCAATGTTGGTCTGTATTGCTGCCTTTATGAGTATCAGTGGTGGTCTGATCGCAAGTGTCGCGGGTGGAATGATTACGGAGGCGGATTATGTTTTAGGTTTACAATCTTTTTTTGTTCCTTATAATGTCTTTATGATGTTTATAAAATCGGTTGTTTTTGCTTTTATTCTTACCAGCGTCGCTGCCTATCAGGGATACTACGTAGAAGGAGGGAGTATTGAGTTGGGCGCTGCGAGTACCCAGGCTGTAGTTTACAGCAACATCATGATTCTGCTATCGGATTACATGATTGCCATGCTATTAACGCAATAGAAAATTATGATCATTGCAGAAAATGTTTTTAAGTCTTTCGGAGAGACCAAAGTTCTGAAAGGAATTACTACTAATTTTTACGCAGGTAAGAACAATCTTATCATTGGAAAAAGTGGAGCGGGTAAAACAGTACTGCTCAAACTTTTGGTAGGGTTGCTGGAACCAACTGAAGGCAGAATTATGTACGGAGAACGCGATTTTACCGCGATGGACAAAAAATCCAAGCGAGAAATCAGAATGGAGGTAGGAATGCTTTTTCAAGGTTCTGCCTTGTTTGATTCTATGACGGTAGAAGAAAATATCCGCTTTCCTTTAGATATGTTTACCAATAAAACTAAAAAAGAAAAACTGGATCGCGTTAACTACTGTCTTGACCGGGTCGAGATGGTCGATGTAAATGATCGATATCCTAGCGAAACCAGTGGAGGGATGCAAAAAAGAGTAGGGATCGCAAGGGCAATCGTTTTAGAACCTAAATATCTATTTTGTGATGAGCCAAACTCGGGACTAGATCCCAAAACAGCCTTACTGATTGATGAGCTGATTCAGAGCATTACTTACGAAAATAATATTACTACCGTAATTAATACCCATGATATGAACTCAGTTATGGGGATTGGAGACAATATCGCGCTTCTTAACGAGGGCCAAATTGCCTGGCAAGGTAATAAAGACGAAGTTATGAATACTGATAATTCCTTTCTGGAAAACTTCATCTTTGCATCTCCCTTTCTACAGCGTCTGCGTAATGATGCTTTGGAAAACCGGCGCTCCTGATTGAATCGCCATTCCTAAATGATTTTTTTCTGCAGTGACATAAAATTCTTCTTCCAGTAACCCTTTTTAATTTAAAAAATGTTGTTAACTTTGCAAATCTAACCACCCATGTGGCGGAATTGGTAGACGCGCTAGGTTGAGGGCCTAGTGTCCTAATAGGATGTGCTGGTTCGACTCCAGTCATGGGTACAAAGGCTTTGTCAGTAATGATGAAGCCTTTTCTGGTTGATCTAAGGGTTAGGAATGAGGTATAAATATCAAGCAAAGAATGTAAAGTTATTTTTAATGATCCTAACTCATTCCTAAAAGAATTAATGCATACAACTTCATCTATTTATTCAACCTGCAATAGTACCTTAACACATAATCTTATGTCTCCTTATCAATGTTTAAAATCCGAACGAGGTCCTGATTTTGGAATTTTCAAAGTACGTATTGATCACCAAAAAAATAATAGAAATCAACACGTATTGAAGGCCGTGGTACTGGAGGCAGCAGATTCTGCAAATGTAGTGGCCATTACGCCAGATCAAAAAATCATACTGGTGCGCCAATTTCGTTTCGGAATTGGTAAAGAAACCCTGGAAATACCCGGTGGTATGGTAGACAAAGGCGAAGTCGTGCAAACTGCCTGTGCACGAGAGTTGCTGGAAGAAACTGGATATGCCTCCAAAAACTGGCGATACCTGGGGCCCGTTCAGTCCAATCCTGTTTATATGGACAGTCTTCTGCACCAGTATATCGCCACAGATGTGGTACTGGTTAATCAAGAACTTAAATTGGATCCTGCAGAACAAATCGACGTAGTTTGTCTTCCTCGGGAAGAAGTCCGTCAGTTAATTCTCGACCGCACCATTCAGCACCCACATACGCTTACTGCCTTGATGCAATATTTCTGGGAAATAGATCGGCAGTAGACTTCGTTCATATTTCCATGAATAATAGAATTATAAATTAAATCTTATTTTTGCCGTGGAAATAAAAAAGGAAGTATAGAATCGTCATTTATTTTGTCAACATTCCTAGAACACATGGAACGAATATTGATTTGATTTGAACAGGAATCGGAGACAATCCGTACCAAATAAAAATGCTTAGAAAAGAAAAAGATAGATGATAAATATGAGCAGGAGAGCCGTAATGCAAATGATCGTGTTGGCCTTATTATTAGTTGGAGTAAGTAGCTGCATTTCTGAAAAAAGAGCCGAGCCTATGACCATTCCGGTAAAAATTGTGTTACCAGAAACCAATAAGCCTTTGTCTGGAAAGCGTCATGAAAAAAATCTTGTTATCGGTGAGTTGATTGATGAATACCGGGGGATTCCCGTTTATTATAATGGATCTCCTTATGAATCGCAAGGACGCCATGTGAGTCCAGGTGGTTATAATTATGGAATGAAATGGCAGTGTGTAGAATTTGTAAAAAGGTATTATTACAATCGGCTCAAACACGAGATGCCGGATACTTATGGTCACGCCAAGCATTTTTATAACCGGGATTTACGAGATGGAGATTTTAATCCACAACGGAATCTATATCAGTTTATCAATGGTGGTGTTTTTAAACCACAGGCGGATGATATAGTTGTCTACGATGGAGATGATTACGGACACGTTGCCATTATTACGGAGGTAGGAAAGGATTATCTGATGCTCATTCAGCAAAACGTCGGAACGGCGACGCGTCATAAAATTCCTTTTACCAAGCACGAGAACCATTATTATATTATGAATAAAAATGTAATTGGTTTTCTGGGGAGAAGAGCTTTTGATAATGAGTAAGGAATGAAAAATCCCATCCGATATAACTTCGGATGGGATTTTTTACAATAGACTTGTTAGCCTTTAAGAATTAAGATCTAGAAATAAGGACAAAAGGCTATTTATAGAGCCAATTTGTTAAAGAGTAACAAGTCTAAATATAAAGTGCCATTACCGATTTTGGTACGGTGCTCTTTTCTCGTGTACGTAGGTTTCGATACCTAATTTCTGACGAATGGATTCCGCTAAATCATCAGCTGAACCGTGCGTATTATAGCGTCGTGCAAAAACAGTATAATATTGTGAAAGGTCGAATACCGCCACTTCAGCGTTTTGATAACCTGCTTTTTTTAACTGTTTTACCATATCCTTTGCGTTGGATTCCAAAAGGAAAGAACCTGTTATGACAAAATATTTTCCAGTACTGCTACTTTCATCAGCTCGAGAATTGTCAGAACGGCTACTGCCGTTGCCTTTTTCGGTTAGTTGATCCCGACGGGCCGCAATGGCTCTTCGGTCGGCCTCCGCTTCGCTTTCTTCCGTTATATCTTCCGGATCTTCTTCAAAAACTTTGCTTGATAAATTATCGGCTTTCATGGCGATTTTATCCTTTGCTTCGATGGCTTCTTTTTTTAATTCGCTCATCTCTTCGGCTCCTTTATCGTAAAGATCATCGAGGTTTGCCTTGGCATCACTGAGACCTTCTTCGATTGACCCACCAAGGTCATCGGGAATGGTATTTTCAAGAAGTGGATCATCGACTTGTTTGCAAGTTTTGAGTATAGTAATCATCCATATACCGATACAGATGACGAGAACCATCATCCCAATCCATTTTAATAGACCGCTCATAGTGTTTGTTTTTTGCAGTTGTTAGTTTAGCAGGTATTCAATTTGTTTTGTTCCCCTCAGAACAACAACTTTTTTAATAAATTGATATATTAGGAACCCTGCCCGATCTGACAATCGGTCCGGCGGGGCAGCGTAGTAGCAAAAAAAGCAGTCAAAAGTGTAAAGTTATTTTTGAACCGTTCTTTAATGCTTAATAAAAGTCAGATAACCGTCATAGCCCTCCAAAATTAGGGGAAATTCGTTAGAATGGCAACGAAGCCACTATTTTTTCAACATCCTGCTATCGTATTCCTTTCACATATAGATCAATTCCGGTTTTCTTTATTTGTGCAGCTTTGGCTTTTGCAGTTCCTTTATCGGCAAAAGTACCGAGAGAAACCAAATTCAGGTTTTTTTCGGATAGCACAATACCTGCGTTTTGATACCCTGCTTTTTGTAAGCGGATTACCTCTTTTACCGCATTTTCCGAACTTGCGTAAGAGCCTGCTACTAAAATATATTTGGAGGGAACAAAATTTCTACTGGACTGCCCATATTCTTTTGGACGGGCCGTTGGTGCAACGGATGGAGTGGGTTCATTTTCACCTTTTTCAATATTAAAAGCAGTTTTGGTATTAGACTTTTTAGTACTTCCTCCTTTGGTGCTAAATTCTCCGGCAAGTGCTTTTCCTTTTGCTGCCAAGGCTACTTTTTGGTCTTTTACGTCGGATAAATTGCTGGTAGCAGATTTTTTGGCAGGAGTATTTTTCCTTTCGTAAGGACGCGACTCTTCCTCGTCGGATTCTTTATAAAAATCTTCTTTACTTCGGGGGTTACCCTCAATATCCAGGCGGTTATTGCGTACGGCTTCCATGGCCTTCTGACCATTGGTCTTCTCCTCGGCAGGTGTAACATTTTCACCTTTTTTAATAATCGGAGTTTCTTTTTTTTCTGATGGAGGCGTCCTTTTTCTTATTTCTTCAATGGCAGACTTATTAAGTCTTTTTTTCGAATTATCAGCTAGTGGTTCCTCTATCGAGTTGGATTGCGACGCTCCTGCTTGAGCGTAATTACTCAGTAAAACCATTCCTTTATAACCGCCCCAGCAAAGGCCAATAATTAATAATAAGATGATTATATCTTTCATGTTTTTGTTTTATAATTGTGCGAAATTTACCAATTGTCTTACCAAATGAATGGAATTTTATGTATGATTTAAAGTAATAAAAAACCGGTTAATTGCCTGGACAGAATCAGATAAGCGCTTTTACAATGATTATTTGCATCCTAATTTAAGCGTTTTAAAAGAATTATAAAAGTTTTTTTGGAATTTTTTCTTCCACTTTGAGTGCAAGTAGTTCACCACCCAGGGCAAAATGTACCAATTTAGTTACTTCTTTTGGACAAAATATTTTACGAATTCCTTTTTCGCATAGTACCAACCAACCCGCTTTATCTTTGGCGTGTTTTAAGTAACGATCTTTTGGTCCGGCAAATTTAGAATTTTTGATAATAACACATTGATCATCAAGAACGATTAACCAGTCGATTTTGGTTTTAAAAATCTGCGCACCTATTTTCAGTTGAATAGGGTAGGAACGATAAATTTTTCCCTTTCCGTATTTTTCCAGTTGTTGATAGAATTGTTTAGACCATTGCGCAATCTGGTTGGCACTCGTAAAATCTTCGGCCTCGTATCGCTTTACCAGTTGTTGAGCCATCTCAAACCTTTTCTCCACCGTACGAGCAAGATCATCGGCCATAAAAAAATCGGTTACCAGCCGTGCCAGTGGCGGAAGATTTTGGGTATCTGCCACCATGGGGCCGCTACTATATGCTTTGGAAGCACCAGGATTTATTTTGAGTGCGCCCCGTTTGTAGTAGCTAGCTGCATCAATCAGGTAAGGAAGATATGATTTTACAACAGGTCGTTTTTCAAAATAGGTTAACTCCTTTTCTTCCGCTTCAATTTGCGGAAAATCCCGTTCAAAAATTGTTACTTTCGGATGCACAATAATCGGTTGGTTGTTCCAGGTCCAAATTGATTCACTTGTACTTTTATCCAGGGTAGGACGATCTTCATCTCCTTCGTGGCAGCAGCGATTCAACCATTTGGTGGAGGGTCGGTTACGACTGGGAAAAATTATATAATCACGGGCACGCGTGATGCCTACGTATAGCAAACGTGCTTCTTCCTGCAGACCCTGATAACGACTCGCTGCTTGTTCCGGGCTAGCTTCGATGCGTTGTGCCAGTCCCGTACCTCTGAGTTGAAGACCATAAGGATTGACCCAATACCGCAACCAACGATTACCAAGGATATTATCCAAATCGACTTCCGCTGATTCTGCCACAATATTCATTCCCCATAGATTGTCGCGAAAACTGTTTTCGAGATTATGGCAGATCACCACGGGCCATTCCAGTCCTTTGCTACGATGGTAAGTTAGTAAGTTAACCGCATCTTCTCCATCTCCTGAACCACGCGCATCTTTTTCGCCAGCAGCCATTTCATTCAAATAAAGTAAAAAGCCACCGAGCGAAGCGGCCGCATGTAGTCGATTACAATTGTCCTCGTATTGCAACGCAAATTTACGGAGCATATCAATGTTATCCATTCGTTGCGGAATGTTTCCCCAGTGCGCCATAATTCTTCGAAGATCCAGCGCTTCTAATAAAAGATTTAGCATTTCGGTACTGGATAATTCGGAAGCCTTGGCTCGAAGGTTGTTCAATTTTTTGATCAATGGCTGATCGCTACCCCAGTATTTGTAGCGACGTTCTTCATCGTCCAGTTGTAACCAGTCGAGTCTGGTTTTAATTATTTTTTCAATTTTTTTATTGGCTCCAAGCAACAAGATTTCTGCGATGGATAAGGAATCGGAACGGTGAAGCATGTATTTTAAACAAGCTAAAATTAGTTTGGCTTCTGCCGTATCTAGCAAACCGCTTCTGGCGATGGCCGCCTTTATTCCCACTTTATGAAGTGCCTCTGCAATGTTGAGACATTCTTTATTGGTCCGACATAAAATAGCTATATCACCTGCCCGTACCTTTCGCATTTTGCCAGAAAAACGATCCATCATCGGAACGTTACTAACAATCATTGTACGTACACTGGCTGCCAGCGCATTATTCATCCAGTCTTTACCGGGGGCTCGTCCTTCCCCGTCAAATTCAAAATGCCAGTTTATGAGTGCATCCTGCATCTCGAGTGGTTCTCCCTTGAAATCAGCATCGTCCGGGTTATCAGCTTTGGTTCGTTTGGGTTTTAGGGGAATTTGTTCTTTTGGTAAATCTTTAAATGCTTTGGTGAAGATAGCATTGGTCAAATGAACAATATCTTCGCGGGAACGCCAGCTGTATTCCTGAATGTCTTCTTTTTTAATGCCGCCATTCTGTTTGATAATCTCCAT
>Ga0209187_1004403_pt1 | contig 10761 bp, 9 predicted proteins | sample BantaG_FD_187430 | JGI IMG/M metagenome (GOLD analysis project Ga0209187, IMG submission 187430) | Marine algal microbial communities from Bantry Bay, Ireland - BantryBay_4 metaG (SPAdes) (version 2) | ecosystem: Host-associated > Algae > Red algae > Unclassified | place: Bantry Bay, Ireland... | reverse complement strand
CCGTTGAAAGTACCGCCTCTAAAACTACTAGCCGTGAGTGTTAATTCTTTTTCTCCTTTTTCATTATTATAAATAAACTTTACGTTGCCCTCTTGATAAAATTTTGGGTTTGCACTCTGGCCAGTTCTAAAGACGTAGGTGCCATTTAGGGTTTCTCCACCCGTCGTAATATATTGACCATCGTATTTAACCGACCGATCGACTGGTTTTGCTGGTTCCTTCGGTTCGTATTTTTTGTACGAGATTCCTTCTGGTGCAACGGCGGTTGCCAGATCAATGGGAAAGAAAAGCGTAGTCACTTCATGTTGTTTCATCATTTTGTCCTGCTCTATAATAAAGGCATTCAATTGATTCGTAAGTGATTTATTTTTTTTAGTGGCCGCTGCTAAATCTATATACGTTCTAGCTTCTTGGAGATTTTCTGTGATCAGATAAGCGAGCGCCAAATTAAAAAGGCAAGCATGATGAACTTTTACTTCTTTTTTCTGATCCGCAGAAAAATTGTCTTTTTGGGTAGTCCAAAAATCAATCATTGGTTGTAAATCCTTTTTAGCACCATCTATGGCGACTTGTGGTTTAATGGATTTTATAATGTTCGCTGCTGCTACTGCGGTGGCTCTAAATTCATCTGCTGCAGCTACCTTTTTTCCGGCAGGAACCAGGAATGGAAGGCCTATGCTTTCTTTGGTTATATCGTATTTCCGTTTTATTTTTTTAGAAAAAGTGCTAAACGCTTTTTGGATGACTTCTTTTTGTAAAGTATTGAATGTAGGGGTTCGGTTAGACCAGGCTTTGTTTAAATCAGCTCTTGAATTAAAGGTGTTTTGTTTAGATCTTGTAAAACGATATTGGAGTCCCTCGGCACTACTACCAAAAACTTCCTGTTCAAGAATATTTCCATTTTTGTCTTCCATCGTAAAAGTTACGGGTACCTTATAAAGTACATTTCGGTAATAACCGGTTGATTTTTTTTCATTTCCTTCTTTATCCTTGGTAGTATAGGTTTCCGTTTTATCTTCAGAAGATATTATTTTGAGGCGGTTTACAGCGACATTGATATGAAAATGTCCTCCTTTCGGTAATTTTTTAAAAGCTCTCAATTTTAAATAATTATCAATCAAACCCTTTTGGGTCAAGTTAGCAGTTGTAAGAGCCTTGCCAACGGGATTCACGGTAACAGAATAAGTGGTGAAATCAGCGGGCAAGGGGGCATTCGGTAACCGATTATAGGCTAAGGTTACCCTTTCCTGTTTGATCCGTTGTGCCATTGCTTCCGAAGAAACAAATTGGCATACCAATAGCAGTACAAAAAATTTAAAAGTTCTCATAACGATATTTTGTTTAAAAAATGATTTGGGGGAAATATGATGTTTTATTGAGAAAAATACAGGAAGCACCCGTCATTGAGATGACGAATAGTTGGCAATAAACAAGCAATATAGTGGAATGAAATCCAGGCAAGGCCATTGTTATTAGCCGTTTTAGACCTAAATTACGGTATAGACATGATTTATAACATTACTTAATTCAAATACAAACTACTGGACATTTTTCCAATTTCTACCTCCCAGCCTCCTCTTTGGCTTACAGCCAAGACACGTAAAGGAGTAGCTTCAGACCCGCAAATGTACAGTAGTATGATTCAAATATCCTACCAGTTCTTACTTTCATCTTATGAAATTATAACAATCTTCTTGTAAAGTTAAAAGCTTTCGATACTGGGAAGGTTTCCCGCTGGTACCTATCTGGCGAAGACAGCCAGATAAGCGAGCGGTTGAAACGAACGAGCGATATAAAACAATCAAGCCTTTCGATTTGTTAAAGGAGGAGATTTTTTCTATTTAGACCTTTAATCTTTTAATACCCGCCAGATGAGTACTTCTAATAATACTGCTGCTCCTCCTTAATTTTTATACCGGATATATATGAAGCCTAATTTTTTGATGGTCACGATGTTTAACCTTAGTAGTCATTCCAGTTAATACTGTCGGTTAATTTGGCGAATTTTGAGACTGCACTTCGTTAAAAAGCCTCGTGATAGCGCAGCTATGGCAGCCCGACCGTTCCGGTTCCTTCACGTGGTTCAGTCATGTTTTTTGCCTTACTGGCAACAAAAATCTCTAACCCAAAATTCTTAATTTATTAATACCTCATTCCTAATATTTGGAAGTACAATCTTTTTTAAATCTTGTGAGACAGCTCCTTTCATTTACGATAAAACTTATCACAAGAATAACATCGCCCATATTACCTTTTACTTAATGCTTGGGGCACTAGCTTTTAGGTAGTCGTGGGAAGGAGAAGTTGTCTTGTGCTAGCAGGGAATGGAAAATCTGGTGCAAATTTTAGATTTAGGTATTTCGATTAGGAAAAATCGGGAAAAATGATGTACTTTAAGTTTATTCTCGCCAAAAACTGAGCAAAGCTACTCAGGCAGTCTTCTCTCTGAAGTTCTGGAAAAGTAGCGTTATTCATCCACTTTCAAAATATAATAACATGCAAAAGTTTACCTCTAGCACCATCTGGTGTCTGGCATTGCTAACCGCTATTTTTCTTTCTTTTACCCCTAAAATTTTTGGCTATGCTTCCAACGCTCCTAACGAGATAATTCGTGCCGGTGATGCAAAAGCGGAAATGCCGATGATGGTCGTTTGTAATGTATCCGTCAGTACGACTAACGGGGCGATCACCATCTCGGGAATGACCGGGAGTGAAAATACCAAAGTTTTTACCAGTGACCATTCGGTGGTCTGGGCTTGTAATACCTGGAGCGGTTCGGCTTGTACGAGTGAGGAAACGATCACGGGACTCGACGAGGGTGCTACCTATTTTGTGAGTGTGGTGTCAGATGAATGCCAGGAATGGATTCGCGTGGTGGTAGAAGGAGACATTTGCCCGGATGGGGATTGTCTGGAACTGAATTGTGTGGAGGATATTGTGGCAACGGCGAATCCGGGAGATAGCAACATTGTACTGTTTCGTCCCAGCTATTATGAGGTAAGTACCGATTGTTCGACCGGAGATGTGACGATCACTTCCAGTCATGATTTAGATCCTGGTGCTGATCTTTTTCCAATTGGCGTGACGGAGGTAACGGTGACCGCCACGGACGACTGTGGGAATACGGCTACCTGTTCTTTTACGGTAACCGTCAATGCGATTGGTCCTTGTCATTTTGACCAGGTGGTACCTGCAGGAACAACCTGTGACGACGGGGACGATAATACGGAAAACGATGTGATTTTAGCAGATGGATGTACCTGTGAGGGGACGCCAGTATCGGTCGGTTGTAATGTATCCGTGACTACGGCCAACGGAGCGATCACCATTTCGGGGATGACGGGGAATGAAAATACCAAAGTTTTCACCAGTGATAATTCGGTGGTCTGGGCTTGTAATCCCTGGAGCGGTTCGGCTTGTACGAGTGAGGAAACGATCACGGGACTCAACGTGGGAGCAACTTACTTTGTGAGTGTGGTGTCAGAAGAATGCCAGGAATATATTCCAGTGGTGATAGAAGCAGGAATATCCACTTGTCCGAATGGGGATTGTCTAAATCTGGATTGTGTAAATGATATCGTGACGATCGCCAGTCCTGGAGCTACTAGCAGAACATTGTTTATTTTTAGTTATTATAATGTTAGTACTGATTGTTCTGAGGGAGCCGTGACGATTACTTCCAGTCGTAATCTGGATGCTGGCTCGGATATTTTTCCGGTTGGTGTTACCGAGGTGACGGTGACCGCCACGGATGAATGTGGCAACGTGGCGACCTGTTCCTTTACGGTAACCGTCATTGCGTTTGGCGCTTGTCATTTTGGCGGTGTGGTATCTCCCGGAACGACCTGTAACGACGGGGATGACGATACGGAGAATGATGTAATTTTAGCAGATGGATGTACCTGTCGGGGTGAGGAAACAGAAGTACTGAATTGTTCCACGACTTTGGACAATACAACCTTTATGGGCACCTTTGGAGAAAGCAATTATTTTTTATCTGACAATAAAGATACCTGGCAGGGAGGTCAACAGTTTGCCGCCAATAATGGAGGATATCTAGCCTCGATTGGGGACGCTTTGGAAAATGAATTTATTCGCGCTTTTATTGATGAAACGAAAGATATCGCTTTTATCGGTTACCAGGATACGGATCAGGATGGCGAATACGAATGGGATAGCGGCGAAGCGGTCGATTATACCAATGTACCGATGGGGACCAGCGCAAAGGCTTTTACCAATATAAATTTCTGGAATGGAGAATGGAAATTTGATGGAACAACGACCAAACGAAAGTTTATTATAGAAGTACCTTGTGATGGAAATATAGCCAGTGTCGCATCGAGAGATATGGTCTCCCTGGAAGCCGAATCCAGCGAGCAAAAAACGGCAAGAACAATCGCGATCGAAAAACTTTTTCCCAATCCGACGTCGGAGGATGTTTTTGTAAAACTGGAAAGTACGATGGAGCAAGATGTGCAATTTACGGTGCTGGACTCGTTTGGCAAGGTATTAGAAAAGCAAACGCATACGCTGGAAGAAGGCACAAAGGTTATCCCTGTATTGACCAGCGATTTACCCGGCGGGATGTATTTACTGATGATTAAATCTGATCAGGGAAGCCGTCCGGTGACGAAGCGGTTTTTTAAGGTGGGATGTAAGCGTTTTTTTTTATTTTAATGATCATCCTGCCGGTCGGACCGGCGGGTTTTATGACAACCTCAATTTAGATTTCTCTGAATTGAGGTTGTTGGTTTTGGGGGTGGGAGTGTGGTCTTTGGTGAACAGGTAATACTAATTTTGGACTGGCTCGGGTTGTAGCATGTGCAAGTGCCAGCGCTTTTGTATCTAGAACCAGGAGGGCTAAACGAACGCTTGGCTTTTTGTGGTCGTTGGGAGGGGGAGTTGTCTTGTGCTAGTGGGGAACTTTTAAAAGTGATATTTAGAGCTATTCCATGAATTTTTTCCACCAGAAAATATGCCCTATTTTACGACGAAGCGATTTGTACTTATCATGATTACTTTTCAGTTTAGAATTAATCTTTTGCAAGGAAAGCTGTTCGTTGAAAGGATTCTTTCCGACGCTAATTAATTCGGTGATTAATTCATTACCTTTTTGTTCTATAAAAAGTTGGTGGAATGAATTAGGAGTTAATTTTCTGCCTAAATCAAAGATGAGGCTAGTGCCGGGATTAACCGGAATTCTTTTCCATCCTTCCGCTGTTCTAGTTGCATAAAATGTTTGGTTGTGCATCCACTTATCTTGGTAGTAAATACCAGTGATCAGGAGGATAATTTCTTTCCCATCTTTAATTAACTTTATTTTATTCGTGGGAATTATTTTTAGATCCTTACTTAGCTTTGGTAAGAGTGATAAGGGGATTCCTGGTCCTGCAATCTCATCATTTTTAAGATTATTTGCGTAACGTTCATCAGATATGAAATTCGAATTTGGATTTTCGTACTCGTGAGCGTGTAATGCTCTAACGATAATCCACTCTACCATTAAACTATCCAATGTTGTATTATAGTCAATTTCTATTTTATCGGACTCACCATATTCAAAGTGTTGAAATTGATAGGGACTTGAGTCAAATTTTATTCTGACTTGTGCAGAAAGTACACTGCCAAAAAAGACTAATAATAGGGTGAAAAAAAGGTGATTATTTTTCATAAAGTGATTTTAATTTTTCAGTTTGTTTTTCAGTTTTCCATTGCTCTATTTGTGCCAAAAAAAATTCAAAGTCTAATGTTCTAAGGTCGCCATTACAAGTAAAAGTTTTTAGTTCCTTAATGACCGGTAATAAATTATCCCTTTCTTCACGAGAAAGTAATCCAAAGAGCATTTTTATTACATTTGTGTCGAATTGTTGTACTAATTTTTCAATCTGTCTCACTCTTTCGGGGTAACTAGTAACTAAATAGTGATTCCCTTTTTCTAAACCTAGCATAACAAATGTTTTAATGTTATTTTTATTACTGAGTTTGTTTTTAAATTCTTTTACCTTTAATAGATAGTAGGATTTATTATCATATTGAATGTCCAGCAATACTTCTAATTTTAAATAATCATCTTCAAATCTTCCTTCCTTGTATTTCGGATCAATAACTGGAGCTTGTCCGGAGAAATAGATTGAATCGTAGTGTGTCTGTTTGGTTGCAGACATAAAAGTGTTCATTATAGTAGTATAAAATCTTCTATCTAAGCTCTTACCAACATTTTTTGGCCTAATAGAAGCTCGGAAAATGATTGAATCACCGGGTGATTCAGAACTAACAACGCTAATCGCAAGTGTTTCCTTCGGATAGTCTCTAACCTGTACAGGAGCGCTCCAGCCACGAGGACTTTGTTGTTTTTGGGCCTGACAGTTACTGAATATTAATAGGTAAAAAGTTGTGATTGTTAATAAGTATTTCATTATTCAAAGAAATTTAAATCAAAAATTCTGTCAAAATTGATAAGGTTTTCTGGTTGTGTAGTATCCGCTCGAACAAGACAACAGAATAATCCATCCAGGTTTCTTTATAGTAAATATCAGTCATAATGAGTATCATTTCCTGACCTTCTCTAATTACCTTTACTTTGTTAGTTGGAATGATTTTTAAATCTTTACTCATTTTTGGTAGGAGGGACAATGGAATTCCGGGACCAGCCATTTCGGTTTTTTTCTTGCTGTTACCGTATTTTTTTTCGTTGGTGAAATAGCCAATCGGGAATTGGTCTAAGAATTCGTATCTATACCAAGACGTATAAGCGAGCGAGGGATGTTGTGGTGGCATAGCGGAAATGTATCCTATGGCAATTGATATCAGTAGACATAGCAAATAAATAAGCAAAGCATGTATTGTCAAAACGGTGTTTTATAAGTCCTAATAGTTTTATTTATTCTACATATTTTTCCCACCATATGTCTTCGGAAGTTCTAGGCTTGACCCAAAAAGAATTAAGTTTTTTGGCATTTCTAAGAATATGCCAATGAAGTTTACTTAACCAAATCTGATCATTGAAGGGATTTTTTCCGCTTTCTAGTAATTCAGTAATTAATTCATTCCCTTTCTGCTCAACGAAAATTTGATGGAATGTCTTTACATTTAAGTATCCGACAATGGTCTCAATATGGCTGCCAGATATACCAGAAGGGATTCTTTTCCAGCTATCCTTCGTTTTGATAGCTTGGTATCCTTTAGTGCCTATATATTCGTCTTCGTAAAACATTTCCACGTTAATGATGATTCGCTCAGTATCATCTTTTAATAGTCGAACTTTATAGATTGGAACAATCTTTATACCTTTATACAATTTTGGAAGTAAATGAAGAGGCATTGCTGGCCCAAGTTTTTCAATATTTTTTAAGTATTTATCATATCCTTTTCCAGTTATAAAATATCCTTTTGAATTGTTGTATTCGTCAAAATGAAGTGCTCGCGAAAGGATAGATTCTACCTCTGTCGATTCTATTTTAGTTTGATAATCAATCTCTATGTTATCAGACTTACTATATTCAAAAAATTGAATTTGATAAGGTGTTGCTTCGAACCTTACTTGGACTTGAGCAGAAAGTATCTTAGAAAGAAAGATCAATGTTAGCGTTAAGAATAATATATTATTTTTCATAAAGTGTGTTGAGTTTATCAGTTTGTTTATTTGTTTTCCATTCTTCTATTTGTAGCAAGAAAAGTTCAAAGTCTAATGAATGTCGTTTATCATCTAAGGTTAATTGTCTTAGCTCTTTAATTGCAGCTTTAGCATTTTCTGTAGAGTAAAGAAATAGCTGATATATGGTTTCTTCGGGGAATTCTAGCACTAAATTTTCTACCAGTTTTATTTTATCGGGATATTCTGTTAATAAATAATAACTCCTTGGTTCATCTTTTATTAAAACAAAGGTCCGGTCTTTATTTTTAATTTTATTCAGAAACATATTTTCTTTTACCTTTAAGATATAATAGGATTTTCCTTTATACTCAATATTTACTTTTAATAATAGTCGTAGATAGTCAGGATCAAATCTTCCTTCTTGGTATCTTGGGTTGATGACAGGAGCTTGTCCAGTAAGATATATTGAGTCATAATGGGCTTGCTCCGTCGAAGACATAAAGATCGTCATTCGATTTTGGTAGGAATCACTATTTAGGTTATCAATTACTAAAGAAGGTTTAACAGATGCTCGATAGATGATTGAATCAGTTGATGACATAAATTTGGTAGCACTTATTGATGCTGGCTCAGATGAATAATCCCGAATCGTTATTGGTTCACTCCATTGATTATCAAGAAATTGCTTTTGAGCATGGCAACTACTAAATATGAAAAGGCAGAGAATTATTAGGTTTTTCATTATTATTTTAAATTATGTGTATATTCTAAGTGGAAAATTTCTTTTGGGGTAGGCTGAACTCTACTCCAACCATCCATTGGAATCCATTCAGAGTCAGAATTGTCTCTTTCAAATAATCCGTTATTTTTAGTGCTAAATAAACGTATATTTACATCTATATCTCCACCGTTATTTATAACAGCAATTGCTCCATCAATTGTAAGTACCCCTTCAACACCAATTGCTACATTGGCTCCCTTATCCGATTCTTTTATTATTTCTTTAATAAGTTCACTAATATAGTCATCGCCTAATTTATCGGCAATTTTGTCTTTAATTATGTTAAGAGGAGTAAATATTTTATAATCTATTACAATATCATTATCAAAAAATAGACCCGCACCATCATTAGCCCAAACTATTTTTTCGGAGAGAGCTGGATTTGCCCATTTTTGTTCGGTAGGACTAAAATCAGAAAACCTGGTAATTTTCAATGGCGTCTCGTAAATATATAATTCTAAATCCTCAAGTGGCTGTGTGTCTGCTATCAGGGAAATAGTTTGTCCGTACAAGGTATGGCACAATAGGATTATTGGTAAAATAAATTTAATTCGTTTCATATATAGTGTTGGATTTTTCCTGGTTACGAATGTTTTTTACCAGAAAATCTATTCCTTAGTAATAAGATCTTCATACCATAATATTGATCTTACATTAGTCATAATTGGTCGATAAGTCTTCACATCACTTTTGATGAGCCAATGAATTCTATCTATATTTAAAGGTCCATCAGGTTTTGTAGTTCCATATTCAATAAGTTGGTTTACCAATTCATTACCTTTTCTTTGTAATAAAAGATCGTATAAGAATTCTGTTTTTAGCATTCTTACTACGGAGGAGAGTTCCCGATTTACGGGGAATAAAGTTGCTTTCCATACATTATTTTCCCTAATTATATGCTGGGTAAATAAAGCTACTAAAGAATCCTTATAGAATAATTTTTGTTGTATCATCATGTGTAGTTTTCCGTCCTGAATAAATTTCACTTTGTGCGTAGCTTCGGCACTTAAATGATCGTAAACTTGATCAACGTATTCGAATGGGATACCAAGAGGCATATAAGTTTGTATTTTATACTCCTTCCCTTCGGGAAAGATAATAAAGGAATCCATATCGCTCTTGATTTTCGCTTTTAGAGATTGCTGGATAACCCATTCTTCTTCGGTAGGACTAAAATCGGAAAACCTGATAATCTTCAATGGCGTTTCGTAAATATATAATTCTAAATCCTCAAGTGGCTGTGTGTCTGCTATCAGGGAAATAGTTTTTCCGGGAAAACTAAAGTTGGTTTGTCCATATAAAGTATTGAAAAATAATATAATTGGTAAAATGAATTTAATGTGTTTCATAAAGTGTGTTGATTTTTTCTTGGTTATTATTTTGTTTCCAAGTCTCAATTAAATACAGTATTCTGTTAATATCTAAAACTCTTCCTTTTTCAAAAGTGGCGTACTTTTTTATTTCTTTTATGATGGGTGGTTTGACCACTCCCTCGGTGTAATCACTTCTTATATCGAATAGGTGATAAGCAATCTCAGGTCTTAAGCAATCCAGAAATGGTATTATTTTATCAAAAAATGGAGGATAGGTGTCCACTAGTTGTTTTCCCAGATCTGTTCTGATGAGTACGAAGAATTTAGTAATGGAATCTTTCTGAAATTGTTTGGTATCGATAGTCTTCATGATTTCATATGTATCCTCCTGATAAGAAAATTCAAATCTGAAAACTAAATGTAGTTGGTCCTTTGAATACCTGCCCTTTTCATAATCGGGATTTATTTTGGGCGCTAAATTTTGATAATATAAGGTATCGTAATGCCTTTGTTCCGTGGAGGACATATAAGCATTCATCACACTTGTAAAATCTCTGTACTCTAGACGCTTGCTGATTTCTTTGGGATGGTAAGCACGGAAAGAGATAGAATCTTTGCTGTAGTCACTATAAGATCTAACATTAATGGTAGATTCTTTATCATAGTATTCTGTTTTTGCGGAGATCCATTTACCTTTCTGCATGGTCTCGGGTTGACCATTTCCACAGGCGGTAAAAAGAACCTGGAGGAGAATCAATTTAAAAATAATTTTATTCATATTATTCTGGATGAGTGCGTTAATAAAAAAAGTTTATTTATATTCTTACGGATAAGTTAGTTTCCAGCATTTATCGTCTCCAAAGTCGGTAAGATACTTCCAGGTGATAGATAGGTTTTCAACATCTTTCCATTTCCATATCCATTTTTTTTTGTCTTTTTCTTCTTTATTTATTAATTCTTTTTCTTTGACTGCGAAAGATAATAGAGAAGACGGGCATAACTCTATCTCAAAGCTGGATTCACTTCTTATTACCGTAATTCTAAAATCAAAGTCAATGTAAAAATTAGCATTA
>Ga0209187_1004401_pt1 | contig 10768 bp, 9 predicted proteins | sample BantaG_FD_187430 | JGI IMG/M metagenome (GOLD analysis project Ga0209187, IMG submission 187430) | Marine algal microbial communities from Bantry Bay, Ireland - BantryBay_4 metaG (SPAdes) (version 2) | ecosystem: Host-associated > Algae > Red algae > Unclassified | place: Bantry Bay, Ireland... | reverse complement strand
ATTCACCTCAATTCAATACATATTATTCAACTTATTTCCTAATTAATTCACTAATCATCAGGCAGTTATGATAAGGACTTGTCCTTTTCTGTCAGACACTATATAAGGCACTTACTGGAGATAATTGAGCGGCGCAAAATTCTCCTCAGTGGAGGAGTGGTCCGTCAACCGGCGGATCGAGGTGGTCCATTCCCTTAAGATTGTATTAAAGGCAACTTTCTACAAAAAATTTACTTCGATTATTTAATATAAGAAGATTACTGTTGTAATATGATTGCTCTTATTGTGGGTTAAAACAGGAGTCAGGACTATAACTAACTAGTAAATAGTATTACGTTCTATTGAACCTTGCCAGTCTAACTTATTAATTTTTTATCTTATGTCCCCGTCAAGCACTCTTATTATTATACTTAACAAATATCGAAGCGATCAATGCATTAATTAATGCGGCTATCAAACCATTCAATACATTAAGTGGCATTTTAGAAAATTGAAATGGATACGCTTCGTCTGCATTTGCTCTTGTTTCTGCAGCAACCTTCTCTTTTTCTATAGCTATTTTAGCTTCATCATCTCCTGCTCCAGCCAATGTCATCCCTAGTTCCACACCTGTTTGGGCAGCTTTAACTGTATACTCTGTGAACGCTTCTTTCATGACTGGGTCATTTTGATAAAGAACGACACTAAATAGCATTGTAATAACATATGCTAAGAGTCCTGCAGGGAATAAATATTTTAAAGCTTCACCATAACTCAATGAAGGGAATTCTTCAGTTCGAAGGAATTTTCTTCCTAAGACCACTAAAATGACGATGCCCAATATTGAACTGAATATTAAATATCCTGTGGAAAGCATTGTAGCTGGGCCAACAGCAAATTTTAGAATTAATCCTAAGACTATACTGATTGCAGCTGAAATACCACCAATTGTTAAAATTTGTTTCATTGATTTTGTTTTAATTTTCTAAATGGAATATTGAATTTTCTCCGATCCCCTTTTGTAATGTTAAGTGTGTGTCCTCCATGCTTAATGCTATCAATATTAAAATAACAAAGCAGTCCTTTTTCCAACATGTTAGGATGAATATAATATTTACAATCTAATTTATCGTTGATTGATTGATTATTTAGACGAATGTCATATAGATTTTTAAATGCCCTTTTAATTTGATTTGATTTCAGCTTTGAATAGTTGCTCTTTTCTATGTCAAAACTTTCGTCTATTCGTTCTTGCAATTCATTTCTATCTCCTTCAAAATCTCCATACTTTGCTATCATTACTTTTTCAATAGAACCCGAAGTCCCTATCAATAACGATTGCTTTATATCAATCATTTGGCGATCAACTATTTCTTTAAAACTGTTATCTTCAGCAGTTGAGTTTTGCCAATTATGCCTTAAACCTTCTTTTCGATAAGGAGACAAATTGTCATCAATATCTTCCAGGCTTTTTGAGTCGTATTGTTCGTATTCTAGGAATATTTTCAATTCAGATTTGTCGACTTCGTACTGACTAAGACTAATCATATTTATAGAAGGGCGCTCTTTACGTTTACCAAGTGCTTCTAGTGACTCTGTATATTCTTCTCTTAAATCATCGTAAAATTTATAGTTAATAATATCTTCTGACATGGCATCGTAGTTTGATTGGCTAGTATTAAAAGCAGGAAAGTATTCATGTCTTTCAATATTATATCCATTCAATAAAAACAAAAATATTGTATAAGGTATAGCAAAAAAGAACAAACGTTTGGTATACTTATCATCAAGGAAATTGAGCAAAATTGGTCTGTATAAAAAGGACAAAGACACCAATGAGTAGAAACGATAAATCCATAGATAAATACCTCCAACTGTTTTATCTGATATTTTTTTGAAAGCACCCAGAGTTACAAAATCTATCAGCACAAGAAATCCACATATATAATAGACTGCACCTGCAAAAAGCATAACATTAAAACCCCCACTACCTGGTTGTGGGTCCAATGAAATTACTTTCGTAATTAAAGAGGAAAAGCCGATAAATACAAAGTTGAAAATAAAGAAGGAGACCAGTAGAAAGAATAACAGGAATGTGAATGAAAAAAGGACACTACTAAATTTTTCTAATTTCTCGATATATTCATCAAAGCTTCCAATTCTCTTTTTGTAATAATTAGTAAAAAGCTCAGAATAGTTGAGGGCCTTATAATCTATCTCGCCGGAAACATATCTCAGACCTATAGCGCCAATCCAAAACCCTCTAATGATAATGTGTACGAGTAAGTTGATTAGAAAAATTGTTCTACTAACCCACAACAAATTGATAAATACAGTAACAGCAAAACGGAATGTGGAATTACCATTGACTTGAAAGTAATACTCCAAACTGAGAATCATGTCTGCAGAGGCGTAAATGCCGTACAAGGCCAAACCAGATATCAATAACTCCAGTTGCCAACTCTCTTGCTGGAGCTTCTCCAACCACTCTGCAAAGAATTCTTTTTTAGATAGCATTTCTTTTACCAACTTGTCTTCGTTTATAATGAATATAAGAATAATTCTTAATTCAAATACCTACTGCTACCAATGTGTGGTTGATGGATCTACAAATTTCTACCAACGATAACTTATACTCTACCAATGGTACAAAAAAAAAGAGGCTGCCGTGATTCACACAACAACCTCTCTATATCTGAAGCAATTCCGTTTCTAGTACCTGTAGTATTCAGGTTTGAATGGACCTTCTTTTTTAACGTTAATATAGTCTGCTTGATCTTGAGATAATTCTTCAAGTTCAACACCAATCTTCTCCAAGTGAAGTCTTGCTACTTTTTCATCCAAATGCTTAGGCAACATGTACACTTTGTTTTCGTACTTATCAGTGTTTTGCCATAATTCTAATTGAGCAAGAACCTGATTGGTGAATGAGTTGGACATCACGAATGATGGGTGACCAGTTGCGCAACCAAGATTGACCAATCGACCTTCAGCAAGGACAAGCACGTCTTTACCATCAATGGTGTATTTGTCCACTTGAGGCTTGATTTCTATTTTAGAATCACCATGTGTAGAGTTTAACCAAGCCATGTCAATTTCATTGTCGAAGTGGCCAATGTTACACACAATAGCTTTGTCTTTCATTGCTTTGAAATGCTGTGCTGTTAAGATGTTTTTATTTCCAGTTGCAGTGACAATGATATTAGCTTCAGGAATTGCATTAACCATTTTCTTTACAGCGAATCCATCCATCGCAGCTTGAAGCGCACAGATAGGATCTATTTCTGTAATAATAACTCTACAACCAGCTCCTTTTAAAGAAGCAGCTGACCCTTTACCAACATCTCCGTAACCAGCTACAACAGCGACTTTACCTGCCATCATCACATCTGTTGCTCTTCTGATCGCATCGACACAAGATTCTTTACATCCGTACTTATTATCAAATTTTGATTTGGTAACAGAGTCATTAATGTTGATTGCTGGAAGTGCAAGCGTACCTGCAATTTCTCTTTCGTATAATCTGTGAACACCAGTAGTCGTCTCTTCTGAGATACCTTTAATATTTGCAACTAATTCTGGGAACTTATCTAACACCATATTCGTCAAATCTCCTCCATCATCAAGAATCATATTTAGTGGCTTACCGTCTTCGAATGCAAATAATGTTTGCTCGATACACCAGTCAAATTCTTCTTCATTCATTCCTTTCCATGCAAATACAGGAAAGCCAGCATCTGCTATTGCAGCTGCAGCATGATCTTGTGTAGAAAAGATATTACATGAAGACCAACTGACTTCAGCTCCCAATGCTTTCAACGTTTCGATTAGAACTGCAGTCTGGATTGTCATGTGTAGGCAACCAGCAATTCTAGCTCCAGCTAAAGGTTTGCTTTCCCCATATTCTTCCCTAAGAGCCATTAGTCCTGGCATCTCTGCTTCCGCGAGATCCATCTCTTTACGGCCCCAGGCTGCAAGGTTAATATCTTTTACTCTGAATTTTGATTTTGTTTCTGTCGTGCTTGTCATGAATATTTGGATTTAAGGCTGCAAAGATAGTTTAAAATTTTTATGTACATAGTATTCTAGACCTTTTAGTACACTAACCCTAAGAAGTCAATAAATCTTTCAGATAGAAGAGAGTCTATTTTAAGATGAACCCTAAATAATCAGATTCGCATACTTGGCATTTTCTTCGATGAATTTACGTCTAGGTGGTACTTCATCGCCCATCAACATCGAGAAGGTGCGATCAGCGTCCAAATCGTGATCGATGGTTACCTGGCGAAGTGTTCGTTCAGATGGATCCATTGTTGTTTCCCACAATTGTATGGCATTCATCTCTCCAAGACCTTTGTATCGTTGTATTTTAACTCCTCCAACATTTTCAGGATCACCTCCAGAATAAACATCAATAGCGTTTTGACGTTCTTCTTCATTCCAACAATACACAGATTTTTTGCCCTTACTGACTTGATACAACGGAGGTGCAGCGACATAGATAAACCCTTGCGCCACCAATGGTCGCATGTATCTAAAGAAGAAGGTTAAGATAAGTGTAACAATGTGACTACCATCAACATCGGCATCACACATGATGACTATTTTGTGGTATCTGAGTTTTTCTATATTTAATGTACGTTCACCGTCCTTTTCCTCTATGCTTACGCCAAGTGCAGTGAACATATTTTTGATCTCCTCATTTTCGTAGATTTTATGTTCCAAAGCTTTTTCTACGTTTAAGATTTTTCCTCTCAACGGTAGTATCGCTTGAAACATTCTATCTCGACCTTGCTTCGCAGTACCTCCCGCAGAATCACCCTCAACCAAAAATATCTCTGATTCTACAGGATCTTTAGATGTACAATCTGCTAGTTTTCCAGGTAAACCACCTCCTGCGAGGACGTTTTTACGCTGAACCATGTCTCTCGCTTTGCGCGCAGCTTCTCTGGCCGTAGCAGCGAGGATAACTTTCTCCACAATTCGTTTTGCCTGCTTTGGGTTTTCTTCCAAATATGCTTTGAGGACATCACCAACAGCTCTCGATACAATTCCAGTGACCTCAGAGTTTCCAAGCTCTCCCTTTGTCTGACCTTTGAATTGAGGATCGGGGACTTTCACAGATACTATTGAGGTAAGCCCTTCTCGGAAATCTTCACCTGAAATTTTAAATTTTAATTTGCTGAACATGTTGTTGTCTTCACCATATTTTGTGAAAACCCGATTAACCGCTCTTCTGAATCCACTGACGTGTGTACCACCTTCTCTTGTAGCAATGTTATTGACAAAAGAGTAGATATTCTCAGAGTAACTGGTATTGTATTGTAAGGCTACTTCTATTTCAACATTTTCTTCTCTACCTGTCACATGAATTGGCTTGTCAATCAGTGGCGTTCTTGTTTCGTCTAGGTATTGAACAAACTCTACTAATCCACCTTCAGAATAAAATTCTTCCTTTCTAACTTCTTCCTCTCGCTCATCAATTAAGTAAAGTTTTAATCCACTGTTAAGATAAGATTGTTCTTTGAGACGATTTGCTAGGATATCCCATTTGTATTCTCGTTCTTCAAAGATAGTTGGATCTGGGTGGAAGGTAATTCTGGTTCCTCTCTCTGAAGTTTCACCAACATGAGCAACATCTGCTTTTGGAATACCTTCGCTATATTCTTGTACATATATTTTTCCTTCTCTGTGCACTTCCGCTTTCACATAATCAGAAAGCGCATTCACACATGAAACACCGACACCGTGAAGACCTCCAGAAACCTTATAGGTGTCTTTGTCAAATTTACCACCGGCATGAAGAACCGTCATAACCACTTCTAGAGCAGACTTTTGTAGTTTCTCATGCATGCCCACAGGAATACCCCTTCCATCATCTGATACAAGAATGCTATTTCCTTTTAGGATAGTGACTGTAATTTGAGTACAATGACCAGCCAAATGCTCATCTATCGAGTTATCAACAACCTCCCATACCAGGTGATGCAGACCTTTGGTATCGGTACTACCGATGTACATTCCAGGTCTCATTCTCACCGCTTCCAGACCTTCCAAGGCGGTGATATTAGTAGCATCGTAATTTTTAGATTTATCTGTCATATGATGTGTTCAATATTCGGCTGCAAAGATACTCATTTTTAAGCAGTATTTCCTTTGAAATTGGTATATAAAGACCTAATTATGAGGAACTTTTGCAATAGTTTTTTTAATTATACTGCAAGTTTGATGGATCGTACAAAAACACACATTGCCGAGACCGAATCTGATCTGATTTCGATCGCTGAAAACATCCTAATAGATGGTGCATTTTCACCTATATTTTGTTTGTCAGGAGATCTTGGTGCCGGCAAAACGAGGCTGATTAAGAGTTTTGGAGAGTTGCTTGACGTAAGAGATGAAATTTCAAGCCCGACTTACTCTATAGTGAATGAATATCATGCTGCTGACGGTATTGTCTACCATATGGATTTATACAGGCTTGATACCATAGAAGCAGCTCAGGATATCGGATTGGAAGAGTATTTATATAGTCACCGACCAGTATTTATAGAATGGCCCGAAATTGCAAATGATATTTTACCTATTTGCAATCGCATCAAAATGGAGGTAATAGCCGATTCCACGCGAAAAATTGTACATTTATATCAATCGATACCTTAACAACAAGGTCTACAAACATGGATGAATCAGTTAAGAATTACCGCTTCTCTACATTTTTTTCAAAAGGACAATACGAATCTCAAGTAGAGACACTCGAAAAGCAACAAGGAGACAATCATATTTCAATCGGTATACCTAAGGAAAATGATAAAAATGAGCATCGAGTTCCTATCGTGCCACCTTCAATCAGAACCTTAACCGGCTACGGACACCGCATTGTCGTTGAGCGAGATGCTGGAAAAGATTCTAATTACATTGACCATAACTACAGTGAAGCAGGTGCATTGGTCACAGATGTCAAAACGGTTTATGAATCTGACGTTATCGTGAAAGCATCACCACCGACAATTGAAGAACTTGATTATTTAAAGACAGATCAACTATTGATAGCACCATTGCACGTGCCAGCAGTAAATCAAGCATATTTGGATAAAGTGATATCCAAAAAAGCAATAGCTATTTCTTCTGGTATGTATAGAGCAGAAGATGGTTCGTACCCAATTGTAAAAATACACAGTGAGATAGCAGGTAAAAGCGCCATACTTACTGCTGCAGAATTACTAAATAATTTGAATGGCGGTAGAGGTTCATTACTAGGAAGTGTAGTGGGTGTCCCTCCAGCTAAAGTGTTGATTATAGGTGCTGGAGCAGTCGCAGAATATGCGACAAAAACCGCAATTGCACTTGGAGCTTCAGTCAGAATTTTCGATAACGATTTTAATAAGCTAAGTCGAATACAAGCTAGGGTAGGAAGACATCTCCACACGTCTTCGCTGAATCCAGAATACTTAGCCTACCAATTGATGAGCGCAGATGTGGTCATCGGAGCAATGCATTCTAAAACAGGTCGATCACCGATTATTGTGACTGAACACATGGTGAGTCACATGAAGGCAGGTTCAGTGATTATAGATGTTTGCATTGACCAAGGCGGTTGCATCGAAACTTCTGAAATGACAAGTCATGATAAACCGACATTCATCAAACATGAGGTGATTCATTATGCTGTACCAAATATCGCATCTAAAGTAGCTAGGACTGCATCTCATGCGATGAGTAATATTTTGACGCCACTTATTTTAAAAATAGGCAGTAAGAAAGACATCAACCGATTGTTGTTTGAAAATGGAGGTATCAGAAATGCAGTGTACGCATACAAAGGCCGATTGACAAATGAACATTTAGCCAAAAGGCATAAGATGAAATACACGGCTCTTGACTTGTTGTTGACGGCTAGTTTTTAAGTATCACCGAAAGTTTTCTTTTTATGTGCTCTTCGTTTCATATTGTTTTCGTGCTTTTTTCAAATGAGCTTTTATCCTGCTCTTTAGCCGTCTAGGCTTTATAATGGTAATTCCAGCACCAAAGCCTAATATCAATCGTTCGATTTCATAGTTGTGATGAACAGTCAAAGAGATTAGAACGCTGCCATCAGAATTTCTACCTATGAGCTCTTGCGAATGGTGGAAGGGTTTGGTTAGGACATACGGAGCATTTTCCTTGTCAACGTTCATTTCTATATGAATTAAATTTTCATCACTATGTACAGTGACGCCATAGGTATTTTTATAATAATCATCAGAATCAAAATTCTCAATTTCATATTCAATAGACAAATCAAAATCTATTTGTTCAATTCGATCAAGAGCTAAGGTCATAATATTGGGTTGTGATAATTTTTTACCGACTAAAAACCATCTGTTATTATACTCTTTCAAGATGTATCCGAGAAATGTTAATTCGTTAGCCTGCCTAGATTTGAAGGATTTATATTTTAATTTTAATGCAATGCGTTTTAAAATCGCTTGGTATAAAGTATCTAAATGATGCAGTCCTTTTAAGTTTTCGTTTTTATCCATATGAATAATTGGTGTCAAACTTTTTGATTCTCTGAATATTTTATCTTCTAATTTCTGTATGACACCATTCAATTCTGAGAACAAAGAAAAATCTTTGAATTGACTCAGCATCTCTACTGACTCAGTTAGTATATCCATGTCAATGCCGGTGATAGGCATCTCCGTAATACTGTAATGTTCGTCTTTATAGGCATAGTATTTCTTCTCGTAGGTGATGATCGGTGCATTGTAGCCCAGTTTATTGCTGTGCATTGTTTGAATGTCTAGTTGAATAGTCCGTTTGCTAACATTGGTGTCTCTACCTTCATACTCATTCAAGGCATCTGAACAAGTTTGAATCAAATCGTCAAGCGTCCATTTTCTAGTCCTGTTTTGTAGACATTTGTCAATGGTTCTATACCTTATAAGCGCATTTTTATTAGTAGCCATATCAGAGTAATTATATTTCGCAAATCTACGCACAATCATTGCGTAGTTGTTGTTCATCTTTGTATAAATAATTTAAAATGAAAATAACAGGAAAAGATTTAATTCAAATGGGATACCGTCAAGGCAGATGGTTTAAAGGAGCGCTGATCCATGCTAATGAACAACGCTTAGCAGGAGATGACTTGAAACAATACTTGGATGCGCAAGCGCCAACAATTATAGAACCGCATGCCGAGCCTTTGGCATACCATCTTAATATCCGAGCAGAAAATGAAGCAGAAGAGGCCAATATTGTCTCCGTAAAAAATACCATGCATGGAATAATGAAAACGCCGACTGTAATAAATGGAGCAGTCATGCCAGATGCATGTCCTACAGGTTCCGCTGGACAAATTCCAGTAGGTGGAGTTGTTGTGACTAAAGACGCTATTCATCCTGCAATGCACAGTGCAGATGTTTGTTGCTCTGTGATGATGACATCGTTTGGTCATGTAGATCCTAAGAAAGTATTGGATGTCGCACAGGGGATCACTCATTTTGGAGGTGGCGGCAGAGAAGATCTGTTCGAATTCCCAACTGCTTTAGAAGATAAAATCAAATCAAACTATTACCTTAAAAGTAAACGCAGTCTCCAATTGGCCAAAACTCATTTGGGAACTCAAGGAGATGGTAATCATTTTTTATATGTTGGTCAATCAGAAGATACGGGTGAAACGATCATGGTGACACATCATGGTAGTAGAGGATTTGGTGCCAATCTATACAAGCAAGGAATGAAAGCTGCTGAGACTTTTAGAAAAGAAATTTCACCAGCCACACTAAAGTCAAATGCTTGGATTCCATATTCACATCCGCAAGGTCAAGAGTATTGGGAAGCTTTACAAATTGTACGTGAGTGGACGAAATTAAACCATCATGTCTTGCATCAAGCGACGTGTGAGCAAATGAGCATTGATCCTCATGACCGATTTTGGAATGAACATAATTTTGTGTTTAAAGATGGTGATGAATTCTATCATGCAAAAGGAGCTACGCCACTCGATGACCGATTTGTGCCTGATTCAAAAGATGGATTACGACTAGTGCCTTTAAATATGAGCGAGCCAATATTGGTTGTCAAAGGAGAAACGACTGAAAATAATTTAGGTTTTGCTCCACACGGTGCAGGCAGAAATGTCAGTCGAACAGCTCATATAAGATCGAAAATTGGAAAAACAATTACAGAAGTTTTTATGGAAGAAACAGCTGGTATTGATGCTCGATTTTATTCAGGACATATTGATATTTCTGAATTACCATCAGCTTATAAAAATGCACAAAATGTCCAAGACCAAATGAAAGAATTTGGCTTAGGCGAGGTAGTGGATAAAATTTTGCCTTACGGATGTATCATGGCAGGAGATTGGCAAATTGATGCGCCTTGGAGAAAACGCAGAAAATCGTAGCTTTGTGTTCTAATGAATAAAATGAATTTTCATATGAATAGTTTTTTATTGTCTGATCAATGGATAGATAGACAAGAGCAACAGGTATATCTGGGGCGCTGGAAAACTATAAATGACAATTATGAATAAATAATAGAAACATAATAATTATAGTAAAAGCGCTCAAAAGTATTTTGGGCGCTTTTTTTTTTGAATAAATTTTAAAAAAATATGAATGGTAATTAATTGTATTAAAAAATAGTATTTAACGGCTTTGTTGCATGAACATATTATAAAAAATGATCAAGTGTTGTATTTTAGAGTTGCAAAACTGAGAAAACACAAACTACTTGATCACATGACAAAGTTAAAACAAACAGTTAGAAAAACTTCTGAGAAGAAAAAAATTAAAGT
>Ga0209187_1004399_pt1 | contig 10774 bp, 7 predicted proteins | sample BantaG_FD_187430 | JGI IMG/M metagenome (GOLD analysis project Ga0209187, IMG submission 187430) | Marine algal microbial communities from Bantry Bay, Ireland - BantryBay_4 metaG (SPAdes) (version 2) | ecosystem: Host-associated > Algae > Red algae > Unclassified | place: Bantry Bay, Ireland... | reverse complement strand
TCACCTTCGAAGGAGTTGCCGTCGATTTCCGCGAAGGCGAGTTCGAGGTGCTGATTCGCCGGACATTCCGAGGCCGGGCATCGACCCAAACCAGCCGCTACACGCTGACCCGAAAGGGCGATGCGCAAGTCCTCGACAACGTCGGTGGTAGCTATGGTCGCCTATGGGTGCCAGATAGGATCGCTCAAGTCGGACGCTCTGCCTTCGCCGAAGTCGCTAGGGTTCTCGAACCGGAGATCAAAGCCCTAATCGTGTCCGAGCGGATCGAGTTTTCCGACGGCAAGGCGACACTAGTTCCGTTTCGGTAGATCACTCGAAAGACCGAACGTCCCCGGCGGTCTACTCACCGAAGACGACGCTAAGGCGATTCGCTAGCGCTACGAGCGGCAAGTAAACTCCACTATTTTCGGGTAGCCCAGAGCATGCCGTAGGTCTGTTCTTGTCCGGCATCATCGCACTCTGGTTCCTGGTTCAACGGTGACACCGAAAGTCCCTTCTAGCTCTAGCTTGAAGAGAAGCCGATCCCGATGAGGTCAACGACCTCACCACCGGAGCTGCACCCTACAACATGGCTAGGACCGACAAGCACGGCAAGTCGCGCCGCTGGCTACAGCGCCTGCATCATGGAAAAGGCCCTCTCCGACCTAGGCATCGAGCCAGTGAAGCAAGAAGAGCCGAAGAAAGCGAAGAAGCCGAAAAGCGCGAAGAAGTAGGTCGATCTCCCAGTCGACGCGCGAGGAGACGTGGCGTCCCGCCGCGTCATCCCGTCCATCCGACATCCGACCCGCATCTCACCTCTAACGCCCTTCCCCAACCAACCCCGGGCATCCACCCAACCGGTAAGAAAACTGCATGCTCCCGCCATCCGAGAACTCCTCACTTCCGGCGATTTCCCGGATGCCGGTCAAGTTGCAGTCGTGAGTTCGGAGCCGGTGCTTGCCGTAGGTCGTAATCGTCGTGAACAGATACGGCCGGTAAAGCGGCGTCGGAGGAGGTGGAATATCGATGGTCGCAGCCGGCAGACTGTCGCCCGAAAGAGAAGCCCACGACCGGATAGTCGCCGCATTCAGTTCGAAGACTGGGCCCAAGGAAATCCTATCTGGCTGCGACTTGTCAGCAGAGCCCTCCGATTCCGGAACGATCACCCGAACCTCGTCCGAGGTATCGACGAGATAGGCGTCCACCCGCACCGACTCGGGCACGAGAATGGCCTCAGGTACTTGGCTTAGTAGATGACGCATGATGGCGACTTGGGGTTCCGTCTCGAGCGCTGTGCTCATGGTTTCGGAAAGGATGATGTCGGGGACCGAGTCTCTAGGGATGGTGTACTCACAGGCATCGGCAACGACATATGCATCGACGCGGTCGGCGAGCCCGAGTCGCCGGACGACCGACTTCACGTGCTTGATCGAGACCGGATGAATATCGAGAATCGTGAAGCGGACCAGCTCCGGCGGGAACAGCGTCATCAGAGGGACGGCAAGCGCCGCGAACGGACCCGAGCCGGCGTAGAGAACCCGGACGGGGTGTGGTGATTTCGTCTCGATGACCGATGCAATCGCCTCATGCAACCCGCGAAGGAACATCGCCGTGCGCTGGGGTTCTTCAGCACACATGGCCGCCTGAGTCGGGGAAATGGCTAACCCTTCAGCGGATGGAGTTTCCCCCTCGGTGATGTCCAAGTGGGAGTCGACTTGAAATTCGGCGGCGAGTCCGAGGATCTCGACAAGTTCCCCTACGATCCCAGCGAGGATCCCTCTGGAGCCGTCGTGCGTCAGCGCTTCGATGGTGAGGCGCTTGAATTCCGCGAGGATGGGGTCCGCTAAGAAGGCGGTATCCTCGGTTGAGAGATCTGGTGATGGATCGGTCACAGTCACGGAGTTGGCTTCGCTCCCCTCGGCCATCATTGACCAACCGGCACCGGGACAACCGAGAAGATCGGACAGTGATCCGATACCAGCGGCTCGTCATGGACTTTCGTCATCGGCGCCTCGTCGAAGTTGAGCCCGCGCACAAGAATATGATCGATTTCTACCTTCGGCTTGTCGGACGGAAAGGTCGCCGCGGGTCCGTCCTTCTTCAGGTCCACAAACCCCGCCTCTCTGACAAGCCTGGTTCATCTTGTCCGAACGGGTGCAGACCTCGTCAACTTCCTGCAAGGCGATGAGATCGAGATCCAGCTTCTGTAACACCGTTGCGGCCCGGTCTAGATCCAATGCTCCATCCATCCCCCTTCCGTGCTTAATGTTGTACGAGCCGACCGTCAGGAGCCCTGGATCTACTACTGCGGCGGCGAGAGTAACTAACTATCCGAAAGTGACGATTTTCATGACGCAACGTTCCTTCGGATTCACCCGTCTGGCAAACACACCCACTTGCCCGCTCCTGGAAGTAGTAGCTTCGATGGAATTCTTAGTTGGACGTTGGCCGCCGCCGAGCATCCAAGCTCCAATTCCTTGTTTGGGGTGAAAATTTCTGATATCTATTAGCCATGCACCCGCCCCCCCGCCCAAAAATTTGGTCGTTTGATATTGGAGTAGCTTCTCTTGGTCTCGCGATTCGGGGCTACGAAACCGATCCGAACGACTTCTCTCTCGTCGAGTCATTGCGGATTCCAGAGGAATTCGCGGCTACGAAACCAGCGGCCAGCCGACGCCGTATGTGGCGCACTCGGCTTGCCCACAAAGCCCGTGAGCAATGGCTTCGCCAGATCTTCGAAGAAGCCGGATTGGAGGTATTGCAAGGACGCCAGCTTATCCCCAAAGCAAATTCACGCCCCGGCGAGCCGAGCTGTGATGTTATTCCAGGAGACCCACGGCTTGAAAGGGAGTTCCCAGAACCAGGTGATAACACGGCGTATTGCGGTGCCGCACTTCGGATTCTTCTAGTCCAAGGTCAGCACCTAGAACCATGGCAGGTGTTCAAGGCCTTTCACTCAGCGATCCAAAAGCGTGGATATGATCCGAACGTTCCGTGGAAAAATTCTCGCGCCCAGTCTTCTGAGAACGATGAGAATCAAATTACGCTCCAACGCGCGATGGCAATGCAGGGTGAAATCGAAGCCACAAGCCCAGACGAGGTGCACCACCTTCCTTGCTATTGGGAGGCCTCCCGCATGGGACTCTGGACACCGGATCGGCCTGATGAAGTTCGCCTTCGAATCGATCACACGGCCATGTCTACCCGATTCGGCAGTCAGGAAGACCCATCTTCCGAAAGCCGGGGACGTCCAGTTCCTGCCGTCTTTCCTCGACGACTCGTTGAAGAAGAATTACGCCAACTGGTCGCGGCGGCGGAGAAACAATATCCGCAACTAACTGGGAAGGCATCACTCATCATTTACGGTCCAGCTGGCGAGAGCTACGCCTCTTACAAAGCCACCCGCTACGGAAACGAGACCCGTCAACGCCTAGAATCTTCGACTGGAGATCGACTGGTCGAGGGCAAGGCCTCGGACTGGAAAGGGGTGCTAGCGCAAAAAATTCCTACATTTGAAAATCGATGCCCGAATAATTGTGGCCTAATTCCACGACTGAACGTCTGCCGCTCTGCTCCAAGAATTTCCGGGGAAGGTATTCCTTACGCAGAGTCGATGCTCTCCGCAGAAGTGACGTGTCTGATGAAGCTGAAGAACCTTCGTTTTCACGATACGGTGATCGGCGACCAACGTGGCTTATCCGCAGATGAGCTTGCTAACGCGTTTCAAGCACTGCGCGAGAAGGCCGACATTGACGCGCTGAAACACGATGATGTGAGAAAGGCCGGAGAAAGTGCAGTGAGAGCATTACAATTCACCCGTGCCGGATTGCGGAAGTGGCTTGCGACCGTTGATTGCGAACCATCGAAGAACCACGAATTAGTGGCTCCACCAAAGCCCAGCGGGCGATCTCGCTTTAGCCGCCCGGCTCTTCGTATCATTCGTGGGCTCCTTTTCTCAGGCCAGAGCCCGGCAGAATTCCACCCTATCGCAGAGACCAGATACGTAGGCACGAATGATGATCCAACTCGCGGCATCGTCAGCTCAGATCTCGCCTTCCTGACCGGCGGAGGCATGGGAGATGACTGGGATGGCATCTATCTGCCGAACGAGGCCCTTGGCCAGTTCCGGAACGCTGCCGTAAAAGGAGACACGGACACTCGTCATGCCGCGGTCCACCAACTCATCGCCTCCCAAAAGGACCCGATAGTGAGGCACCGACTCGATCACTTCTACCGAAAGGTCTGCGCACTCCGGAATGGAACCGAGACTCACCCACCGTTCGGTGAACCCGACTTCGTCGCTCTCGAGTTTGTAAGGGAAGACTTCATGGGTGACAAGGCCAAGTTAGAACTCCAGAAATTTCAAAACCAACGAAAAAAAGATCGAAAGACAGCAAGAGAGAAGTCCGGCGGAGACAACAAACTCGCCTTGAAATGGCAACTCTGGAAAGATCAGAACAGCACCTGTCTCTATTGCAATAAAAACATCGGACGCACGGAACTCGAGGCATCCACTGAGGTTGAACACATCGTCCCCGGAAGTCAGGGTGGACCCGGAGCCTACTACAACCTGATGCTATCTTGCGCCATCTGCAACGCCGCAAAAGGAATGAACACTCCCTATGACTGGTGGCACGGTGCGCGATCTGAATCAACACCGAGAGGATGGGATTCCTATGTGGAAAGCATCCATAGCCAACGCAGTGCACTTCGGAACAAAAAAGTAAGAATCCTAACTGAGCCCGATGCAGCAGACCAAGTCGAACGCTACCATATGCTCGCCGAGACTGCGTGGATTTCCAAGCTGGCCCAGACCGTTCTTTGCCTAACTTTCGGATGGCCACTAGACTTCGCCGGAGAGGAACGCCGAATCCGCGTCATTCCCGGTGCTCTCACCAACCGTGTCGCAAGGAAATATGGCCTCTACAAGCTACTAGGATCCGAGGACACCATAGCCAATCTCGTCGAAGAAGTCCGGCAAGGGAAGAAAGACGAGAGGCAACTCGACAACAAGGTCCGTGAAGACAAACGCCATCATGCTCTCGATGCCATGGTCCTCTCCTTCATCCCAAGCTGGGCAGTAAACAAGGGCAAGCGTGTTTACCTAAAACTTCCAGAAGGAGTTCACCAGGGCTGGTTCAAAAAACATCTTGATGCCGTCGTCCCAACTTGGGTTGCCCATGAACGACCTACCCTAGAAGAGACGATCTACGGACGAAGAGAAGACAAGACAACTATCCGCCGTGAGTTCCGCTCGATCGCTTATACCGGCCAAACCCCAAAATTCTCGCCATCTACGCTCAAGAAGAACATCGCAAAGATCGTCTCCCCAGAAATACGAGATGCTACACTAGAATTCTACTCCGCCGAACGTGAACCGAACGAGCTAACATGGAAGGCTTGGGCGGAAGGACTAATATTGAAGAACGGATCGAGAGTGCGCCGGGTGCTAATGACGGGTGACGCAATTCACGAGTGTGCTGATCTCTCTAAAGATGGTACCGGAGCGTGGCGTAAGGGGAGTCGCCACAAAGGGTATTTCCTTCTGAAAGCCCCTTCTGGACGAGTTTCTGTGAAGCCTGTCTACGCCCATCAAAGCGTTAGAGAAATTCAGTCTTTGTTGGGTTCATCCGACGATATTCTATACGGCTATTTCCAGTCAGGAGACGCAGTATCTCTGTCGTCAGAAGTTAACCAAGGTAGCACTATGATCCCGAGAGGAGAATATTTACTCAACAGTATTTGGAGCGACGGACGGGCAGCTATTTCGTCTGCGAACGGGGATCAGTGGAGGGCTATCAATATTCAACGCCTAGTTGAAGCAAGTCTCATGAAAATTTCTTAATGTCCTATCACATCCTCCACATTCTCACTCACGGCTCACTTCTTGCTCGCGAGCGAGGAATGCTTGTTTGTCGCCCAAAGACCGGCGAAGCAGAGACCACTCCCACCTCCGGTGAAGTCCCAAAACTTCCCTTAGAGGATATACGCGCCGTAGTCATAGCGGCTCGTGGGGTGACACTAACATCATCAGCAGTTGCAGGGGTTCTGGAACAGGACGGCATCCTTCTTCACTGTGATTCCCGTTATGCTCCGATCGGGGTCACAGCGCCACTACCCCGAGTCATCGATGCTACTGCATACCTCCACCAAGCGAAACAGCCAAAGGTGCTTAATCGGCAGGTCTGGAACAAGCTACTCATTGGAAAGACGACCAACCAACAGGCCGCTCTCAGGGAGCTAGGACTTTCTTCTGCACATTTGGTCCGTGCATTAAAGACAGGCAGAATTGATGAGGGTAACTGTGCACGTCGCTATTGGCAGCTGTTCTTCCCCGCCATTGGCTGGCAAGGCAGTTCCCGTGATCAGACAGCAGACAATCCACCGAATCTAATGCTCAACTACGGCTACACTGTTCTTGCTACCCTGTGCCATCGTGCCCTGTTAATCCACGGTTTGAGTCCGCTCCTTGGAGTCGGTCATGTTCCTCGCTACAGGGCCGATGCTCTTGTTTACGACCTGATGGAACCCTATCGTCCGTTTGTAGATCAGATGCTCGCAATATTTCTGGCCGAAAACGAGCAATCTGACATGACTACCTGGGGGCGCCATGTCGGCAGAGAACTTCGTGATCGCCGAGTGTCCCACAAGCGCTATTCGCTCAAACTAATGGACGCGATCGACAAGTCCGCATCAACCCTGAACCGCTGCTACAAGGAGCGGCAGGTTGCACCGCTCTGGTATCCCAGCCTAGCTGGATGAGCATCACCAAAGAATCCCCCTTCCGCATGGGCTGGTTACTCGTCATGTTCGATCTTCCGGTCTCTTCCAAAAGGCAACGCCGGGAAGCTACAGGCTTTCGGAAGCGTCTTCTGGAAGATGGCTACATGATGGTTCAATTTTCCATCTACGCCCGCTCATGTGCCAGCCATGAGAGAATGGAAAAACACACAGCCCGCCTAGAAAACTTCGTACCACACGCGGGTAATGTCCGGGTCCTCTTCCTAACGGACAAGCAGTGGTCGCGGGGCTTGTGTATTTGTGGGGACAACTACCCACAAAAAAGCCACGCAAATAACCTCAATCCGCCCAAGCAAATTGAGTTTTGGTAGAAATTTAAAAATGCCAGCCTAAGATGAGGTGCTCAGCAGAGCTCATCTAGGCTGGTTATCAGTTAAGACTTCACCCCTCGTGAATTGTCTGTCAGGCCTAAAGTATTCACAGCAAGCGACTTCTAGCAAGCCTATTCTAACAGGCTTCACGAGGGGGTGAAGTCAAAACAATAAATTTCTCTACCCAAGGAGTTGGATTATTCTAACAGGCTTCACGAGGGGGTGAAGTCAAAACTTGGGAGAGAGGGATGGGACTTCAGGGGGATTCTAACAGGCTTCACGAGGGGGTGAAGTCAAAACCTAGGCAGTGACAAGGCGCACGGCTTCGGTTATTCTAACAGGCTTCACGAGGGGGTGAAGTCAAAACAAGGATAGAGACGCTTCCCCCGTCCATCCTATTCTAACAGGCTTCACGAGGGGGTGAAGTCAAAACGGCGTTGACAGAACTCCCCGAATGGGCCGGATTCTAACAGGCTTCACGAGGGGGTGAAGTCAAAACGTGCCGCAGTTGTATAATCTGCGCGATAAGATTCTAACAGGCTTCACGAGGGGGTGAAGTCAAAACCAGGACCGATGGCCGGTAGCGATTGCCACCATTCTAACAGGCTTCACGAGGGGGTGAAGTCAAAACGGGTCGGAGTCGGGCTCTGTGGAGGATGCGATTCTAACAGGCTTCACGAGGGGGTGAAGTCAAAACAACAATGTTGCGAGGCGCTTCTAAGGCAATATTCTAACAGGCTTCACGAGGGGGTGAAGTCAAAACAGCCATGGCAACCCTGTCGGCATCACCCTTATTCTAACAGGCTTCACGAGGGGGTGAAGTCAAAACTGCGAGCCGGAAGCCATAGTCGTGATTGAATTCTAACAGGCTTCACGAGGGGGTGAAGTCAAAACGGCCAGTCCGTCGAGGAATGCTTGGGGAGAATTCTAACAGGCTTCACGAGGGGGTGAAGTCAAAACGGCGCGTTGCTGGCCCTCCAAGCCGAGGCCATTCTAACAGGCTTCACGAGGGGGTGAAGTCAAAACACTGCGACGGCGGAACCGCTGAGCCGAATTATTCTAACAGGCTTCACGAGGGGGTGAAGTCAAAACAGTCGTATTCAGCGAAGGCTAGGATTCGCATTCTAACAGGCTTCACGAGGGGGTGAAGTCAAAACACGGACTTGCGCGGGTCGGCCGTGACGGCCATTCTAACAGGCTTCACGAGGGGGTGAAGTCAAAACGGGCGACAGTCACCAGCGCGTTGATATTGTATTCTAACAGGCTTCACGAGGGGGTGAAGTCAAAACACTATATCCTGAATCAATGACAAGAACTTATTCTAACAGGCTTCACGAGGGGGTGAAGTCAAAACTCGCTAGGCTTTTTCCTTTGAGTGGCTTGAATTCTAACAGGCTTCACGAGGGGGTGAAGTCAAAACAACATTCGCTCGCAGGCGACGGCGTCCGCGATTCTAACAGGCCTCACGAGGGGGTGAGGTCAAAACAGCCGCATAGCGGGCAACTCGCTCGGTCTCCTGGCAATACGCCCGCGTAAACCTCGTCCCCCGCGCGCCGCCAAGTCGTCGATGTTCGGCGTCTGGCAGACTTTGTTCCCGTAGCAGGAAAGCGCCGTGTAGGTAAGATCGTCCGAGATCAGAAACAAGACGTTGGGCTTGCTCTCGACCGCGCGAGCGAGGGCAGGCAACAACAAGCCGAGGAGCAGAAGTAATCGGAAGTATTTCACAGCTACTGATACGGAGAGTTCGGCTCGATCCTTTTAACTCGAGAACCCAGCCCGCAGTGAAACGTATTTCTAGGAACAAGCCCAAAAGGAGCGACCTCCTCTAGCTCGGCTAGCCCGGGCGGGAGATGGCAGAGACGGTGACATCCAAAGTCAGGAGATCGACAAAACTACCGAATTGCGTGTAGAGGGCGACATCGGCGGCGTCCCGACCACAGGCGATAGCGATGCGACCGCCATTGAGATGTGGCTGAGTCGGATCGAACGTGTACCAACGATCTCCGACATAGCACTCGAACCAGGCGTGCTGATCCATGGGATCGAGCCCTTGGAGATAGCCGACAACCATTCGCGAGGGGATCGACAAGGCTCGGCACAAGGCGATGCCAAGGTGGGCGAGATCGCGGCAAACTCCGCTGGGACTTTCGTTCACCTCGCAGGCGCTGACAATGCTTCCAGGCTCGCCAGGGGCGTAGCGAGTGGTCTGGCGGACATAGTCAACAATGGCAGCGCATTGATCGTAGCCGGGAGCAAGGGAACCAACGATCTGGGAGGCGAGAGTCGAGAAGCGGTCGGCCTCGCAATAGCGACTGGGCAGAACGAAGGGCAGGACCTCGGTCGGCAACTGCGCCACCTCGACGAAGGGAGCCCCGGGCGCGGCGTCGGCCCGGTCCGCAGTTTCTACCTGAACCAGAGTCCGAATCGAGAACGCCCCAGCAGGAGCGTTCGTTCGCTGACAGAGGTTGCCGAACAGATCGGTAAACTCCTCAGCCGCCGCCCCGGACGATAGAAGAAATTCCTCCCGCGCCACCCACTGCCGCTCCGAACTCCGCGGCCGGAGCATGAACAGAAAGGGAGTATCGACCGGAAGGTTGAACTCGAGGAGGGACGTTGCTTGGAGCCACATGGGTTGGGAAGAATTTTGGATTTGGGATTCAGGATTCAGGATTCAGGATTCAGGATTCGGGTAGCGGGTAGCGGGTCTGGCGGTGGCGGTGGCGGTGGCGGCGATTTGGAAGTCACCGCACGATCTCGTATCCGTCATCAGTCATCATCCCGCATCCCAAATTCTCACGACCTCCTCACATCCACTTCCACAGACAGCTTCTGATTCCCGCTACCGAGGAAGATTCCTTTCAGAGGTTGGACGTCGAAGTAGTCGCGGCCGTGGCAGAGCTTGAGGTGTTGTTGGCCGGGGAGGCAGTTGTTGGTCGGGTCGAATCCGACCCAGCCGGTGGCAGGTGAATAGGACTCGATCCAGGCGTGACTGGCGTCGGCGCCTTGGAGCTTTTCCTTTCCGGGAGGCGGCAGAGTCTCGAGGTAGCCGCTGACGTAGCGGGTGGGGATTCCGATGCCGCGTAGGGCGGAGATCATGACGTGGGCGAAATCTTGGCAGACGCCCTTGCGTTTTTCCATGACGTCGGCTAGCGGGGTGCTGGTGTCGGTGGCTCCCGGATCATAGGCGAATTCGTCATAGACGCGCTCCATGAGACGAGTCACGACTTGTATCCGATCAGCGCCCGGCGGCAGATCCTCGCGCAGGAAGGCATCAACCTCAAGGAGTTGGGGACAGGCGTGGGTGGGCAGTAAAAAGTTAGCGAGCAGGCAGCCATCGCCATCGACCTCGGCATGAGCGTGAGCTGGGCCATCCCAAGACTGACCGGCGACCGGGGGCACAGGGGTCCCGGCGGAGCGACGGACAGTTAGGGTGGAAGTGACGTCAAGGCTACCGTGGGAGGTTTCGATTGAAAATTGGGTGACCGGGTTGCCGTGGAAATCGAGGCGTTCGGCACGGAAGTCAGGGGCGGGCTCGATCTCGATATGATGGGCGAGAATTTCCTGGTCGGCTTGCTCGCGAGGCTGAAGATGAGCCAAGCTGTGGCACAGGTCGATCCGTCCGGAGTAGCGATAGGTCGTCCGATGACGTACGTGGTAGACAGGTGGCGGGCTCACTGAATTGG
>Ga0209187_1004398_pt1 | contig 10776 bp, 7 predicted proteins | sample BantaG_FD_187430 | JGI IMG/M metagenome (GOLD analysis project Ga0209187, IMG submission 187430) | Marine algal microbial communities from Bantry Bay, Ireland - BantryBay_4 metaG (SPAdes) (version 2) | ecosystem: Host-associated > Algae > Red algae > Unclassified | place: Bantry Bay, Ireland... | reverse complement strand
CGAGACGCCGGCGCGACTGTCGAGGACTGGCGCAGTGGCGACGGAGAACCTCACGACGACGACGTTGGTGGCCGTCACAACCGCCGCTGCACCGGCGACGACGACGTCAGCTGAACTCGGCGCCGACGTGACGCGCGTGGCCACGAAGGGGACGACCTGGCGCGACTCCGTGAAGCCGTCAGCGGAGGCGGCGGAAATGGCGGCGGGCAAGCCGCCCACGCCGTGCGCCACCCCGCTGCCCGCGCATCCCGTGGCAATCTATGCTACGGCGGCGGCGGGGGAGGTGGCAGTAGTTTTCGACACCGCCGCCCCCGTTCTTGCCGCCGTGAGCACGTCGTGGGCGGCCGACGAATATGTTAGCACCACTTCCATTGACGCCGCCACGGCAGCGCTGGGGTCGACACCTGCCGCTAACGCGCGAGCTCACCGGGGCATCCCCCCCTCACCCAGCCTGACTGACGTCGCGTGGACCATATCGTCCTCAGAGTCAGAGGATAACACGGCGTTCGTCGTCTGCCGCAACACCAACTTGGCAAGGCTCCCGGTATGGAAGAATTCGGGACCGCCAAGTCTCTACGCAAGCGGGCGCCGAGCGCCACGCCCGCGGCCAGCGCGCCCCGGCATCGTCGGCCGTCGGCATGAGGCGCCCGCTGCAAGAGGATGAGGAGGAAAGGAAAGAGCCGAAATCTGGCCAGGGAGCATCGCGGTGCCCGTTGACGGTGAAGGAGCAGCGCTACAATCACGGGGCAGTTCGAAAGGGCGTTGGGCGACATCATCAGTTTCCTGGGGCTGGACCGGCGAGTGACCAGCACCAGGCGCGACCGGTGTGGGCGGCACAGACCCGGGCGCGACGGAACGATTGATGACGGAAGCACGTGCGACCGACGCTGCAGCAGACGCCATGCCACGGGCGGACGACTCGTTGAAGCCTGCCAATGGCATTGGAACCGCCAGCCACCGAATGGCGGCTATGTCGCGGTCCCACGCTATGCGGAAGCCACTCTCTCGTCCGCGTCGATTTACCTGCGCAGACGAAACGGCACGGAAGCACTCCACAGTCACGTTGGTGTGGAGAGTACCGAAGTGCGGCAGCAGGGCACCGACTGTCCGCTCATCCCGGTGACACAGCGGTCACCGCGCGTCTTGCCGAGTGTGCTTGAAGACCGCGTTTGACCCTCCTCCTGGACGGTGCTAGATGTTCTCAATGTCAAACGGAGGCATAACCGTTTGAACTTTTGCTTTGGCCGCACCTGTTGACGCAACGATATCATCAGCCGCCGCTGCTTCGCTGGTTTCTGTCGGATGCTCCGGGACGGCGCCGCCGCCGCCAGTAGAAAGACAAAACAGAAGACTCGCCTCTCGGTCCTCTGACGGCGCCGTGGCGGCGCTCGGCCGCCCTTGGTCTTCTCGGAGGCGGCTGCGAGGAGCGTTTCGGCGTCGGCCGCCGCTTGGTGCGCTGCTGCTACCGCCCGTGCGACCAAAGCGGCATTCCGCTGGCACCCGAGGAAGAAAGCGTAAGTGGACAGAGTGTCAAGCAATGACACACTCCCCAGCCATGAAGTGCGCACCTTCCACACACCCAGAGCCTCCCGAAGCACTGCCGTGCCTCCACCGCCACGTACACCAACCCAATTTCCACTCGAATAGATCGTGTGCTTAACGCCAGCAACCGTGTCGGCCGCGCCGACAGTGGTGCACGGCGCAAAGCGGAGCAGCAGCCGAGCCTCTCCCGTCAGCGTCCTCGGCGCGGCAAAACGCCCGAGGATTCCAACGGCGCCCACCGCTTCAGCAGCGGCCAACTGCCGCTCAGCGTGCTCCAGCAATGCGGCCACCCCGGGGCGCAAATCAATGGACACTTCCTCCCCAGTGCAGGCCACCACCAGGCTCGTGACCACCGCGCCGGCGAGGCATTCTGCAACAGAGAAGAATAAGCACGAAAGATGATGCCCCGACACATTGCACAAGGAGAGACGGTGACGGAGGGGGCGAATTATCGGGACCAGAAACAGGTTGATCAACCGACGCTGGTCTCAAATAGTGCGTCAGAGCTTGCCACGAACAACCAATGGGAGGATGTGTGCGCATTCGGTTGTCTCTGAGATCGTTTGCTCCAATCAGAACAGTTTTCGTGGACCACACTCCCACCAGATTGAGCGCCGCCGCCTGCGCCGCCGCCAAGTCGGCTGCCGCGGACCGCGGCGCGACCAGGGCGGCAAGGTGGCGATTCGCCCCCCGCGGTGGCAGCGGAGAGTGCGGTGGCGGCGCCGCCTCTGCCACCGCTGTCCTTCGCTACCTCATCCGGCCCCGCTGGTGGAGGGTGCGGTCCTGGCGGCACCGCCCCGCGGCGGCTATTTTCAGATGACGACGAGCGAGCTGTCCCGACCTGGCCCCCGCCCGCCAGCGCCGGCAGGGCGCTGGCGCGCCTCGGAAGCGCCGTCTGCCGCGCCGCCGCCCCCACGTCCTGTGGCGGTGGCGGCGCCGCTGACCTTGCCTGCGTCGAGGCCGGCCCCTGTCGAAGCGTCTGCCGGCGCGTCCCCCCGGCTACTGCGCGCCGGCGTGCGCGTCGCCGCCGCTGCCGTGCGGGCGCCAGCCAACGCCGGGCGCTGAGCGGGCGTGCTGCCGCGCTCTGCCGCCGACGTCCTGCCGGCCGCGGCGATGGCGCGGGCCGCGGTGTCCACGGCATGCTCGCTCACCACCGCCACCGCCGCTGTCGAGGCGTCTGCCGCCTGCTCGTCCTCCCTGCTCCTGCGCGCCGGCGTGCGCAGCGCCGCCGCAGCCGGGGCGGCAGGACGGCAGCCACATCCGGAGGGGGGTGACATCGGGGTCGCCGGGGCGGGGCGGTGGCGACGGGGCCGGCGGTGGCGGGGGAGGTGGTGGTGGCGGCGGCGGTGCCCGCCAACCGGCAGGTCGAGTGGGGTGGGCGTCACAGTGCAGGCAGAGCGTGACAGCCGCCGCCGCTGCAACGCGTCGACCGACCGATTCGCGGGCCCGGCGCGTTGAGGAATCGGGCGGGGATCCGCCGCCCGCCGCTGCGGCCCGCGCCCGCGCCGCCACCCCCCTGCGGCCGAGGCGGCAATCTGACCACCCCGCGAGGCGCGCGGTGGCCCACCGCGCATCGCTGTCGGGAGGAGGCTGTCGCCACGGCCACGGCGCCACCACCCGCGTCGCCGCGCGGCCCGTCAAGGCGGGCGACGACGCCGCTCCCCACCCCTCCGGCGGGGCTGGCGTCAGTGTCTCCCTGGCCGCTGTCCGCACCCGGCGGTCACCGTCGGCCATGGGCGGCAGCGGCGGAGGGCGGGGAGGCAGCGGCGGGCGACGGCGGCTGCGCGCCCGATGGTGACGGCTTCGCGGAGGCGCGGAAAGCGGAGAGCGGCGGCGCGGTGTCACGCGTCGGCAACGGCAAGGCGCCGCCACGTGGCACCGAAAGACCGCTGCGACCGCCTCCGGGCCGTGGCAAGGCGGTGGGTGGCGACGGCGCCGCGATGCACGCGGCGGCGTCACAGGGGAGCGGCGGCCCGCCTCCCCTTCCCCTCCCGGGCACGCAACAGCTGAGCAGGCGCGCCCGACGGCAGCAAGCGGGTCCGCCACCCGTGCCGCGCGGCCGCGAGGCACGGCTCGGGCGGCACTGGCGGCGCCAGGCGGCGCCACAACGCCAAGCACGGCAGGCGCCCCGGCGGCTGACGGAAACGGCGGGTGGGGCGGCGACGCAGCGGGCGGCAGGTCTGGCGGCGCGCCGCCGGTTCTGGGGCCCGACCGGCAGCTGTGAGGCGGAGCGGCAGGGGCGCGGCCGGCCAGATTGGTGGGCGGCGACGCGGCAGCGACATGCTCGGCGGCGGCAACGGCGAGCGCCCCGCCCCCCCCCCTACACCGGCGCGCGACGACCACTGACGTGCGCGAAGGGAGGACGGGGGGCAGAGCCTCCGGCGTCACGTGGCGCAGTGCAGGACCACGGGTGCCGGCGGCAGAAGAGGGCGGCGCCGCGGCGTCGGCCGCGGCAGGCGCACCAGCGGGCGACGGGCTCGGCGGATGGGGCGGCGCCGCGGCGGCCGACGGCGGTCGCGGGGCCGTGGTGGGGCCCAAGCGCGGACGGTCTCCGCCGGCAGGGCGGCCGCGCTGTGCCCGGCGGGCGCAGCGGTTGCGGCAGCGTCGGCCGGAGGGAAGGAGGAGGGGACACGTCCACCGGCGGCAGCGACGGGGATGGTCGGCGGCGGCCGCTGGAGCGCGTCGGCGCGCGCGCGCGTTCGCGGCGCATCGGCGCAAACGGGAGCGCACGGCGGACCGACGGCGAAGGCAACCGGAAGCGAGGCGGCAGGCGGCTACGGCGTCGCCGCGCGGGCTGGATGCGGCCCCCTTCCACGCCTCTCCTCCGGGAAACGCGGGAACGCCCGAAGATGGGGCGGCGGCGGCGCCGCGGCGGCAAGGGACGGCGGCGCCGGCACGTCATGCGCGCCCGGCAAGGCGTCTACGGCCGGCAAAAAAGGCTTTAACCGGCGGCGCTTGCAGCCCGTGGTCACCTGCCTCGTTCCCGATGCGGCAGGCGGTCAACGGCGGCGCGACCGCCGCTGCAGCCGCACCGGCTGCAAAGCCCGCGGCGGCAAGCCGCGGCGGCGCGGGCGCGGCGGTCGGTGTCACGCCGACCGCGTTGCAGCAGGCCCTCACGGGGCGAAAACGATCAATATTTACTACATACAGGAAGAACGCAACCGAGCGGGACATACGAGGCGCGCCGGATGTGAAGCGCAAGGGGGGGGGGGAGAGGCGGCCGGTCGGCTCGGAGCGAAAGAGGAGGCGAGACGGACGCGCGCGGGGAAGGCGAGTTGTCGCAGCGTCCGGGATGCGGCGGCCGACACGGTACTGGCAGCGTCTGCCTGGCCACGCCGCCGATGCACAGAGAAGGCCTAGCGGCGCGGCGCACTAACCTTCGTATGATTGTTGCTGGCCAGTTCTGTTTCCTGCGGGGTGGTTGGTAGCAACAATTCCCATTGTCGCCCCCCCCAGCCCGCCTCCATTGAATGAGGCCGGTCTGCATGGCGCAGGTGCTCTTTACCAAGCGCAAGAGCGGCACGCTCTAAAAGGCGCCAAAGCTGTTCATCCTCTGCGACTGTAAGATTGCGGTGCTCATATTTTACAACACCAACGGGCGGTGCTTTGAGTTTGCGTCGGGGGACACGAGCCGGATGATCACCCGGTTCCCCACCTTTCACGGCACCATCGAGCTCCCGGGGTTAGCAGAGGTACGCCATCGTCAAGCGCTGCTGTGCAGCGAGTTCGTGCGCTTTCGTGTTGGCAGCAGCCGCTGCCGGTAGACAACAGGCAGCGGTCGTCGGTGCGCGCGGCGTGGACGGCGACTGTCGTGCCTCATGGTGCCCTCTACGGTCTCTTTCGCGTGTCCCTCGACCTTGGTCCGATCACCCTACCTCAGACTCTTTTCTTTGGCTGATCTCCTCTCCTCTTCTCGCCTATCTGGATCTGGTGGACGGCCGCTGGTCGCGACACCTCCCACTTACCCACAGGATGCACGGGCGCGGCTGGTTCACCACCGGTCGCTCGACCCCGACTCGCGGCACTTGCGGGCGGTCGCTGCCGCCGTTGCCGCCTTGTGTCGGGCACCACCCGACCCCCTGGGGGTGCCCCTCGGGTCGCTCCCACCCCCGCCGCCGCCGTACCCAACGACGCCCGCGACAGACGGCGGTTTCGCGGGTGCGGCGAGCCCCGCTGGCGGCGGCTGCTGCGGTAGCGCCAGCATCGCGGCCGCCGCCTGCGGAAACAATGGCTATGCGGCTGCGGCCACGCCGTCGCGGCCGCAAGCCGTGCAGCAGTCTACTACCTTCTTTTTCACGTCGGGGGCGTCGGGCAGGCCCCGCCGACGCGCAACGTCCGCGCGCCATGACGGGTATGGCGGCAGCGACGAGCCGGCGGCCGACACGCGGTTGGCCCCCCGCCGCGCAACGACCGCGCGCCGTGACGGATGTGGCGGCGGCGACAAGCCGGCGGCCGACGCGCGGTTGGCCTACTCACCGGCGGGGGTGTCTGGCCCCGCGACGGCCGGCGGCTGCCACAGGCACGTGAGCGCCTGTGGTGTGTCAGGCAGGCGCCGGCGGCGGCGGCCACGCGTCACTGTCAACGTCGCCGCCACCGCGTTCGAGTGACGTGCAACCGCCGTCACCGCGCGGGTGGCTGGGTGGCGCGAAGCCATCCCTCACACCGTCACCGTCCGTCCCGGCAGCAGCGTCGCCGCGGGGTGCACCCCCCTTCCACCGCCCAGACGACAACCCGTAAAGCGGGTGTCGACCGCCACCGGCTCCGGAGGCCTATAGCCTCCCCGCTGTCCGCGGGCCACCGTCGGTGGCGGCGGCGCGGCCTGCGCCGGGGTACTCCCCTCCGGCCGGGGATACTGCCGGCGGGCGGGCGGGGGGGGAGCTCGGCCGCCGCCGCTGCCAGCGGCCGCACGGCAGACCTGTCAGGATGTGACGCGCGCGCCGCCCCCACTGCCGCGCGCTCGCAATGCCGTGGCCGTCAAGGACGATGCGTGCGACTGTTTCGACGCGGCCGGCGGCGCCTGGGCGGGGGCGCGGGCAGACCCGTCGGGGAGCAGCCACACGCGCGGCCACGGGTCACCGCGGCTCTGCCCGCACCAGAAGGTGCAGACACAATATCCGCTGCTGCCAGCGCAGCCCGGCGCACGGCTTGTGCAGGGGCTCGGCGCCGCGCGCGCAGCGCGCGGCGCGGCCGGCGCCAACGGGCGGCCGTGGGGGGTGTCCTCCGCCACAGACGCGCCGAGCGACACGTGGGAGCCCCCTGCGACGATGCGGGGGATTACGCGCAGCCATCCCCACGGTGAGCGCTTCCCTCTCCACGGCTGGGAGCGCACCAACCGCCCATGGCGCTGCTGGATCCCGTCAGGGGGGGAGGGCACCCATCCGGTGTACCACCCGCTCGACGAGGCGGATTCCGCGGGGCCCTGCCAGCCGTGGGTTAACCCTGCCGCCACTGGACCGCCGACGGGGCGGCGGCAGCGGGCAGGCGGCGTGCTGCCGCCGCTGTTCCTGCCAACAGCGTCGCATTCTGCAGCCGAAGTGGCGGCGGCAGCCTTGGCAGCGGTGGCCGTCGTGACGTTGGTGTCAACGGCGGTGGTAGAGGGGGCGGCGGCAGCCATACGGCGGCCGTCATGACAAGAGTGGCAATTGCAATGGCGGCTGCTGAGGCGATGCCGGCAGCCATGGCGCCAGCGGCCGTCGTGCCGTTGGTGGCAATGTCAGTGGCGGTTGCTGTAGCTGGCGGCGGCGGCGCCCATGGCGGTGGCGGCGGTTATGACGGTCGTGGCAATGGCGCTGGCGGCTGCCTGAGGTGGCGGCGGCAGCCATGGTGGCGGCGGACGTCGTGACATTGGTGACAATTTCGGTGGCGGAGGGCGCGGCGGTAGCAATAGCGGCGGTCCCCGCCGCCCCACCGGCTAGATGAACGAAACGTCGTCGTCCCGGTCGTCTCACGGCTGGGCGACGAGGTACTTGTCTGAAGGGACGTCGGGCCTGGTGGCGGCAGTGGCACGCTCTGGCGTCGTGCTAAGGAGGAGGTGGGGGCGTGTTCTTGTGAGTGCATTGAAAAATATAAAAGCACGCCAACAAACAATGCCGGCGCACGTAGGTGACCACGACGCCCTCCTGCCCACAGAGGGCCTAAATCCACATCAAACCCGACTTCACACCCGACCGCCAACTCTACCACCTACATAAACTCGCCACGACTACCGCTGCCGACCGACATAGGGGCTTCCTCATCACCTTCATCCACGTCGATGGCCGCCGTCGTCCGCCCTCTCTTTCGCGACGGCGCCTCGCTCGCAGCGGCATCCCCGGACCCCCCCCCGTCTGGCTGCATTTCAGTGCCGGGCGGCGTGACGACCACCTCGGCAACAGAGCATTCAATGACGAGGTTCTGTACCGACTTCGCGATGATAAGCAACACGTTGATGTTCGGCGTCTGCGTGAGTTTGTAGCACAGCTGCTCTGAAACCTCAACAGGAGAGACCACGCCGCACGTGAGCGTCATCCCTGTAGGTACGTGGTCCTTGGCCGCGTAGACAAGGGCCTCTTCCATCCCCGGGAAGAACTGCGCGTTGGTCGGCCCAATGGCACGCACAAACACAGCCCGGGCAAGCTGCACTGGGGTCCACTGGTTCACCGTCGGGTGCGAGAAGATCCCAGCGTTGTCAAATTTGGCTCGTTGGTCGGAGCGCCACACGAGGTAGTCCAGCGGGGATGCGGGCCTCACACCCACAGCAGCAGCGAGCGTGCCACCGTCACCGTAGCCGCCGCCGCAGCCACCATCTCCGACGCCGCCGACCACCGAATTGACAGCCACTCCCGGCGCCGTCATGCGACGAACGGCCGATTCGGCGACCAGAGCCGCAGTTTGCATGACTTCCTTCTCCTTTGAAACCATGCGGGCGGCGACTGGAGAAACTCCGCCCTCGCTTCCTGCCCGGGAAGAAGCGGTGATGAGAGAACTCAGGAACGCCGCCCGAGCCGCTCCCCGAGCTGCTATCCCAGCCCTCACCCCACCGCGGCCGAGCGCCGTCCGAGACGCAGTGCTGCCCCCGAGCGAAGGCAACGCCCTAAGTCCCTCCCCACCGCCTCCCGTCGCCTTCAGTGCCGTAGAGGCTTCAGCAACGGCCGTTGCCACCGCCGCCGACCGCGCCTCACCGCCGCCCGCGCCAATTGCACCCGCGAATCTGACATGGGCAGCACGGCTGGACGCGGTGCTGCCCGTCGCTGCTGCCATTGCCGCACCGACGGCCGACATTGCAGGATCCATTAGAGCAGCCGCTGTCCGGTCAAAAAAAGCTCGATTGTCAACAGAGTTTGTAGCGGCCTGGATGCCACTCGAGCGCATGACGTCGGCCGCCCCAGTTGTCGAGAAACCTGTTTGGTAAAGGTTGTCCCGCAGCAGGTCCGTGTTGCTGTCCATGCGTTGCCGCTCGCCCCAATCTGACCAGCACTTGTCATGGTAAGCCTTGAGCCACTCTTTGACACACAGGTCATCGACAGCAGCGCGCAAAGAGTCCGCGCCCGACAGCTCAGGGGCCGTTCGCTTGCGGAACGGTAGTCTGCGGCTCTTCGACCACACGTACAGGTCGTCATTGATGACGAGAGTGCGCACGTGGTGGCCTCGTTGTTTGCACTTGGAGCACTTCTCATCGTGGGCGCAGCCTTGCATCGTGCATGTCTCAGGGTCGTAAAACGAGTCGTCGGAGAGGAGTTGATAAAAGCACGGGTAGCTTTTCATTTCACACGACCGCGCGTCTTGTCCTCCCTTGCGCAACTCCCCGTCGTCCTCCCGCCCGAGATCGAAGCTGCACATCGTGCACCGGCCGACCATTCTCTCGGATCGTCGGTGCGAAACGACACGGCGGAGATAAAAATGGCTCCTGGTGACCATCCCGGGAGACCAGGGGGGGACCGAGAGCGTCTCTGGGACGGATCTTGGAGGCTGGAGGCGGGCGCGCGGCACAGTGTCGTCGACGTGCCGCACCAAGTGTGTTCTGATTAGAATTCGTGGAATCCTTCAAGCGCCGTTGACGCTTCAGCTGCGCATTCGTGCAGCAAATGAGAGAGGTCCACTGCTGAATCCACCGGGAAATCCGGTCTCATGAAACGATCTGCGGCAGGAGCAGGGCCACTGAGGGTGTCTCGTGACCGGGCGTGCGGCGCGACCAGGCCCAATGAGAATGGACGCCGCCACTGGCACTCGACAGATGCGCCGACAGCCTGTCGCGAGAGGCGGATGGACATGTTCGCACCACAGAACTTACGGATTGCACGTTGGACAGGCCAGCACGATGTCCTGCACGATGTGCTTTTTTCAGATCGAGAGGCCCGATATTGGCAGCCCTAATCGAGACGAAATCACCCGACCCGCTTCCACAGGCTCAGTGAGACGCTGCCGATTAACACAGCACGAAGTGGACATCGTGCATCGAGCACGATGTCGTGCACGATGTCGAAACCGGGAATCTTAATGGCAACAAGTCGCCCGATATTAAGACGTGGCCCACTTTGCTGAGACAATGGGGCATCAGATCACTCGTTCTCTTCGATTCCGCCATCCCGGCCACGTGATGGGTGAGAAATGTCCTGGGATACAAACTCGTGTTGAGCTGTTCTGTAAGACTTCGTGCGCTCCGTCGACATCGTGCAGCCCCTCACGGGGTCTGTGAGAGGGGTGTTTGTGCGAACGATCCGCGGCGTGTCCATTTTTTAGGGAAGTACCATACATCCAACGTGGGTCGGCGACCCACATTCTACCCACATTTGATACCGACGCCCTACTTGCCGACACTCTCAAATGTGCTAAAGTCTTGCTGTCGGCGCTTGACACGCATCATCGTCTGCCCCCGTCGTCGTCTGCGGGCGCGTTGACGCCAACGGGGGGAGGTCTTGCCGTCGTCCGACTCGCGCTGCGACGACGGCGGCGCGGGCTCTGCGAGGCGCGCTTCCCCCCTGGCGTAGGGGATAGTCGGGGGCCGCTACGCCCGCGGCGTCGGGGCGCGCCGGCCTTGGCGGGCGGCGGCGGCGGCGGCAACGTAAAACTGCTTCCGCCAGCGCGGCACTGGGGCGAGGCGGCGCCGTTGCAAAAGGTTCGGTCCTCTGCGGCGGCACACCCGGACCAAGCGCGGTCCCAATTCACGGGCGTCTTATCGGCGGGGCGCGGAGCGGCGCCCTCGTCATTCACCGCCGTGGGCGGGCGATGTTGGCGTGCCTCGCCTGGGGCCTTCCC
>Ga0209187_1004394_pt1 | contig 10780 bp, 5 predicted proteins | sample BantaG_FD_187430 | JGI IMG/M metagenome (GOLD analysis project Ga0209187, IMG submission 187430) | Marine algal microbial communities from Bantry Bay, Ireland - BantryBay_4 metaG (SPAdes) (version 2) | ecosystem: Host-associated > Algae > Red algae > Unclassified | place: Bantry Bay, Ireland... | reverse complement strand
CAAAAGCATCTTTTAATAAAAGATAGGCATCCGACACCATGACCAATTGTTGCTTAAATTCCATTGGAGTAGATTCTGTATAGTCAGGTAAATGCATAGCATGGTCTGCGCCTTTTTCCATCACATCCCTATTCATCATACTTGCTTGGTTATTGAGTTGGGCAGCGGCATCAATAGTGAAACTTCCATAAGTGACTACTTCTTCCCCCGTTTCTAGACCACCTACCACTTGATAGTTTTTTCCCAATGACTCGCCTATTTCTATCTCTTTAAATTTAAAAGAAGGAATGGTCATATCTGGAACTTTTACATAAACAACTGACCGAGTTCCCGTCCAAAGCACCGCTGATTTTGGAACAGTCAATTGAGATTTATGGGAAGCCTTTTTTTGTAATTTACCTTGTACAAACATTTCTGGTTTTAAAATTCCTCCTCGGTTATTAACTTCAGTTCGAATGGAAGCAACCCGTGTATTTGGATTGATAATCGGGTCTATAAATGTTACTCTGGTTTTGAAAGTTTTATTTGGAATCGAGGGTGTCGTGAACTCAATCATATTACCCACTTTTATGGACGCTAAGTCTTCTTCGTAAGCATCAAAAAGCACCCATACTTTTTGAAGATTCATCAAGTCAAAAAGTGGTTCGCCTTGTTTGATATAATCTCCAACTGCCACTCTCCTTTTAGTTACGATTCCTGACTCGTCTGCAAAGACTGTAAAAGTCTCTTGAACTATTCCATTTTTTTCAATCGCCTCTATTGTTGCATTTCCGATTTTCCAGTATCTCAATTTATTACGAGCAGCTTCAACCAATCCTGGATTTAACTCCATTAATTTTAAAGCTTCTAAAAGTTCTCTTTGAGCAGTAATTAAATCAGGAGAATAAATGGTGGCAATTTTTTGTCCTTTGTTGACTTGCTCCCCGGTGAAAGTGACATATAGTTTTTCAATCCTACCAGGAACGTGAGCCACTTGACTAGAAGCCAAGCGTTCATCCGTTTGAACTTTTCCAGAAAGGGGAATCATTTTTCCAGTCTGCTCCACTTCATCTCCAATAATGGTAGTTTGGATATTCGCCAATTTTACTGCCTCATTAGTCATCTCTAAAACTAGAGGGTCGTTGGATGAATTAGCTTCCAAAGGAATCAAATCCATTCCGCACAATGGACAATCTCCAGGTTCGTTTTGCTTGATTTGAGGGTGCATGGAACAAGTCCAGATTTGTTCTTCAGTAGAAGTAGAATTAGCTTCACCTCCATGCTGCTGATGATTGTCAATAGGAACTACGGCGTTGGTTTTATTTCCGAAAATCAAATACCCTGCTCCTAGACCGATGGCAATCGCTATGACTGCTGTGATGATTATTTTTATATTGGATTTCATAATTAATTTTCTTTTTCAGTTTTATTGATGTTACTGTTTTTATAGATATTGAATGTTCCATTTCCTTTTGACAATCTGTAGCTGATAAGTATTGCTACCAAAAAGATGGCGGCAATTACAGCATAGACTATTCGTTCTGCTCGTAAATCTTTTGCAGATTTTAGCACTTTTCTTTTTTTCTTTTTACTTCGATTTTTGCTCATCTTCCAAATTGATTTATTGAATAATAAATCGCTCGATGCTACTTTTTGCAAAATGGCTTTGGACGATGGCTTTCAGTATTTTTAAATCATAATCAATCAGTTCTTTTTCTAATCGTAGTAATTCATCAAAATTATTTCCCTTTGCGCTGTAGTTGGTTTCCAAAATATTGATGGCTGCTTGGGTGATTTCTATTTGCCTTTCGTACAAATTAATTTTCAGTTGAGCCATTTCATAATCAGCATAAGCCTGCTCAATGGCTGCCATAAAGCGACTTAACACCTCTGCTTTTTTATCGGTCAAAGCAGCTATTTTTAATTGCTCTTCCTTTTCTTTTGCTTCGTACTTCTTTTTGAAAAGTGGAATTTTTACAGAGCCTCTTAATTGGATAATGTCTCTTCCATTCTTTGATGGGTCAGCATCACTTCTTTTATTGACCATGATATAATCCAAGCCAACTCCGAAGGAAGGTTTTTCATTCAGTTCATTCAAGGCAATTGCCTGTCGAGAAATGTCTTGTTGCAATTCAAACATTCGGAGCATCGGATGACTGGCTTCGATGTTGGCAGACAAGGCATTTTTATCAAAAGGGATGATGGCAAAAGAAAGGCTATCAGTAGTAACAATTGGTGTTTCCAATGGACGATTGAGCAAATGATTGATGGAGGCAATTGGTTTGGTTTTAGCCGTTTCCAAAATCAATAACTCTTGATTGAGTTCTTCAATTTTGAGTTGGACTCGGAGCACATCCGCGGCAGTAGTTTTTCCACTTTCTACTTTTGTCAAAGCCAATTGTTCTAAGGCTTCAAGAATGACTACATTTCTACGAATGATAGATTGGCTTTTTTCAATATCATATAATTGAAAATAGGCTTGCTCAACTTGGTAAGATAAATCCAAAGCTCGCGCTCCAATTCGTTCAAACAATGCTTTTGCTTTGGCTAATTCCAAATCCTTTTTTCCATCCAATAATCCTTTCCATGGAAACATTTGCGTAGCACCCACTCTTAAAATTTGTGCGCCTAATCTTGTTTCTACTGGAAGCGGAAAAACACCAACACCAACTTCAGGGTCTGGCAACTCACTCACTTGTGGTGCTTTTTCTAGCGCAGCGTAATACTCTTTTTCTAAAACTTTTAACTCCAAATTATTGTCAATAGCTTCAACCACTAAGGAGTCGAGCGACTGTGCATAGGTAGAACCTACACCAACTATTGAAATCAATAAAATGACGGTAGCTACTTTGAGGGATTTATTTTTGCTACCAAATTGATTATCAATTCTTAAACTCCACTCTTGCCAAAGTGAAAACAAAACAGGTACGGTAAACATCGTAACCATTTGCAAAGTCATTCCTCCGAAGGAAGGAATCGCCATCGGCAACATAATATCTGCTCCCCTTCCCGTGGAAGTGAGGACTGGAATAAGTGCTAAAATTGTGGTAGCTGTGGTCATCATCGCTGGTCGAACTCTACGAAGTCCACCTTCGACAACAGCATCTCTCACGCCTTCAATTGTAGTTGGTTTATTTCTTTTAAAACTATCTTGAAGGAAGGTGGCGACCAGTACTCCATCATCCGTGGCAATTCCAAACAAGGCGAGAAATCCCACCCAAACTGCGACACTTAAATTGATAGTACGAATCTGGAAAAGGTCTCGCATGTTGGTTCCGAAAAAATCGAAATTTAAAAACCAACTCGTATCATATAATCCTATCATGATAAAGCCACCTGAAAAAGCGATGAACACTCCCGTAAATACCATGGCAGAAATGGTGATGGAACTAAACTGAAAATAAAGGATTAGGAAAATGATAGCCAACGCAATTGGCACAACTATACTTAGTCGTTTGCTTGCTCTAACTTGTTGCTCGTAATTTCCAGCAAAGCGATAACTCACTCCTGCGGGTACATTCAATGTTCCATTGTCAATTATTTCTTGTAAATAATTTTGTGCATTGTTGACGACCTCAACTTCTGAATATCCTTTTTCTCTATCAAATAAAACATAACCAATCAAAAATCCATCTTCACTTTTGATAGATTGTGCACCTTGCTCATATCGGATTTTTACTAAGTCACCCAATGGAATTTGTTGACCATTCGATGTAGGAATATAGATTCTTTTCAAAGCATCAGGGTCATTTCGCAACTCTCTCGGATAGCGAATCCGAATAGAATATCGCTCTCTCCCTTCCACCGTTGATGTCATGTGCATTCCACCAACCGCTGCTTGGATATATTGCTGTACTTTTTCAATTGTCAATCCATGTCGACTGATAATGTCTCGGTCAATGTCCAAAAGCAAATAAGGTTTCCCAACTATTCGGTCAGCAAAAACGGCAGCATCTTTTACGCCTTCTACATCTTTTAAATAATTTTCCAGTTCCAAACCAAATGCTTCAATAGTCGGTAAATCTCCTCCACGAACCTTAATCCCCATCGGTGCCCGCATACCTGTTTGCAACATCACCAGACGAGTCTCAATAGGTTGCAATTTTGGAGCAGAGGTAACTCCAGGGATTTTGGTACTCTTGACCACCTCATTCCAAATATCATCTGGACTTTTAATTTCGTCTCTCCATTGTCGAAAGTATCTTCCATTTTTATCTGGAATCAATTCTCCGTATTCATCTGTTTCGTATTCTCCATTACTAAATCTAAATCGAGTCCGATGTCCATTCTCATCTGTTTTATATTCTGATTTGTAAAGAATGATATTTTCGTACATGGACATTGGTGCAGGGTCAAGTGCGCTATTGACCCGTCCTGCTTTTCCAACCACAGTTTCTACTTCAGGAATTGCGGTTGCTGCCATATCCAATAATCGGAGATTCTTAATATTTTCTTGCATCCCCGAATGAGGCATCGAAGTAGGCATCAATAAGAATGAACCTTCATCCAAAGAAGGCATAAACTCTTCTCCTGTTTTTTGAAAAACTAAAAAGCCTTGGTAAATGATAAAGCCGACTGCTATTAAAAACAGAATTTTAAATCGAAGTAAAAACCGAAGTATATTTTCATAGAAATAAATAATGAGATAGAAAAACCCAATCAGTCCACCTGCTACGACCACGATAAAAAAGAAGTTAGATACGTTACTTTTATTAACTCCCAATGGCATCCAAACGGTTGCTAAGAGCCAAGCAACTACTAATGCGTAAACAATATTTGTAAGCACAGAAAGGATTTTCGCATTTCTATCAGAACTAAATTGTTGAACTAATTGATGGAGTATTCCTGCTATACCAACTACGGATAAAATGCTTCCCAAAAATTGATTATAAAAATAAGCAACTACTAACCCAGCAATTAAAGCCAATCCATTTCCAACATAAGAGAAGATTTTCTTTTTTGACTTAAATGAAAAAATGGTGTGTGCCAATGGAGGGATAATCGTAATGGCAACAATGATAGAAGCCACCAAAGCAAACGTTTTGGTAAATGCTAATGGCTTAAATAATTTCCCTTCCGATGCTTCCATAGTAAAAACTGGAATAAAAGAAATTATCGTAGTCGCAACTGCGGTGATAACTGCAGATGCCACTTCAATCGTTGCTTCATAAATAGTTTCCAAAAGATTTTCTTCAGGTGGAGCTTCTTCAATTCTGTTGACGATACTTTCGATGAGGACAATTCCCATATCAACCATCGTCCCGATAGCAATCGCAATTCCTGAAAGTGCAACGATGTTGGCATCTACACCAAAATATTTCATGGCTATAAAACACATTAATACCGCAACTGGCAAAGTACTCGAAACTAACAAAGATGATTTCAGATTTAGCAACATCAAGATGACCACAATAATGGTAATGAGTATTTCTAGGGTGAGGGCTTCTTCTAGTGTCCCAATCGTTTCGTTTATCAATTGAGTTCGGTCATAGAATGGAACTATCTTGACTTGTGAAACGGTTCCGTCTCTCAATGTTTTAGTAGCTAACCCTGGTTCTATTTCGGCAATCTTTGCTTTTACATTTTGGATGACTTCTAAAGGATTTGCACCGTATCGAGCGATGACCACTCCACCAACTGCTTCTGCTCCTGACTTGTCTAAAACTCCTCTCCGAGTAGCTGGCGCTATATTTACTTTTGCTACATCACCAATTCGAATCGGTACATTATTATTTACGGTAACGACACTTTTTTCGATGTCTTCAATATTTTTGACATAACCTAAACCACGAACAAAATATTCCGCTAAGTTAATTTCGAGCGTCTGCGCTCCAATGTCAATATTACTTCCTTTGATGGCTTTCATCACTTGCTCCAAGGAAATATTATTCGCCTTCATTGCATCAGGGTCTACATCCACTTGGTACTCTTTGACGTAACCTCCAATGGAGGCAATCTCTGCCACACCCTCCGCAGCAGACAATCCATAACGGACATAAAAATCCTGAATAGTTCGAAGCTCATGCAAATCCCAACCTCCCGTAGGATTCCCTTCTTCATCTTGTCCTTCCAAGGTGTACCAGTAGATTTGCCCCAAGGCAGTTGCATCTGGACCAAGAGTGGGTTGTACTCCTTCGGGTAAAGTGTTGGATGGAAGAGAGTTTAATTTTTCCAAAATTCGACTTCGACTCCAGTAGAATTCTATGTCATCATTAAAAATGATAAAGATGGTAGAGAACCCAAACATGGAATTACTACGAATACTTTTCACTCCTGGAATCCCCAATAAAGCAGTTGTCATTGGGTAGGAAATCTGGTCTTCAATATCTTGTGGTGAACGCCCCATCCATTTGGTAAAAACGATTTGTTGATTTTCACCAATGTCAGGAATAGCATCTACAGAAACTGGGTCACGAGGCAATTCGTTGATACCAAAATCAAAAGGTGCTGTCACCAATCCCCATCCTACAAATAGGAGGAGTAACAAATAAGCAACAAGCTTATTTTCGAGAAAAAATCGAATAAATTTATTTAGCATAACACATATACTTTTCTTTTTTAAATGCTCCAATCAGAGCAATCGAGGCTCTTTTGCAAAAGCCCAAATACGGAAAGGAAGTCCAAATGTATGTTCACATTGAATTTCCAAGTATAAAAGAAAAGTATATGCTATAAAAGGAAAGATTGATTCAGGACAGGGATGTCCTTCACCACAATGGGTGGATGATAATATTGAAAATTAGGAGTAGATTTTTCAATGAAATCATTCTTGAAAAATACTGCTACAAATGCGATAACAAATTGCTGAAGCTCAGTACTAACTACAAACTCAGAGGAGGAATCTAATTGGTCTAAATCAGATTGTATATGAAGTAATCTATTATCACAACAATCTTTTTTACTCATTGAACATCCTTCCTTTGAAGATGTTTCCTCCATCATCATTTGATGATTAGGGCAATTTTTCATTTTAGTTGCCATCCTATCATGGCAGGTTTCAGCTTTTCCAAAAAAACTTACATTTTGTAATTTTCCTTGACAATAATGCATATCAATAGCGAGATTTACCGTGGTGGCAAACATCACAAACGCCATAGTTAAGGCGATAATTCGATATGTATTATTAATTGATTTCATCTTTTTAAAGAAGTATTTCAACAAATGTACGATAAATCTACATTAAATATTTTATACAATTCCGTAAATAACTTTCAAAATTTTGACATGGTCTTTTCTTAAATGAGTTTTCCCTGACAAAATCTATCTCATACCAAGTTAGTTTTTTGCTAAAATTAAATCATCACTAAGTGGCAACAAAACTTAACAACTCATTACGATGATATTTCAAAAAAGAAGTTTAGTCCTCTAAGAAAAATCATCATAATGAGTTGCTAAATGTAGGTTTTTACAGTTTGACTAATCTTGATTTTCGAGTTTGTAAATTAACTTTTTCATTTGAACAATCTCTTTTTCTTGCGCTTCAATGATTTCCTTTGCCAGTTTTTTTACTTCGGGGTCACTTAGTTCAGCTCTTCCACTAGTTAAAATTGCAATGGAATGGTGAGGAATCATGGCTTTCATCCATCTCACATCCTCAATAGGTTTTTGCTGTCTCACCAAAAATAAAGAGACCAAAAAGATAGCAACGCTACCAACAATAATTCCAATATTTTTAGCCTTATCTTGATACATTTTTCGCATAAATAGAAACATAATAATTGCCATAGCAGATACCCCAATTAAGGTCATATACATACGAGTCCAACTGAAATAAACATGGTCGAATTCGTAGGTGTTGAGGTACATAGTGATGTACATAGAAACAGCAGAGGTAGCGACCATAAGAATGAAAGTCTTGTAATTAGAGTTTTGATTTGAATTATCCATTTTATAATTATTTTTAATTAGAAAATTTGTTTTCTCAAATGAGTTTTCACAACCATTTAAGGCAACAGTAAAATTTTTAGATTAATGATTATGTATTTGTTGAATTGTCACCACATGATGAAATGGCAACGGAAGTGGCTGAAAGAACTATAAATAGAAAAATGATTTTGATGCACTTCATTGTTTTGAATTTTTATAAAGATTGAAAAAATTAAAAACGAATACTCAATCCTCCACCTGCTCCAAAGCGATTATCATAGCTTCCCATCAAAGAAAAATTTCTAGAAAGCATATATTCTGCTCCTGCATTCCATACTGTTTCACTTGAAAAATCATGAGCACTTTCTTCTGCATCCATGATTCCAAAATCAACTTGATATTCGATATTTCCAAAAATAGAAAGGCGTGGGAAAATCATCAACTCTCGACTCAAACCTATTTGTGGACGTAGATGATTATCAATTCGGACATCCAGCCCGAACATATAAGGGGTAAAATATTTAATACCAACTACTGCAGTTGTGGACAATTCTTCCAAACTATTTTCCATCTCATTTTCTACATTGACTCCACCAAATACTCTGACAAAATCATTGAGGTAGCGGTCATAGGTTACCTCTGCTTCTAGGTTTTTGTTGTACCCAAATTCTGCTAGAAGATTAAATTGATTTCTCAAATTGGAAGAAGTCAAATTAACTTCCGTCATGTGAGAGGCAACATCCACTAATCCCCAATTGTAGAAAATATTAGTTTCGTGAATCAAATTTTTCAGCGGCGCATCCTTCAAGCGTTCATCCCGAGGCGTATCATAACTTATCACCCTTGCCATACCGCCCATCATGTGGTATAAAATATGGCAATGAAAAAACCAATCCCCATATTCATTTCCATAAAACTCTATCGTCACTTCCTGCATCGGCGGAACGTTTACCGTATGCTTCATCGGAGAGTATGTTCCATTCTTATTCAATACTCTAAAAAAGTGTCCGTGTAAGTGCATCGGGTGGTGCATCATCGTCAGGTTATTCATTATGATACGAGTGACCTCACCTTCTTTGATTTTAATTTTGTCCGTCTCTGAAATTGGAACTCCATTCAAACTCCAGACATACCGATTCATATTTCCCGTCAAGTTGAAGAGTATTTCTGTAACTGGAATATCCTTATCATAAGTAGTCGGTTCCGGTGATTTCAAATAGTCATAGTTGAACTCCGCATACATATCCATCCCTGACATCTTCGACATATCTATATTTTCATTTTTCTTCATTTTGTCCATATCGGGTTGCTCATTTTTCATTGATTCCTGACTCATCTTCATGGTATCCATTTGCATGTTGTCCATTTTCAGTTCATCATGATTCATCTTATCAGTCTTCCCTCCTTCCTGATGATTCATTTTTTTATGATTCATCTTATCGTGATTCATTTCCCCATTTTTCATATCCATCTGCATCCCGTATTCTTTTTTCATTTCAAAACGTTCATCTTTCTTGGGTTGAAATTTCAGCGCAGGCGCACCCATTTTCATATCCATCTTTGCCATTTTTTTCATCATGTCAATTTTATCAGGACGAGGAACGACCATCGCTTTTTTTATTTCTCCTTGACCGAGATAAGCAGTTGTAAAACCCGAACCATCTTGTGCCATTGCCCTTACTTCTATTTTACCATCATCAGGAATAGTGACGATAAAATCATAGGTTTCCGCTACGCCAAGCAAGGTTTTATTTCTTCGAACTGGCACAACATCCAGTCCGTCAGAAGCAACCAAAAGCGGCTTTTCTCCTCCAAAGGTTAACCAGAAATAAGTGGAAGCAGCAGCATTAATAAATCGCAACCTGACTTTCTCACCTGCTTTAAATTCAGGGTATTCTTGCGTGGGTTGACCATTGGTTAAAAAAGCAGCATAGTAAATATCGGCAATGTCCGCACCTTCCATTCTTTGTTTCCAAAAGTTGAATTGTGCCTTTAATCCACCTTGAGCAATCACTCGATTAAGTGGTGTAGCCGTTCCTTTTTTGATACCGTACCACTCGTTTCCTCGTTTAAGATTTCGCAGTACGTTCATAGGTTTTTCATTAGTCCAGTCGGACATCACCATCACTAAGTCGTGGTCGTAGTCTAATTTTTTTTCTTTCGGCTCAATCACAAACGAACCATAAACCCCAGACTGTTCTTGCAACATAGTGTGCGAATGATACCAATATGTTCCTGATTGATTGAGCGCAAATTCGTAGGTAAAAGTTTCGCCAGGCTGAATTGGAGGTGTGGTGAGATAAGGAACTCCATCGTAAAAATTGGGCAACAGAAGTCCATGCCAATGTACCGAAGTTTCCATTTTCATTTTATTGGTCACATGGATTACAGCATATTCTCCCTCCGTAAATCGAAGGGTTGGACCTGGAATAGAATTATTAATTGTCATTCCCATCACCTCTTTTCCTGTGATGTTGACCATCTTTTTTTCAATGGTTAAATTATATTCTCTGACGGGTAGATTGTTGATGTTTCCTTCGACAGAAGCGGTAGTTTGCGCTGTTAAAATAATGGGAAGAAGGAACGTAAAAATTGATAAGATTAAATTTTTCATGATTGTAAATATATTGTTACATGATTTCAGCAATGGCTCAAATCAATCAAATAAGTTTGATTAAATACAGTAGAGTGTCTCTATGATATTTCACACAGAACATTCAAAAACTACAATAAAAAACTAGGCTTAAATCAAAAAGGATTGGAAAAGGACATAGGTATCCCTTGCTATGAAAGGAGAGTCGTAGTGGAAAAAACGAGTAGCAGATTTTTGAGTAAAATCTTTTTGGAGAAAAATAGCTACATAAGCAACGACGAATCTTTTTAGTTCTGGAGCGATTTTATCATCAGCTACTTCATTATTTTGGTCTAAATCGGA
>Ga0209187_1004393_pt1 | contig 10786 bp, 8 predicted proteins | sample BantaG_FD_187430 | JGI IMG/M metagenome (GOLD analysis project Ga0209187, IMG submission 187430) | Marine algal microbial communities from Bantry Bay, Ireland - BantryBay_4 metaG (SPAdes) (version 2) | ecosystem: Host-associated > Algae > Red algae > Unclassified | place: Bantry Bay, Ireland... | reverse complement strand
TTTTTCCAAAAAATATGACACGCCGCCCAATCCTACCGCACAATTTGCCGCCATCATGGTCTGCACACAAGCGGACGAGGGCTGCCCACTCGTACAAGGCTGCGATTTCAGAATCGCTCTGCCCTTCGATGACCCAAAAGCCTTCGACAATACGCCCCTCGAAGCCACCAAATACACCGAACGCGCCCAACAAGTCGGGCGGGAGATGTTGTTTGTGTTGGAAGGGTGTCGGGCGAGTTTTGAGATGTAAGGTTTTCATATAAATGGCAAGGGTAAGTGTAAAGGGATTAATGAAAATTTGTATCTTTGGTGTGAAAATCATTTCATAACCAAAACCGTGAGGACATGACTTTACCGACAGACAACACGTTTATTGAAAGACCGGATGAAAAAATCCTTTACCAAAACAAACTTTTCTTTGGTGCTTACCTAAACATGGCACAACATAATGCCTACCTGATTATTAAAGACATTTCAGAGCAATTCGGACTTGATATCAGCACACTTCAAGAAAATCAACTTGAAAGTGCAGACCTCATTAAAAAGCTGAAAGGCAAGGGTGGCAGACCAAAAAACAGCGTACAAATGACTAATGCTTTGGTGCGCCGTTTACCTTTTTTAGAAGCAATGAAAGCCCCTGAAGAATCAACCTACAAAGCGGGTACTGAAAAAGAAAAGGAGGTTATTCACGCTAAAGAAATACAAAGTGGTGAAGTAGGAAAAATTCTAACCACTGCCTTTGAGTTTATGGGGCAACTCCGAAATTTTTACTCGCATTATCATCATGAAGACGTTGATTTTAAAGACTTTAGCGTAATTGAAATCATTTTTGATAACGCCATTAAAAGAGCTATCAAACGCATTCCCGATGTGAATGAGGAGAACACAAACCACCTCTTAAATGCCCCGACCTACGCAATGTACAAAGACGGAAAACTCACCAATTTAGGGCTGACCTTTTTTATCTGTTTGTTTTTGGAACGCAAATATGCTTATCTGTTTTTGATGCAACTCGAACACTTTAAAGGTCAAAACGATTTTGTCTATTCCAATCGCCGTTGCTTCACCGATTTATCCTGCAATTTGCCAAAACCAAAACTTGGCAGTAGTGAAATTGAAATGGATATACTTGGCGAGTTGGCGCGTTGTCCAAAAGAACTTTTTTATCGGCTTTCGGAAGAGGATAAAAATAAATTTTTCGCAGAACAAAAAGAAACCGAAGATGAAATTCCGCCACCAATAATGAAGCGTAAAGATGATAGGTTTGCTTCATTCGCTTTGCGGTATTTAGAAGAAAAACGACTCAATAAAATGCGTTTTCAGATACATTTGGGAAAAGTAAGACGCATAGGCGAAAAACACCAATACGACAAAACCATTGCGGGCGTAGAAGCCGAGCGTGTCATCATGGAAAACCTTCGGACCTTCGCAAAATTGAGCGAAACAAATACCGAAAAAACGCCCGAACATTGGCGTGTTTTCAATCGAGACACCAATAAAAAAGACCTCATTCGCACTGAAATTGAGCAATTTAGACCACGCCACCAAATCACAGGCAACCGCATTGCCCTTAAATTTTTAACAGAAGAAAGAAACAGCGTTTTCCCTGATTTAAAATTTGATAATAACCAAACCAAATTGCAAGCCCTCGACACCCCCGATGCAATTTTGAGTACCTACGAACTGCAAAATTTGGTGATGTACGACCAACTTCACAAAGAAGGCGCAATCGAAAAAGATGTTGAAACATTTATAGCTGATTACATCCTAAATTTTCGTAAGTTTTGCGAAGCGGTGGATAAAGGCGAAGTCACGCCCGTAGCCGATGCGGACTTTATAAAAGTCGTCAAAGCATCCGGCAAATCCAAGCCTGAATACAGCGAAGCGCAGTTGGTAGAACTCAAAAATCGTCAACAATCACTCAAAGGAATATTGACCAATTATGGATTACAAATACAACAACTTCCCGACAATCTGCGCGAGTACCTACTCGGCTACGCGCCTGTGAATTACAAGCGTGAAGCCTTGCGAATATTGGAAACAAAATTCAGTGAAACGCTCAAACTTCGCACCGATTCACAAAAAGGTTTCGGTCCCAAAGTAGGCGAAATGGCAACCTTTCTCGCTAGAGACATCAACCACCTCAAACCACCCCGCGAATGGAAAGACAGCAAAGTACGCCTCAATGACGAACAGTACGACAACTTACAAGCCGCTATCTCTCAATTCTCCGGTCAAATTCCTCAAATCGAAGCACTTTTTGATGAATTGGAATTGACAAAAAGTTATAGTCGCAGCAGAGCTGAAAACGAAGCACTCCAAGCACTCATGCACCCATTTTTGTTCCGAATCAAACTACAAGATTCTGCAAATCAAGGCGGTATCCATATTTTTTATCAAAGATACCTCAACAAAAAAGCGGATTGGTTGCAGGGACTTATGCTTTTATTGAAACAAGAACCTTATGGAGATTTCGGTCCATTCAACAACTTTCCAGAAGGATACCAAAACATTTCACTCCCAGAATTTACAAAGAAGTTCGACTACGTTTTACGAATAGATAAAAAACTCAATCGAAAAAAGCAATACCTTTTTTCCGATAAAGAGAAAACACAAAAAAGTGCGATTTTCTTACCGCGAGGCTTGTTCAATGCCCCGATTATGGAAGCCTTATTTTTCAAAAAAAATATAGAAGTAGAACCGGACGATAGCCTTGTAATGGCGATGAGCAAATACAAACCGGATAGCCAATCTTTCTACAATTTTGAGCGCATCTACACGCTCAAAGGCAGAGACGAAGCACCCGACACGCTCTACACAGGCGATGCCAACCAAATCGGCGCACAAATGCAAGTCCTCAAAAAAGAAATTGAGCAAATGCAAAGCAAGCGTAAGGCAATGTCTTTACCTGCCGATTGGTGGGAAACCTACTCCCAAAAGAACAAAGGAAAGAAAAAGAAAGAAGAATTGACGAGTATTCAAAAAACTGCACAAAACCTTGAATATCAAATCAATGACCTCAAAAAATTTAGACGTAGTGTAATGACAAACGAACAAACGCTGCGTTATAGACAAACCAATGACCGTGTATTGTGGCTTATTGTCAAAAATTATTTTGAAGACATAGACAGTCATTTCAATATTGATATTTCCGAATGGGAACTCCACAATGTTGGTTTTGAAATCAAGGAAAAAAACGTACTCAATACAAAAATTGACCTCAGTTTTCCTTTATACGGCTACACCATACACACGAAGCAAAGCGAGGGCGAAAACGTACCCGTACATGAGAGCGACCACTTGACCATAAAACGCTACGGCGAATTTCGATACGTACTCAAAGACCGCCGACTGTGGAGTGAAAAAGTACATCAAGACGGAAATATAGAAAAAACGGGAATACTGCGTTATTATTCGCCTGATACACCTATTGCATGGTCGATACTCAAACGCGAACTCGACACCTACGATGGAGAAGACCGACACAAATTAATGAACCATATTCATGCCTTTGAATACGATATGTACACCATGCACGAAGAAAAAATGGAAAGAGAAAGTGGGGCTAAAATCATAAACCACCTCAAACAACTTGAAGCCGTACATAATTATATTGCACAAATCGACAAACCAAACCATCTTATGATTAATGAATTGCGGAGTAAATTTATGCACAATCAAATCCCGTTCAACGCTTGGCTCGAAAATGAACTCAAAAACACCCCAAAAGGCAGTAAAGTAAAACAACTACTTGACATTGCTACTAAAGCATATCACAATATTATCACACAAATAAATCAATAAAAATGGATTACGAATTATTAAAAATAGGCGTACCCGTTCTTTTGGCAATTATGGGCTACTTATGGGCGCAATACAATTGGCGAAGGCAAAAAAAAACAGAAAACATACTAAAACTTGAAGCCATACAGTATAATGACAAGGTGGCTTCATGCAAAGCTATGTGGAGTTTATTGCCCTACCTTGCCAATAAAGAAACTCCCAAAAGTATCTTTATTGTAAGAAGTGACGATAATGGTAAAGTTTATTATTGTAGAAAAGCTCTTGCAGAAGAGTTTTATGACGACGCGCTACCCGATGCCTTCTACACACAAGGACATGGTATTTTTATGCCCAATGAAATTCGCGAAAAATTCTTTGATGCCCGTATTCAAATCAGGCGACTCATAGATGCTGCAAGAAACGATGTAGATAAAGACGGTTATATCAAAGTAAAAACAAAAGAACTCGCTCACGATGTATGGAAAATAAGCGAAGAACTCACTACACTCATCAGAGATGAAATTACCTAATTAGAATAAACTTATTTACCTGATAATCAAAGCATAACAACGGCTACGCTGTGTATGCCTTTGATTTGAAAGGTAATAACAGCTAACTCTATGTGCGGAGCAATTCCGGCATCGCTGTGTATGCCTTTGATTTGAAAGGTAATAACAGCCGCCTGTTGCTGCCATATATTTTCTCCGTTGCTGTGTATGCCTTTGATTTGAAAGGTAATAACAGCCTGATAATCAGACGAATAGAGACGAAAGCGGCTGTGTATGCCTTTGATTTGAAAGGTAATAACAGCGATGAGGTTGATCACCATGTTTGAAGGCATGCTGTGTATGCCTTTGATTTGAAAGGTAATAACAGCCGACTTCTACGCTGCCCGTTGCACCTTCGAGCTGTGTATGCCTTTGATTTGAAAGGTAAGAACAGCGTAAATTGCGAAGTTCAACGCCTGTCTTTTGCTGTGAATGCCTTTGATTTGAAAGGTAATAACAGCTGACAATCCCATGCCATGCCAATTGTCATTGCTGTGAATACCTTTGATTTGAAAGGTAATAACAGCTTTTCCGCAAATTTCTTGCATTCGTTTTCGGCTGTGTATGCCTTTGATTTGAAAGGTAATAACAGCTAATTATAGTACCTCTCATTTCCTGCGGCAAGCTGTGTATGCCTTTGATTTGAAAGGTAATAACAGCCGCTAAGTTGTTCGTATGCTTTTTGCCCCGGCTGTGTATGCCTTTGATTTGAAAGGTAATAACAGCGTAAGGACTTGCAGCCATGCGGACAACTGCGCTGTGTATGCCTTTGATTTGAAAGGTAATAACAGCTAAATAATAGCAGGTTTCTTCATGAGTATGGCTGTGTATGCCTTTGATTTGAAAGGTAATAACAGCCACTAACCCCGATACCCATCGTAGTTTTAAAGCTGTGTATGCCTTTGATTTGAAAGGTAATAACAGCGCATTGCCACGTACACAGATATATCATTTAGCTGTGTATGCCTTTGATTTGAAAGGTAATAACAGCGGTTTGGTTTAATGACATTGTTTAACAACGGCTGTGTATGCCTTTGATTTGAAAGGTAATAACAGCTGCCTTTGGGGGCGCGGTGTGTCTCGATTGGGCTGTGTATGCCTTTGATTTGAAAGGTAATAACAGCTCTTAAGTAGTTCGTATGCTTCCTCACTCCGCTGTGTATGCCTTTGATTTGAAAGGTAATAACAGCAACAATTGGGGTGCAATAATTCCGTTGGAGGCTGTGTATGCCTTTGATTTGAAAGGTAATAACAGCGGTCATAGGCTAGTTTATGGTTTCCTCTGGGCTGTGTATGCCTTTGATTTGAAAGGTAATAACAGCTGCGGTTATATGGCTGTTATCGCCTTGTGTGCTGTGTATGCCTTTGATTTGAAAGGTAATAACAGCCTACATCGGGCGCGACCTCCGGCGATACGGGCTGTGTATGCCTTTGATTTGAAAGGTAATAACAGCAACGAAATCAGACGCGAGTACAGAAAGCTAGCTGTGTATGCCTTTGATTTGAAAGGTAATAACAGCAGTCTATTGCTTCTGGGTAGAAATAAGTATGCTGTGTATGCCTTTGATTTGAAAGGTAATAACAGCGTACACGTAGAGACGCGATTAATCGCGTCTCTACCGTCTGCAAATGTCCTTGATAGGAAAGGAAAAACAGCGACATTTATATTGAATGAAGAACAAGTAGGGAGAAACAGTAAGGAGGGTACTTTTTTGTTTTTTTTATTGTATTTTTGTGTATCAGTAAATCAAAATATCGTCATGGAAGCAATCAAAAAAAAGTCACATTACACGATAGAAGAATACCTTGTTGCCGAGGAGAAAGCCAATTATAAAAGTGAATATTATAGTGGTGACATCGTGGCTATGGCGGGTGGTTCGCCCACGTACAGTGAAATCGGTGTGAATACAACGTCAGCACTCGACGCAGCATTGAAAGGTAAAAAATGTACGACCTATAATAGTGATTTGAAGATTCAGACAGGCAAAGTATTTGTCTATCCTGATGCCTCAGTCGTCTGTGGTGACTTGGAATATTACGAAGATAGAAAAGACATTATCACCAATCCGATTTTGATTGTGGAAATACTTTCTCCTTCGACTTCTGGTTATAATAAGTCCGGTAAGTTTATGAGGTACAGGCAGTTAGATAGTTTTCAAGAATACGTTTTGATTCAATCTACTTATCCTGAAATTCATATTTACCGTCGTCAAGCGGATAATACGTGGTCATTGAAACCTTATACGGATTTGGAAAATGATGTGATTCAACTGACTTCTATTGAGGTCGAAATTCCGATGTCGGCGATTTATGATGAGGTTGAATTTACAGAGGAATAGAACCGTACAGGTTGATTTCAATCGCCATGTCTCCTACAATTTACATCTTCAAAAAATCGAAACTTACACAAAATACTATCACATGGCGACTGAAGTCGCCTGTACATTTGCACTATGAAATACATCCTCGCCCTCGACCAGGGAACGACCAGCAGCCGCGCGATCATCTTCGACCAACAAGGCGACATCGTAGCGATTGAGCAACAAGAGTTTACGCAAATCTACCCACAAAGCGCATGGGTAGAACACGACGCAGTGGAGATTTGGAAAGCCCAACTCGCCGTCGCGCAAGCAGTCTTGAAAAACAACGACCTCTCCCCTACCGATATCGCCGCCATCGGCATCACCAATCAACGCGAAACGACACTTTTGTGGGATAAGCATACGGGCAAACCTGTCCATAATGCCATCGTGTGGCAAGACCGCCGCACCGCCGCCATTTGCGACGACCTGAAAACCAGAGGTTTGGAGTCATATATCAGAGAAAATACAGGCTTGGTCGTAGATGCTTATTTTTCGGGTACGAAGATACATTGGATATTGGAAAATGTTGACGGAGTAAAAGAAAAGGCTGAGAAAGGAGACATTCTGTTTGGTACGATGGATACGTGGCTCGTCTGGAAATTGACGCGCGGCAAGGTACACATTACCGATTATAGTAATGCTTCACGGACGCTTTTATACAATATAAAATCGCTCGAATGGGATGATAAAATGCTTACCGAATTGGATATTCCTAAGTCGGTACTACCCGAAGTGCGCCCTTCGAGTGAAGTATATGGACAAACAGACGCCGCACTTTTTGGTGCAGAAATTCCCATCGCAGGCATAGCGGGCGACCAACAAGCTGCCTTGTTTGGGCAGGCTTGTCACGCACCCGGTATGGCGAAAAATACTTACGGTACAGGCTGTTTTATGTTGATGAATACGGGTGAAAAACCCGTAGAATCGAAAGCCGGATTGCTAACAACTATCGCTTGGGGCTTGGACGGCAAAGTAGAGTATGCACTCGAAGGCAGTGTATTTATTGCAGGGGCAGCCATACAGTGGCTACGCGATGGGTTGAAAATCATCGACGATTCGCCGGATTCAGAATTTTACGCTATGAAAGTACCTGATACTGATGGGGTTTATGTTGTTCCGGCATTTGCGGGACTCGGTGCGCCGTACTGGGATATGTACGCTCGCGGCGCGATTTACGGACTCACACGCGGCACTACGAAGGCGCACCTTATACGTGCCACACTCGAATCGCTCGCCTATCAAACCCGTGATGTATTGGACGCCATGGAAAAAGATGCGGGCATTTCGCTGACCGCTCTACGGGTAGATGGCGGCGCATCTGCCAACGACTTGTTGATGCAGTTTCAAGCCGACCAGTTGGATGTGCCTGTGGAGCGTCCCGAAATCATCGAAACGACGGCACTCGGCGCAGCGTATCTCGCAGGTATCGCAGTTGGATATTGGAAAAAATCGGAAATCACAGAGCGTTGGCAGTTGGATAATTCGTTTGAACCGGATATGGATAGTGAGGAGCGCGAAGCCTTGTATAAAGGCTGGCAAGACGCAGTGAAGCGGACTATGACAACGTAAACCCCGTATAACGTCTCCGGCTTGCACTTTCGTAACGTAGAGAAAATTCATGAATTTTCTCTACGTTACGTACACCATCGAGCGTATGCAAGTAGTACGCAGACGCAAGCCGGAGGCATTACGCTACGGTGCTAAATCCGTATTCTATTGCTCTTCGTTAGTCAAGCCGAGTTTATCTGTGCGAACTTTCCAGATTTTACGGGCGTGGGCTTGCATATCTTCCTCACTATCAAATTCATCGACGATTTCGAGTCCAAGCAAGGTTTCGACAATATCTTCTAAAGTTACTAAGCCTGTAATCCCGCCAAAATCACCTACTGCAACTGCAATGTGTTCTCTTTTTTCGAGTAGTCGATTAAATAGTTGTCGGATAGATTCGTTGTTTTTAGTCATCACCATTTCACGGCGAAGTGTAGAGAGTGGTGCGTCTCCCTCGCCTTTGATGAGGCTGAGTAGCAACTCGTCTTTGAGTACATAACCTGTAATTTCGTCCGTACTGCTTTTATAAATCGGAATACGCGAAAAGCGCATATCGTTTTTATCATAAAATTGCTGTATGGTCATGCTTTCAGGCATAGAAACTACCACCACACGGGGCGTCATGACATCTGACACACGAATACTATCAAACCGCAATAAATTACGCATGACAGTCGATTCGCCTTTGCGGAAAATGCCTTGTGTGCTGGCTATTTCGGTCATCGCCATGAAATCGGCACGACTGAGTACACTTTTATTCTTTTCCTTTTTAAAGGTTTTGGTAATCAATTGGCTCACCCAAATCAACGGAGATAATATAAAAATCAAAAAATTTAAGGTTCGCACAGCAAAAGGTGTGAGGGTTTTCCAATTGTTGGCACCGATGGTTTTAGGGATAATTTCGGAAAGAATCAGAATCGCTAAGGTCATAAACACGGCAATGACCATCTCCCATAATTCGCTGTTGCCGAATACTTTAGCGGCATATTTACCTACCATAATTGCGCCCAATGTATGTGCGATAGTATTGAGTGTCAATATCGCAGAAAGCGGTCTGTCTATGTCATCTTTAAATTCTTTGAGTTTGGTAGCTACGGAGCTGCCTTCCTGCTCCTTGATGCTCACATAGGAAGGCGTAATGCTCAATAAGACCGCTTCTAAAATAGAACAGAGAAACGAAAACCCTATCGAAAATATAAAAGCAACTATAAGTACAATTACGTCTGTTGTCATGTCTTTAAATTTTGAACCGCAAAGGTAAACAATTCCAACAAGAAAGGCTCATGAAGTCCGAAAACTCCGCAAGCCATCTGTAAAATTACTATTTTTTTAAAATTCCAGGTTCTTTGACAAATCCAGTGAAGTGAGTGAAAATTTTGACCGAAAAGAAAGTAAAGTTATTGCAGCCCTCGAATTTGACATGGCAAAGGCATTGAAAGACAGTGGGGAGAAACTGACAGGCGTATATCCGGAAAACCCTAAAATTGCTATAGCAAGCCCAACTATTAGCAGAATTGTCGCCGCTTTTGAAAACGTCTATGTGGTCTTTATCTACTCTCAAAATCGACTCATACAGGTAGTACCCCCTCAACTAAACGACCTACAAAAAAAAATCATTCAACTACTGGGATTTTCTAACGACTTATTTCTCAAAATTACTCCGGTAGTTCATATTTCAGAATCTGGATAAATTTTAACCGAAAAGTAAGTATAATGTTCTAACTTTCCATTTTTACAAAACATAAAGAATGGGAAGTATGGCTTACAGCAAGGGCAAAAAAAGTTTTTTAAAAGCGCACGGACTGATAGACGGTGAAAAATATCCCTCACACGACTTATTTCGGTACGTCTTTCAGCACCTCGACAGAGAAAATTTTGCGAAATTACTCGCAACTTGGCTTAAAACTGTCGCTACCACTAAAAAGAATGTAGCTCTTACTGTCAATAAAAAGGCGGATTATCTGTTAGCGCTTAAGAAAAAATAACAAGCACTTTTGCCTTGAGGTCGCTTCTTTTTTTGAACATTTCAGCGATACTACACTCATTGTTGATGTGTTTGAGCAAGAGGAACAAGCACATGGTAGGATTGAAAAAAGAACCTGTCGAATTATTAGTGATTTGAGCTATTTTCCCGATGTCGCCGAATGGAAAGGCTTGAAATCGCTGATTTGTATAACATCTTAAAGAACTCTAAACGGCAAGACAAGTATTGAAAAACTTTACTATATATCCAGCTTATTATCAGATGCTAAAGCACTTGCTCAAGCTATACGCAGATACTGGACGGTAGAAAACGAGTTGCATTGGTCATTAGATGTTGCTTTCAACGAAGACCGATGCAGAATCAAAGACAAGAATGCTGCTGCTAATTTTGCTACTAAGTAGTGGGACAAAAATAGGCTTACAATTTTGACGTGGTTATTTTTTCGATATTTTTTCTTACAAAAACCGCACATAGCCTACGCTACGTAAGGATTTTTGTAGGGAAAAATAGCGGAAAAAGAAACCGTCAAAAAGTAAGGATATTTTTGTCTCACTACTTAC
>Ga0209187_1004389_pt1 | contig 10793 bp, 11 predicted proteins | sample BantaG_FD_187430 | JGI IMG/M metagenome (GOLD analysis project Ga0209187, IMG submission 187430) | Marine algal microbial communities from Bantry Bay, Ireland - BantryBay_4 metaG (SPAdes) (version 2) | ecosystem: Host-associated > Algae > Red algae > Unclassified | place: Bantry Bay, Ireland... | reverse complement strand
GTCGAGCGCCGCTACGGCGCCGCGGTGCACTTCCTCGTGCTGTGGCCGGCGCCGCGGCCGGCGGGCGCCGCGGCCGGCATGTGCCCGGCGCCGCGGCCGGCGGGCGCCGCGGCCGGAAAGGCCGGTACGCGTCGCAACTCTGCCGCGAGGTACGCACCATCAAGGCACGCGGCGGTGACACAGCCACAGCCGCCGCGGTGAAGCCATGAATGCCAGCGAGTTTGTTCAAGAGGGGATGGGCGTGTGTGTGACGGCTTGCCGAGAAGAAACATCAGGCGACCGCGCGTCACCCCTGCAAGAAGATGATGGCGCGGGAAAGGATCCCATGTCTGAGTCCACAATACCTCTAATACAGCCGTTCTCCTCAGATACAGCCCTTTTCTCAAAAATCCCGCATTGCAAAAGAGTTCTAAATCCGTTCTCCCAAAAATCCCGCACTCCATTGCAAAAGAGTTCCAAATCCGCCTCTGCAGGGTCGTAGAGGCCGATTTTGAACTCTTTTGCAACAGTTGGAGTGCGGAAGTTTTGAGAGAAAGGCTGTGTATTGCGGACCTCCAAAAAATGGCGGTTGCAGAGTGGTTGCAATCATTCAACAGCGTACGTGGACCAATGAAAAGGCTAGGAATCATGTAAGTTCCTTACACAGTCTCCCCATGCAGTTCTGCGCACTGGAAACGCACATCTGGATCTCAAGAAATCTGACGAAATTTGTTGATCTCATGAGAAATCACAGGTCTGGCCCAGAACCCTCTCCATTCCCTCTCTTTGCCCAAGCAAGCGGCCCAAAAATATCAGGAAATCTCATTGTGGGCAATGGCTCTGCGTGACTCCTGGAAGACACGTTGACTGGCTTGCAAGATTACTGGCGGTAACTCCCAGCCAATATTTTGATCGTGGCTTGTCGACCAGCCAATCCGACTTCATTTCTATGCTGTGTCGTCGGCTCTCTCTCCCTTCTCTCTGCAACCGCCATTTTTTGGAGGTTTGCAATAATCTAGCCAATGTGGATGCAGACATTTATCTTAAAAATCTGGGCGCAGGCAAGGACGTTGAAGTGTCCGACAGAAAACGGCAAGGTATGGAAAAGAAAAGGCTTATCTCTACTTTGCGTACATGGCATGCGCTCTACAGCACAACCGTGAAATGGAGTAGCACGGCACCACGAGTAGCTGCAGAGTTGACAGTCAATGTAGGCCAGACAAGGCGCGGCGCGAGCAAACCATACAAGCAAAAAACAAAGCAAACAAATGCATACTGGTTGCGCCACACATTCCACAGCAAACACTTAGTACCCACTTTGGTCTTGGCCTCGTCGATGAAGGCCAAGGACTACTCCCCGCCGTTGACATTGTCGTCTTTGTCTCCATCGCTCGATGAGCCCCAGTCCATGCCGTTGAAGATGCACTCGTTGATGCTTATGCCGTTTGCGCGCGCTCTGTCCAAGAACAGCTACTTCTTGGCGGCATGCGTCGAACGGCCTCGAGTGGAGGAGGCCGCGCGTAGGGTTTGTGGCAGGGGGGGCCGGGAGCCAGAGACGCCTGCACGGCCGCGACGGGTGCGGCTGCCACGCGCCGCACCCGAAGAGCTATCTCCCTTGTCCCCGTCAACGGCATCTTCCCCGTTGTCGGCATCAGAATCGCTGCTGCTGCGCAGTTTTGCCGTTGCCAGCACCAATGCCGCAGCAGCGCTTGCGGCGTCCTCGATAGACGCCGATGGTGCTGGCATCGTCGTCGGCGGCGGTGGCGGCAGTGCCACAGTGTACTCCTCACAGTCGTCGATGGGCACGTTGTTCGGGTCGAGTTCAGGTGCGGGCGACCCGGCATTCGAGTCAGTCTCCGTTACGGACCCGGCCTCCTCCTCCTCGTCAGACACTAAGGGCAAAACTCGGCGCTGCCGTTGGCCAGGAGCTCCTCTGCGCACGCTGGCACGGGCACCGCGCCCACGAGCGCCACCGCGGCCGCGGCCACCGCGTCCACCGCGTCCAGCTCCGCGCCCAACTCCACCTCCACGACGACCTCCGCGTCCCTTGCCGCTGACAGCAGCCGCAGCAGCTGTTGCGTCAACCGCCTGCTGCATCTCTGCTTTCTCGGCTGCATCTGGAGCGTTCTTGTTGGCCACGGGAAGGCCATCAGGTTTGTGCCGCAGGCGGCGGCTTGCCTCGCGCGCCCACCAAGCGCGACCCTCTTCAGTTTTGGCAGCCATAGGCGACTGCCAAAAAGCCACAGTGCTGCGATCAGCTGCCGACTGGGCGATGGAGTTACGAGCCGTCGTGTGCGCGACCGACTCGCGCTGCAGTGCCGCCTCGATGCTTGAAAAGGCCTTGGCGGCCTTGGTACCAATAGGCCGCTCTTGAAAGCCACTCTGCCGGCGCTGCTTCCTGGCGCGCTCGTAAGTAGAGCTCGTGGGCACGTTGAACAGGTCCTCCTCCTCATATTTCTCCTCTGCGGAATCGGGAGCCAAACGACGTGGAGCCCCCAGCGCCTCCATAGTGGCAGCGCCACTACAGCGGTCCAGCTTCTTCAGCACGTTCCATAGGCGCAGCGGCTGGTCGTCTAGCTTGGCAAAAACGTCCGGTTTGAAGCCCTCGTAGGGGCTCAGGCCACTGTACTTGGCCAGGGCGGCATTGAAGACATCTTCCGGCGATGGATTTCCGGTCAGCTGGTGCCTCAACACCGCCACGTAGCAGTTTTTGAAGCGGTCGACCGTCGGGAAGATGTTGTAGCTGAGCTCCTTGTTGATTGCTGACGTGGAGCGGGAGCGGCGGCGCTCTACCCGCGGCATATCATCTGGCAGCCGCGCGCGGAAGCGGCTGCTGTAGTCCTCCTTGAAGGTGTCGAGGCGCTGGTCAACGCCAACTCCCGCGTTGAGCGTGGCATCCACGTACACGGAGCAGAGGACCTCGCGCTCATCACGAGTCCAGGAGATGCCCCGCACGCCACGAGGACTGCCAACAACGGTGGCCAGCACGACATCAGGGCCTTGAGGTGGGGGGCTTGGGCCGTGGGGTGGTGGGCTTGAGCGCAAAGGAAGGATCTCATCGTCTGCCTCACGCGCCCCTTCGTGCAGGGGAGCGCTAAAAGGGGCAGCGGGGGGGGTTCCGCTTGGAGTTCCGGCCACGCTCTGGTCGCCGAGATGATGTGCTTGTGCTGCCGCGCTCTGGCCGCCGTGATGTTGTGCAGGGGAAGACGGGTAGGGGCTGGGGTTGGAGCCGGCCATGTTCTGGCCGTCTTGGATGATGTCGGAGCCGGCCATGTTCTGGCCATCTTGGATGATGTCGGAGCCGGCCATGTTCTGGCCGACTTGGTCTCGTGAAGTCGATGATGGGGCGGGATCGGTGTTGGAGCTGGCCATGTCTTGGCCGCCGTGGTGGTCAACGTGGACTCAGGGTCGGCCTCGGGCTGCGGTGCGGGCTTGGGATACCACAGGGCCTTGCAGGTCAACGGCGGCAAAGACACAGAACGTTACCCCCTGTGGCTGCGAGAAGGGAGGCTAGAACCGACGGCGTGGGGGCAGTGGGCTCAGTAGCTGCGGCTCCCACCACTCGGGCGGCTGTGGCTTGTTGACCTCCATCCAGCGCAGTTCGCGCTAGCTGTTCGCGTCGGGCCACAATTGTACTTGGATCCAGCGAGGTGCGGTCCGCGCCTCTGCCACGCCTCGTTCCTCCGAGAGACGCCGCTGCCGCTCCTCCCAGTCGACGGTCAAAACGTTGCCGTCTCGGTCCGGGGAAATTTCAACCCGCGGCGGGGACGCCCAGGGGCACGGGCACCACAAGGGACACGTGGGGTGGTGAGGTCCGACGGTGAGAGCAAGGCGGCACACGAAACAAAGCCGGCTATGAGCCCGGCGCTCCGCTGTGCGACCTAAATAGCCGGACTGGCTGCCAATCCAGCGCCAGCCCCAGCCCGGATGAGGCGAGGGCCGGCGCACCCACGGGCACGGGCACCGGTCCGGGCAGATTGAGACGTTGGAGCTCACGGACTGCGCGCGCTTGCACTGGGTTCAGATGCTACGTAGGCCCCGTTGGAGCTGGGCCTTCGTGATTGCTCGAGCAGGCGGCCCATGTGCCGGGCGAGGGGTGTACGCAGGAGCGGCCTTGTCTGCAGCGCTTCTCGCCGCCACAGGAGCACTGAAGGAGTCAGCAGGTGCGGACGGCGTGGCCGTGGAGTTGCCGGCCATCGTTGGCGTGGGGGACGAGGGGGCGGGTGATGCGACTGGGGGCGCCGAGTCCGCCATCGCAGGATGCCGTAGCGTCCGTAGCTACAAGCCGAGCTTCGACCGCCGTACCCGACGTTGCCAGGTCGTCAAACGAGTCACCGCTACAGCGCCTGCAGCAGTGCGCTTCACAAAACCGGCCTCGGTGCACCGACACCCTGCCCCGCGCATATCTGTTGATGGCCGTCAAACCACCGTTCGTGCGGAGACCTGCCGCTAGCGTGCGGAAGCATGCTGTTAGTGGTGCGTGGCTAGCGGCCATTTGGCGATGCGAAGCCGTCGCCAAAAAGGCTCGCCGCGGGCCCCACGCGCGGAGCAAGAGAAGCGGCCAAACGACATGCCTTCGAAAGCACGGTTTGTGCGGATGGGGGCCGGCTTGCTGCCCCTGTCGCGCTTGTCTCTCGGGTCTGTTCTGTCGAGCTGGCGGCCCGGCGCTGTCACACGGTCCAAAAAGGGCTGACCTGCTGGGGCCCGGGCGCCCATCTGAGTTGGTCGGGGAGAAACAGGCCAGTTTGAGTAGTCAGCCGTGTGAAGTTAGGGCTCAACTGAGCGCGCATGCGTGATTCATGGCCCTTGCTACACCAGGTGCAGGTGAGACATGACACAGGGACGGCTGCACACGTATCCCGACCCGAGAACCTCGCCGAGCGGACACATCAGGAAAATAAACATCCTTGCACGTGCACAGCCCTGAGTCGAGCTCCGAGCATCTTTGCCTGTTTTTTTATGGTCCCTCCCGCTCACGCTGGGGGACCGTTCGCCTGACATTGGGTGCCCTGCGTCAGGAAAGGCTCAACGCCGCTGTCCCGCCCCCAACGTATTTGGTGCCAGTGCGTCTCAGATCGAGTCGGTCCACCAAAACCTGGATTCGGGCACCGCCTGTGGTCCGGTCGTGGAGGCACACCACCCCACTTGATCCGACTGTTTTTCTTTTGCGACGCCTGTCGCAACCACATCGCACGCCATCCGAGATTTGTGATATTCTATTTGATCTATTGCTGACCTCCAGAAAACGGCGGTTGCGGAGTGGTCGCAGTCATTCGACAGCGTACGTGGACCAATGGAAGGGATAGAAATCATCTGAGTTCCTTACGAATGCAGCTCTGAGCATTGAAAACGCACATGCGGATCTCAAGAAATCTGAAGAAGTTTGTTGATCTCATGAGAAATCATAGGTCTGGCCCAGAACCCTCTCCATCCCCTCTTCAGGCCCAAGCAAGCGGCCCAAAAATCTCAGGAAATCTCAATGTGGTTGGCAATGACTCTGCGTGACTGGAAACGCACATCCGGATCTCAAAATTTTTGAAGAAGTTTGTTGATCTCATGAGAAATCACAGGTCTGGCCCAGAACTCTCTCCATCCCCTCTTCAGGCTTAAGCAAGCTCGGTGATTGGATTGCAAGATTACTGGCGGCAAGTATCAGCCAACAGTTCGATAACTGTCAGCCAGCAGTTCGATCTTCGGTTGTCGAACAGCCAATTCGACTTCATTTCTACGCTCTGTCGTCGGCTCTGCCTCCTTTTTCTCTGCAACCGCCATTTTTTCGGCGGTTAGCAGAACCAAAATTGTATCTCATCACTTCATTCGTTGATTCCAGGCACGTGCGTGCAATACCCTGGCCTTCATGGCGGTGGCGCGCTTGGCGACACATCGACCCCGGGCACGCCGGCTGACTCCATAGCCGCGAGCGCGCATGGGGGCACGTATAGCCACGTTGCCGTGGCGGGGGAAACGTGGGGCGGGGAAAAGGGTGCCACCGCCGGCACCGCAGCGGCGGCGGCTCGCCGGCGTCGCGCGACGCCGACGGGAGGGGCCTTCACTCCGCCGCGCAGCGCACCTCTAACCGCGCCGCTAGATGGCAGGCCGACGGGCCGCTGCAACAGAAGCCGGCGCGCAGGCACGATCACCTGCGGGTCATCGCGGGCGCGTTCAACCCCCGTAGTCGCTGCGCGCAGTCGCCGTGCCCAACTCGAAGTGGTGAGGGGTGGTAGGGGGACAGGCACCGTGCGGGCCCTGTGACCGTTGTGGCAGGACAGTCCTTCTCAGGCACGTAACTCTATTCGCTTTTAGCGTCATCGCGACCCTTCCAACGTCGAGACGCCCTCAGGTCCCTGAGGACACGAATGCAGACTGCCACCTCTGAAACGGAGAGCAAGTCCCGTGATCTGAGTATATGTGTGCATCACTACACTTTGAGAGCACAATGTCCTAAAGGCCAGGGAATTGCTTGCAAACCGTGGAAAAGACGGAAGCGCGGCAGCGCGTTGGCTGCCTTCTGCTGAATCGCTCCTGCTGACGCGGCCGCGTCTCAATTTCCACAGCATCGCCCCGTCGGCGTCGCGGCCGAAGGTGCGCAGCTTCTGCTCTCTGTGGCGCGCGCTGCCGCCGCCCGTATGGCGGGGCGGCAGCTCCCCTGCGGGTGGCGGCGCTTTACTCTCGCTCGCGCTGCCGTCGCCCGTATCGCGGGTCGGCGGCCCCCCCGCAGGTGGCGGCGCTTGACCCCCCTTCCTGTCGCCCGTCGGACAGCGCACGCAATTCCGCATTCCGCTGGCGCCAGCACCACGCCAAGCCAACAGCGTGTGCGGCAAGCGGCAGTGACCGCTTGCTGCGCGGCCTGCAGCCGCCGCCGCAGCCGCCGCTGCGGCCGCCGCCACAGCGACCGCCGCCACCCACAGCTGCAGACGGCAAGCGGCAGTGACCGCGTGCGGCGCGGCCTGCAGCCGCCACCGCAGCCGTCGCTGCTGCTGCCACCACGTCGTCATGCATATGGTAGCCGGGGCCGTGTCTCGACGCCAGACCGGCTCCAACGAACCCTTCTTGGGACGTAAGCGGCGCCAACGCTCGTCTTCTGCCGAACATTGTCGAAAGTGGCGGCGGGTGCACGAGAGTGGGGCACATGCTGAGTCCGAGGCCGAATCGGTTGGCGGGAGCGCTGCTGAAGATGACGCTTTCAGCGTGGCGTCGAGCGACGTGCCAAGTCGCGCTTCGGAAGCGGCTTATAGTGACGCGGGCACGGACGCCACGCTCTCGGGAGGCGAGGATGCGGAGGACGACGCTCCTGTGCACAAGCTCTCCGACGTCGCGGAAGAGTACAAGGAGGTTTTCGGAGACAAGCCGACGCATGACGCCGTCCTGGAGGTCGTCTGCCTCGCAACTGCCCTGATGGGCAAGCTATGTGGTGACAACCAGGAGGAGGGGCACTCCCTGTCCGAGGTGGAGTCGAAGGAGCTGGCCAAGGATGCGTACGATTTCGTCACCAAGTACGTGCGGGTGCTATTTGGTGCGGTGAACACGACAAAGATGCACACCTTGGCATATTATCTTCACGACGAGCTCATGCGCAGGGGCAACGTCATCGAGGCGGACACGAGCGTAAATGAAGCCCTCCACAAGATCATCAAGAATATGTGGACCAACACCAACAAGCAGGAGGCTTCCTTTACCATCCAAATGCTTAAGTGTGAGCAGAAACTGTCCCATATCATCGAGTCGGACATGGCCGACAAGGCCGCCGCCGTGCACGGTGCTGGCGACGTCGGCTCTGGTGCACGTCCAACGACTGCTGCAGCTCGCGGCGTTGGAGGTGATGGGTTCTGCGATTCGGCTGGTGTAGGAGGCCGCGACGAGCCCAATGGTGGCGCCCCTGAGGAAGAGGACGGCTCACCCGTGGAACTCTCCTACGACGGAAGGGGAGGTGACGTCGAGATGGACGCGCCCGAGGAGGACGTGGACGAGGACATTGACGTCGATGACTCGGGGGATGTCGATGAAGTGGGCATCGCTGACGAGTCGAGCCGCGCCGCTGCCGCCGCGGGCTCGTTCACCGAGAACTAGCCGGCGCCCAGGCCAAGGCGCGTCCGTATCTCGGGGCGTCGCATTACGGTTGGAGACGCCGCCGCGGCGGACAATGGGCGACCGCAGCAGCTGCCTGCGATTCTCGGCACCACGGCCGCGCAGCACCTGGTGGTGGTAAACACCTTCAAAATCGAGGCCAAGCTCCCGCGGCGTGTCAAGAAGGTTGCGCAGCTTGTCCGTGCCGCCCGCAGTCTGTACCGCAAGCCATGGTTCGACCACGTGTACTACGATGTGCCCGGCGACCGAGCCGAGCAGCGGCTGGGCCTTTCTCGGCTGTTTGTGCGTGCGGTGAGTGGTGTGCGCCGGGAAGTTTTGGTCTTGCAGCGTTTAGAGCCGGCTGTTCACCAATGCACCTGCGTGCTGTCCCTGTTCAAGTGCCGCCGGTACCAATGGGTCATTGACGCGACAACGGGCTTTCCCGCGCTCGACGTCGTGCCGCTCTCGGACGTGGTGCGCTTGGAGAATGTGGTGCCCGACTTTGCAGACCTGGGCAGACGGCGGGGACTGCTTGGCACCCCGGCAACAACACCTGACACGCCCCAAGAGCGTCGGCGGGAGAGGTACTTAACCAATGCCTTTTTCCCGTGGACTACAAACAGCATCGTTGATGCGCCTTAGGTGGGCTGGGCGCCTCGCCGAGATGGGATGTTTTTTGTTGTTACTCTGTTTCTTGTTATCGAACTCTTGCGTCACTGGCACTCCGCTTCATTCTTAGCGTGCCGCTGGACCTGTCCTCCCAGGAGCTCTCGGTGCCGCGGTCAACATGGGCCAGCAAACGGTGGCTCACCGTTCCCGAGTGTGAACGGATCACCAGCACAACAGTGTCACGTCGGACCCGGGCACTGTGCACGGGCGACTGCCAACCAATGTCACGTCCATCCCCTCCGTGCCTGCTCGGCGTACTTCGAACGACCGAAAAGGTGGTGGTTCCCGTGGAGCGGCGGGGGGGGCCGCCAGCGGCGACAAATGAACAATGCACGACACCGTAGGTGCTCGCCGACAGCTCAGACGGCCCGCTGCCACCGCGTCACCAGGTCGCCCCGGATGATCATCGCCGTCGACTGCAGACAATAGAAGAACGGACGGAAGCGGCGCCGGCGGCAGAGACGCCGGTCTATGGTCCAGCAATCCCCTGCGCCAGGGATGATAATTAGGGTGCCAGCCGGCGCCGGCGGCGACGGCACTCGCCGCCGGGAAGCGGGGTCCAAGTGGCCTCGCGGAGACGGCAATTGCACCAAAGAGTGGGGAGGAGGTGCTCAGGGAGAGCCACTCGCGGACTAAGACAACCGCTACTGTCCATTGGTCCAATGGAGAGTGTAAGACCAATTGTGAGCCTATCCCAGGTTCCCGAGGCTACAGCGCTCTGCTCCAATGCTCAAACCTGCCTTAGTATCGCACGAGTAAGAGAAGGGATGGAATGGTTTGCACAGACGGGGCTCCTTGTGAGGGGGTTCGATTTTTGCTCTTCAGGGAGTCCTCCAGGTGAGTACTGAAGCAAGCGGGTCGCAATGCATCCCCAAGTATGCGCACGCCCCCCAAACAGTCATGAGGACAACGGACAAATCGCATGGAGCTGCCACGGAGGCCTGTGATTGGTTCAAGAAGCCACTCTCAGTACGAGACGAAGCGCACAACGTTTCTGGTCGCGACATTATTTGCGAAGGGCCCGTCAGACGTCCCTGGGCGAGACACGGAAGAGCTGTGCAGCGCCACAGCGCAGCCACCCCGGTTGCCCGAGCCCGGAAGCGCCGTCGTCACAAAGACTGCATCTGGAACGGGAGCCCGGACGGGAGTACCGTTCACGGGCCAACTGGACAAAATGCACATCTGGGCGGCCTACCGTTTCCCGACGGGACCCTAAACGGGAGGAACTCCCGTTTGGGGAAATCCATGCAAGGCCCTCGTGATTGCCCCGATTGAAACGGATCGAACACGAGGCACTTTCTTAGGCTTCGCCCAGGACGGACGAATGGGAGCACTTAGATGGCTTGCCAACAGTATCTCCTCCTTACGAAGCGGTTTCTGCGGCCTCCCGCTGTGGGGCGGACGCAATTGCGCCTGATTGAGGGCGCAAGGCCGGCGCATTGACAGCGCTGAGACAAGCGATTCCGAGACTTCGCCGGGTCGGGTGTCATCGGTGGTGTCCCGCAAAAAAAACGCAAGAAGCACGCCAAGTCCCAGCTGCGGATGCACCCCGCGCCGTTTTGGACAACAGCCCCTCGAAAAAGGCCCCACGTTGTACCTCTGGAGCACGGAAGTCGCCGCTGGTGCGTAACGCAACTGTGTCGTGCGCAGCCACGCGATCAAAAAGGCAGCTGTCGTTCTCACCACGAGTATGGCACTGACAGCGTTCATGACAATGAATAATAATGGCAAGCAGAACAGTCGCACACGCGCTTGTCTGGATGGAGCACCCGCAATATTACAAGGTGACAGGGGCATGCGATGATGACGTGACCAAGACAAGATATCACATGCACAGTATGTCGCCTGGCGGCTAAATGATGAAGACACGAGGGCTCTCAACACTACCCTCCCCGTTCTTTCCTTTCCCCTCGGGGTCTCACGTGCTCCTCCCCACGTCGTAGAGATATTCACCACCCAACTGTGACCGCCAGCTACAGACCGGGAGCCAGCTCCCGACTAGTCCACGGATAGAACGCGTTGGTGAAGTAGCGGGACGCACGGCGCTCGGTGGGCGAGTCCACCGTGTTGGATGGCTTCGC
>Ga0209187_1004386_pt1 | contig 10797 bp, 14 predicted proteins | sample BantaG_FD_187430 | JGI IMG/M metagenome (GOLD analysis project Ga0209187, IMG submission 187430) | Marine algal microbial communities from Bantry Bay, Ireland - BantryBay_4 metaG (SPAdes) (version 2) | ecosystem: Host-associated > Algae > Red algae > Unclassified | place: Bantry Bay, Ireland... | reverse complement strand
GGTCCGGGGTCGCCGTCGTGGGCACCACCCGGCTCCCCATCGGATGCCCTTCAACAAAAGGTCTTCTTCCTCGCCGCGACGGCGATAGAACTCGCTTTATTGCTCGGCTACGGTCGGTCTCAGTACACTGGTAATTGAACTAACGTTATTAATACCACAGTCACCCCCCTGCTCATGCTCCCTATCTTCCCCCAAGCCCCCGCTCCGCTCGTACCCATCATCCTCCTCGTTCTCTCCAAGGCCACGTCGGGCGGCAGCAGCGTCACGACGATGTTGGGCACCAGGGCTCACACGCCGACCGCCTCCCGTCCCCCCCGTCATCCCCACCCCGCAACGGCCATCATCTTGGTCGCTCTGCACTCCCTCCTTTGCGCCTGTGGAGACAGTGTCGTCAGTAGAAAGATCCGTGGCTCCGAAATCGGCCCCTTCGCTGGCGCCCCTACCCGGCGCGCCACCTCCATTTCCGGCCACTGCGCCGCCGCCGCCTTCTGCAGCGGCACGAAGGGCGGACGTATGTCCAGCAGGACCATCGAAGTACGTCGCGCCGACCGCCATTTGCGACGGGTGGGCGTCACCGATGTCGGCCAGGTCGGCCGCGGGCATGCCGGCGGCCCGGTCATAGAAGTCATACCGGGACGCGGCGGCGTCGATAAGACACATGGCGTTGGCGACACGCGCATCCGTGGGTAGCCACGCCCGTAACGGGCTCACCTCCACGACTCACCGCCGAAACGAGCTGGCGTTCACATTCTGCTTGCGCTTATACCGGCATGCGTAGCCTATCAGCTCGTTCCGAGCCATACTGGCAAAGAGGATGTAGTGTTCGACCGTGACGACAACGTACTCGCCACAACCTGGTCCCTGCTGCTTGAAAATGAGGTAAAGCGCCTCAATGGACTCAGAAACGGCCTGGGCCATATAAAGGATGGTCTTTGGCCCCTTGCCAGACGCTTCTAACTCGTTTCCGAGAAGCCACAAATGGTCGTCACCTTGTCAATAACGGGGGACGAGCTCCAAAGGATCCCGAAACGGGGGAAGGCACCACAGCTTATACTTGCTTGTGGGGTGGGGGATGATCAGGTTCAGTGGCACGGTGACCTTCTTGGGCTTGGCCTTGCAGCCCGAATTGCTTTCGGCCTTGAACGTGGGGAGCAGGCGTTTGCTGTGCCCGTACGTCTCTGCCGCGGCCGCATTGCTCCGCGCATGCGCTGAAATGTCTCGTATCAAACCTTCATGGCCCGAGTAGGGTGTGCGAGCACCTCCGAGGTGGTTTTTGTGTGCGCTGCCAATGTCAAGGGCGCCTCCTGCGCCTCGACCCTTACAAGGTCCATCCCCGAGTTGTTCTTAGCCGCGACTGTCAGCTTCTCTGCTACGGAGCGCATAGACAATGGCACCTTCACCTCCGTCTTGACGACCCTCTCGTCCTTGATTGGACTGTTTTGGGCGGGCTTGTAGTTGTCGCGCAGCTTGAAGATGGCGCAGACCGTCTGTTCCTGGCCAACGCCCTGCGTGTCCAACGCTTGCCAAAGCCAGCTCAAGTCATCACAAAGGCGCTGCCACTCCTGGGCCGCATAAGCCAGTTCCATTCACATCGACTGCATACCGTCAATGACGGCGTTGAAAAGCGCCGCGTGCGCTAACGTCATGGGCGTACTCTTGGCGGTGGGCGGGTTTTTTCCACTCGCAGCCGTATTCCGGACTGCCACTGCGTCAGCAGTTGGCGGTGTCGCACGTGCGGCGAGCATAGCCGCCACCGTTACAACCTTAGTAGCGACAGCCGCACTACAGGCCTTTGCCTTCTTCGGAAGCGGCGCTTTCTTGGTGGCCTCCCCCGAACTTTTACGCGTCGCCGAGCGCAATAACGCGCTATGTGTTCTCGGGGTGAGGCCTGGGCGCCGGGGTGGTGGGATAATACCCGGTGCCCGAAGAGCCGGCCGGGCGCCGCGGGGGCAGAGAGAGCGCAGCGCTAGCACCACCGACATTGACGTCCATCTGCGGTGGAGGCTGCGTACCAGGTGGGGGTGCCGCCAGTCCAGACGACCTCGTGGCCAGTGACGGAGTTTGCGAGCCGGCATGCCCCACTGGCACCGCCGACAGGGCGACACACGAATAGGACGACAAGAGATGTGGTCGAAGCACTGCAGCAGATACGGCTCGCGTCGGGCCTGCAGTAGCTACAGCGCCAGAGAGAGAGGCCGTTGGCGATGCCACTGGTTTTAGGTACTTGACGGGCGGGGGAGACACAGGTGGCCGTGAATGCCTCTTCGAGTAGCGCGCGTGCTCCGGCCGGGGGACGACAATGCGTCCACGAGAGTCGAACCGCCGAGACGCAACAGCGGGCGCGAGCAGATTGGTCTCTATGTTATCTGCTGTAGCACCTCAGATGGGAGAGAAACCTCAAGAGGAGGGAAGTAGCGGCCGTCTGGGCTGCTCGCGCGACACCCGCAATGGGACTCGAGGTCCGGGAAGTCGGGCCGATCGAAACGCCAAGACATGAAGACACGGTTTACTTGCCGGCGACGACGGTGCCCACCGTTGTGGCCCTTTGTTCTAACAGGGCGGAACCCGTTGCCCAAGCTCAACTCCTCAAATGGGATTGACCTGGACCGTCGCCAACCAATACAGATAACTCCCTCCATGCATGCTAAGTCCCCTGAGGCGAATATTTCAGACGAGGGGGAGGGACCGCTTCACGCGTAACGCGCTGCACCCGCCGCCAGCCGCGTGGCGCCCGGTCGGCTGTCGCCTGCCGCGCCCCCTCGGGCGCGGCAGCCCAGCCCCCCCCGGGGGCCCGCGCGTCGCGGTGTAATGGTCGGGTACTCCGCTCCGGTGGATCGGGCCGGTTCGCGGACGGGCCTGTCGTCCCTGTTCCCGCGTCGCCATCCCGCTTGCAACTCCCGCCGCTGTCGTCGCCCTCCCCCGCCGCCTGTCGCGCTTTCGGTGCCCCTGCCGATAACGCGTCGGCCCCCTCATCTCATTGAGGGCCCCGTAGTACTATAGCTGCCAAGTACGTCCCAGTTCGGGGCTTGAGGCTGCTCTGGAAGTTGGTCAGGGCCTGCGACTGGGGAGTCATATGGGCCACGGGCTCCGCTGCATTGTCGGCCGGAGAGGGCGCTGAGAAACCGTCACCGGCCACCTTACCGTCGGCGGTGCCTTTGTCAGCCACACGATCAAACGCCTGCTGGGACGTCCCCCAAAACGACGCACACGCGTCTCGGCCGCGCGTGCCCATGGCATCGGGCGCCGACGCCGTTGCAAGAGATGGAGCACCCATGACGGGCGCGCGCCACGGCTGCGTGGGCGCCGTAGCTACAGTCAGCGAGACCGGCTTGCCGACGCCACGCCAGGCAACGACAGGTAGACTCTCACGCCACGAGCTCGTCCGCCCTGCGTCTTGCGCGGGCGAAGGACAGGAGGTCTGCCACGGCTCTACCACGCCAGAAGCCGGCGGACCACTCTCGGGGACGTCGTCATCCACATCAATGGAAGGGACTAGAGCAACCGGCGACTTGGGTAGCGGCGGTGAAACCGGCGCCGTCACTCTGGATCCAGCCGCTTACCTCGGGCATACTGTCAGCTGAGCGGCAGCAGCAGCGAATCTTGCGGCCTGCTTTCACGCCTCCTTATCTGCCGAGGCAGCTGTTGCTCGCTCTGCAGACAGCATCTGCATCCGTGCTGCGCCACGGTCGTTACGCTCAGCACTGCCGGAAGCCCCACGGCTTCGCCGCGAGCTACCGCCCATGTTAAACCGTCCAAGGGAGAGAACAAAAAGTGTCCGACGGCGACTCGAGAGAAAGTAAAGCGGAGAGGGGGATGAAAGAGTGGTCAAGATAAGTCCCTTTGGGCAACCTATGAGTCGAGAGCGGTGGCAGCTAGGTGGAGGTCCGCGTCGCGGCCGCCAGGTGGCGGGAGGCCTGCGGTTGCGGCACTATATACTCTGACATAGGAGCACCGAGGTCATATGAACCAACAGACGCGGCCTGATGTGTCTCCAGCCGACCACGGGCGACTCGGAAGCAGCTGCTCGTTGGTTTCTCGACAGCGCACACAGATACAGAGCTTCCTTCCCCGCGTTGACGGCAATCACCTCCGAATATGGACGATCAATAGCGCGCGTTTCCGACCTCGCTTCAGCACCGGGACAAGGACGCCGAAAACAGGCGAGGTTGCAGCTGGCAAAAAGGCTGGTTGACAGTTAAGCACCGCCGCAGGCAGAATCGCCTACCCGCCGCCAGAGATCGGAATTCAACGCGGGATGAGTGCACTCAAACTGAGCGAATGGCATATTCGTGCCTCACTTGATACTCCTGAGGATCAAATCGGGGAACAAGACAGCCTCGAAAACGTAAGAGCAAAAGCGGTGACGCAGCACTCCCACAAGCAACACCCCGACCAGGGGTGGTGCTCATGGAAGCGCTGCGTCGTACCGGAGGCTGCGCCACCGCCTGCTAGCCGGTACCGCCCACTGCTTTCATAACCTCAAGCGGTGTCTGCACAAGCCCCACCCCCCCGCTGGTGGGCGTCCCCAAAGGGGGGAGGGGGCCTTATACAGGCACCCAACAGGCTGACAACAGCGAGGTACGCATCCACACCCCCCGGCTGCCAGCAACAATGCGAAGGCCCAGCGCGCTGGGGGCTACCGGGGCCCTCCGGCGCCCCTACGTAGGCGCCGGGTCAAACACCAAGACGAGGATGGGTCCTCCCCAAGCGGGTCGGCCCGTCCAATCAGGCAGGAACCGCAACGTCGCGCCGCCCGGCCCACCACCCGGCGGCGCGCAACCCAGCCAATCAGACGCAGAGGGCGGTTCCACCACACCGCCACGGCTCGTCATTGGCGACCGTCAAGGGCCTTCATCACGCCGTGCGCGAGGTTGACGCCATGGCTGACAGTGGCAAGAATCGTAGATTCACAATACCACAACCCCCCGAACCGAGCGCACGGCTCACAGCCGACCACCGCGTGCGCACGGGCAGCCCCGCCCCCAGCCCTACACACGGACAGCACCGCCCGGCCCACACACACGGGCGGCCCGACCGGCCGGCAGCAGCGGCCTGGGAAGAAGACGGGCAGGTCCACCCCAGGGCGGACAGCCAGTGAGACAGCCATCGCCGCACAGCGCAGAGGTCCAACCCCCGCAGTGAAGCCGCGCACACAACCACGGCAAAGGGGCATGGTCCCGATTGGTACGCCCGGGGCAGCAGGACACGAACAGGGATGGGGGAAGCTCCCGAAGGAGAAAATGATGCGCAACAGCTCAGGGGGGGAAAGGATGGTACGGTCCCGGATAGTATGTTGAGTAGCTACTGTGGATGAAATCAGGGAACACGACAGGCTCGAAAGAGTAAGAGCAAAAGCGGTGACGCAGCACTCCCACAAGCAACACCCCGACCAGGGGTGGCGCTCATAGAAGCGCTGCGTCGTACCGGAGGCTGCGCCACCGCCTGCTAGCCGGTGCCGCCCACTGCTTTCATACCCTCAAGCGGTGTCTGCACAAGCCCCACCCCCCCGCTCGTGGGCGTCCCCAGAGGGGGGGGGGGGCCTTCGATACGAGATCCGATAGAACGCGGCGCACGGCCGCACGGTAGACATCGGCTTTCTGATTGCCGGCTGCAAGCGTCGTCGCGTCATCGACGTCTCGTCGTGCCTCGATGGCCAGCCTCCTTCCGGAGGGGCGCCGGTCGTCTGCAGTTGTGCTGGAAACATTGCTGCTGGCGACACAGAAACCCGCAAGGACCCGACTGTGGTATTGATGACGCTTGCTCAATGACTTATGTATTGAAGCCGGTGAGGTCAAAGGACGATGGCACCCGTTTGGGCTATCGCGGAATCGTGCCGGTCCGAGCGGGTGTAACCGCCCCGGCGGCGCGAGCCGCGAAGGGGCGCCGATCCGACCCCGTCGGGGTTTGCGGTTGGTCGGTGACGCCCGCGACTGTCAAGCGGCACACACGCGTGCATGTGTGGTCCGTAGCTCACGCGGTGGGCTCGGTCCGGGCTTGCGCTCGAGCGTGCCCGCGCAAACGGTTCGACGCATGTGTGTGCATGATTGTGGCCGAGCGTGGAGGGATAAAATTCGGGTTCGCGGCGGCGTTTCGGCCAACACGTGCTCGGCCATTGTCGTCGTCGTCACATGGTGCCATCTTCGTGGGGGGTTTTCTACCCCGGCAAACCGACGAAAGCCGTGACGTGGTCCGTGGGTGGCGATGGGGGGGTGTGCACTCCGCGGCCGGTTTACACCGTGCCGAGCGCGGGCAGATGGCGGCCGAGCTAGCGGCGCGGAGCCTCCCCGCATCATTATTCACGTGCAAACGTTGCTGCCTAACGGCCCTGCTCGATCCGGGGGCGCGACCGCGAGGCGGGTAGCCTCTGAGTTGAGCTGCAAAGCCGCGGGCAGCGTCGGCGGCACGGGCGGCGTCGGCGGCACGATCGGCGTCGGCGGCACGGCAAGAGCGGGGCACCCGGCAAGGGCTGCAAGATCGGCGGCAAGGGCGACTCGCTCGGCGAGGGTAACACGCAGCGAGGTGGGTGATCACGTGGCTTACGCCGCCGATGTCGGGGCGGCAAAAGTGAATCGCTGCACGGATCCGGAGATTCTGCTTCAGTTTCAACCTCGCGGCTATTACTGCGTGCACGTGGAACCCGTGACGGTAGTGAATGGCAACCCGGTGATCACCGACGAAAGCCTTGATGACGTTTGCGTCCGCAACCGCGCTCGCGCACGCACGCATCGTGCGCACGAGCGATACGGGGAAAAATGAGGTTTTGTCGACGTGTTGTCGGAACTTCAGTCGCCGAACCACGTTGGCGACCGCGTTGCCGAGGTCCATGGGTACCGCTACTTCGGTAATCAAGAGCCCGAGCGCCTAATCTACCAGTTCATGTCGTTTTGCAACGAAGTCTTGCGCTACCACGTGTCCTTGCACCCGTTCCATCGGTTGGTTTGCACCAACGCCCTGTTTTTTGCCTGTGCGAGGGACAGAGACGTTCCAGGCGGAGGCACTAATTTAGCTGCTGGCTGCGCAATTGGCCGAAGGCTGTCCTCCTCACGCGTTTGTTGGCACCGGACCTTGCGGTACCGTGTGGGCACGACGCCTGGTTGAAAAAATTCGTTCATCGCGTCTCGCTGGTGGCGGGCAAGGAGAACGACGCCGTCGATGTCGATCGCCGCCCTCGCATGAGCGAGGTACCGAACTCCTTTCGGCTGGCACTGGTTCCGTCCGACCACCGTCGTGCTGCCGACTGCCGCATCTTCCGCAGTTGCGAGCTACTCCCTACCGTGTGGGCGGCTGGATTTCTCCGTGCGCCACGGACGCTCGACCGTCCCGTTGGCGTCCGCCGATCCCGCAGTGGGAGCCTGTCACAGGGCTTCGGGTGGCGATCCCGGTGGTGGTGTCTTAGCTTGCGGACCCGTTGCGTAACGAGTACAGGTCGGTCTGGCAGTTGGCGTACAGGCAGTACTACTGCAACTTCGTTGCTGCCTGGGTACGCACCCTACAGGTGGACAAGATCTCTTTCCGTTTGGACGAGAAGGTCCTCCGTCACTTCAACGTACTGGAAAATTCCATGTTGCAGGACGCGCCCGACGGTGAGGCAGCGTATACCGTATATGGCAAGATGAACCGGCCGTGGAGGTGTTTCTTTTCAGGGTGGTCATCAAGGACATTGTCAAACGTGACGCTGACTTCTCTGAAGCCCGGCAAGTGCGCGCTTTCTTCAACGCGACCAGAGAGTGTAGTTTCTGTCTACAGCACGTGAACGCGGCTTCCATCAAAATCCAACTCAAGGACGACAAGCCCCACCACGCGCGCACCAGCACGTTCCCTGCCAGCTTCACAAGGCAGTTTGTCCGCCACGCGCAAGGCTCCCGGTCCGTCACGCGTATCAACGACAAGGCTGACGCCGAGTGCGTCACGGCCTCTCAGGAGCTCATGACGGAGCGCGCTCGCGAAGCCGTCGGCCGCATCCCCGCAGACTAGATGTGCACGGCGACGGAAGCAGAGAATACCGCATGCGCTCGTGGTGGGGGCGGCGCCCCAGCTCCCGCGGTGTCGACCGGCGGCGCTACAGCTCCAGCGAGATCGACCGCCCGTGTGGCGGTGACTGAGCGGTCGATTGCGCCAGTGGTGATGCCATGCGCCGCCGCCAGCTGCGCTGATGTGCACGGGGGACACACAAGTCCCCCGACCGACAGGTCGAACGCCCCGGTCAGTGGGCCAACGCCACCGATGGGCCGGGATGGGGGACGAGGGGGGCACACGCCACTGAGCTCTGCTGCACGAGCCTCAACAGGCTTCCTTACCATCGCGACAACGCACGCGTGTCGGACCTTGCTCGACGGCCGGGGCTTTCTGACGTGGCAGCCGTGCTGAAGATGAAGGAAAATGACCTGATCCGCGTCACGCAGAGCTTGGACTTCAAGGGCTCCTTGTTGTGTGGTATCGAGGTGTCACAGAGGGTGCGGGCGACCATGGACGACCGCGGATCGCCATGGCTGGAACACACGTCCTTTCACCTTCCCGGGCAGCTGGCTGTCCGCCGCGTGGGTCGCGTGCGCGCAGTCGTAAAGCGCAGCGATGGGGACCACGCACTCCTTGCCAGATGCAGCCGACGGCGGTTGACAAGGACTGTTCTTTGCAGGCTCGCGGCTGCACGCGTCCTCAATGGCAAGTTGCCGAGAACGCTACCGAGACAACGTTTTTCTCAGTGCCCATCTCGAGCGAGAACCAGATGGTATACGTAGTGCAGGACTTTGCCACGCTTGCTGTAAGAAGCGGTATGGACCAACCACCTGCTAGCCTGCTTGCCGACGTGGATGAGCAGCTTTCTATGCGCTACTTCCTCAAAGTGTTTTGTGCGTTGGACGATTGATTTGATGCCCACGGTGTCTCTCTCTGTTGCTGGGTTTGGGCCACTTCACGTGTACTGATGTGCAGGGGCAACAATGGCAGGATGACAATTCTTGTTCGACTTGCTGATACAACCGTGCGGCGACACAAGTCGTCCAGCTTCTCCCCAAGCGTCTCCAGTTGTCCCAGTAGACCATGGGACTAAATGTGACACAAGACGAGAACAGCGCACCTTTTCATCGCACCACAATCGCAACAGGTCGGCGCGAGGAACCCACCCGACTCGTCGACCCACCCTAATCTGTTCGTGTACGACCCAGCTGCGAAGGGCCGCCCGCAAGTTCTGCTTTCCCTCTATCTCCTCGTAGAATACCACTAGGTCCTGAGCCATGTCGTCTGGGTCCACCCACAGCAAGACACATGAGCAGACGAGGTGAAGCTTTAGGGCCTCACTCGAACGCTCCAGAAAGCACGAATCGTTTGAAGCGATGGGATAATGATGGCAGAGGATGTCAATCAGCGCGTCAGTGATGTCACACACCCGCACCCTGCAGTCAGGACACCTGCGGAACTCCATAACTTGGTATACGCAAGGGAGGGGATAGTTAGACGACAGGCCCCCGAGATTGGGATGGTGGCGGTGGGTAGGGCCGGGTTCAATGATCGTGCTGTCGGTGGGGTCGAGAGCAAGCCGTCGCGGCTAAGTCAAGCGCTGACCGACCAGGCTTACTCGCAAACATCACAGTAAGCCGAGGCCCGGATCACAGAAACCACGCTGCACGGACTATATCATGTACGTGGCCCAATGAAGCAGCGCAAGATCCTAGTAGCATAGCCACGAGTGCGCAAGAGCAGAGCACCAGACCACTGTCCGTATACTGCGAAATCTTCATCCACAGATGTCCTCCGATGACTGCTCGAAACAGCCATCCGAACCCCCAGCCAGAGCAATCCTCGACGATCCGATGAGCCCCGATGAGGGTCCGAAGACTTTCGACCCAATGCTGATGATGGCGCCGTATCGGCCCCGACGATCGCTCGCCCGCATCATCATCGCAGGTGCCGTTTCGATCTCCATGCCATAGGGGCCAATCACAGGGCGTTTACGCACCCCGTTTTGCTTGCATGCACAATTCAATGTGAGCGAGCGAATCTGGCGCTTGTTTTGGGAGCTTGTGGTGGTGAGTCCCTGCGTGGTTGCAGGCACGGTGGCGGATCAAAAAAGGTCGGGGGCTCAACGGCAATCTGGACGGAGGGGGTGGGTGCTCGGACGGTTCCTCGGGCGGGGCTGCGTCTGACAGCGCGCGCGCGGGCCCACTGGCCGCCCCCAGAGTCAGTGGATGGAGGCGCAGCGGCGTGGATGGCCCTTGGGATGGATCATGATGGTCGATGGTTGACGGACGCGTCGATCGTCGCCGAGTCTGGGATGGCGCCTCTGCCGCCCCCGCGGCAGGCGCCGCGCGACGTGCAAACACGGGGCTCTCTGGGGAGGTGCTGCGGGCGCAGGAGCGCGGGGGCAGGTCGAGCCGCGGGCGTCGCCCGGGCCCCGCCCTCATACCTTGAGGCGCGTTGCCGGGGGGCGCCGTGAGCGCCCGCGGCTGGGCCCCGCGCCGCCTGTCGCAGGCGCGCTGCCGCTCCCCGGCCCCGCCGCCACCCCGAGCCGCCGGTGCGCGCCCGGTACCGGCGCCGAGCGGGCACCGGCGAGCCGCTATTTAGCCGTGACGGTGCGTCTGGCGGTGGGGCGGGGCCGGCAGAGACACACGGGGACCCTTTGCCGTCGCGGCGGAGCAAGGTGTGCGCGCTGCGCACCGCGCAGCGGCCGGCGGACAGGTCCTTCCCCCCGTCGCACCGACTCCCCCCCCCTATCCTCCGCCTCCCGTCTGGTTGCTTGGCGGCCACTGCGGTTGCCCCTCTGCGGTCCCTCTTCCTGCTCTTCTGCCTCCCACCGCCCCC
>Ga0209187_1004384_pt1 | contig 10801 bp, 25 predicted proteins | sample BantaG_FD_187430 | JGI IMG/M metagenome (GOLD analysis project Ga0209187, IMG submission 187430) | Marine algal microbial communities from Bantry Bay, Ireland - BantryBay_4 metaG (SPAdes) (version 2) | ecosystem: Host-associated > Algae > Red algae > Unclassified | place: Bantry Bay, Ireland... | reverse complement strand
CTCAGTCATGAGTTGATGTAGATCGTTGTCGAACGGAAATACAAAGCCCATCTTCTTAACATATGTGTGAAATGCCTTACCATCAATACGAATCAATGTAGGCATCCGAGGCATGAGTTTGTCACTAGTGACCTTCTCATACCTTTTCATTCTATCGCCGAGACTTCGTTTACTCATCGATTGTCACTTCTGGTTGCTCTGGTTGCTCTGGTTGCTCTGGTTGCTCTGGTTGCTCTGGTTGCTCTGGTAATGGCTCAATAGTCGATTTTGGCTCACATGAGTTAGCATGATACATCATGCCCAGTATCAACAGTACTGCACAACACAACAAACCAAAATTCGTTTGTTGACAAATTTCGTTTCCAGTAGCACTATTATGCAGTTCTAACATAAAACAGTGGTTGATAACTATTATAAATAGTATGGCTATTAGAGCGCTTATTAAAAATGACATTATTATATTCCTATATAAAGTAAGTTAAAAACAACGAGTATATAACTATTATAGTGTACAGCAAAGTTACAAATACTACTATTGTGAGTTCTGTACTATGGGAAACTGCTTTAAGTTTCATGATGGCAACTAAAAAACCAAATGAAACTAACTTATATACTAATGCAGCATTGAAGCTATATGTAAATAATTCTCGCATATACGGATTAGCTTCTGCACTTAGTCCACTAATATTAATCAGATTGCTTGTCAGATAAAAATCTGTCAGCGTTAGCCCCAGTAGAGTCCACCATATGTGTGTGGTCGTGATCGAGTTTGGCATTGTCTTCGCTATCAAGTTTTTTTGAAAGTATCAAATAATGAAAACCGAATGAGTAATCATTGTATACTAATCTTAACAAATCAAAAGACTGTTGTAAATCATTGTGCATTGGAGATGGGCGACATTCATCATAACTAACATTCCATGCATTTGGATTATGGAAGTCTGTGATGTAATCTACGTCACCAATATAGTATTCAGTCACATTATCTTTCGTTCTTGATAAAATACCAAATTTTGCATCATTCCAACATTTAGTTACATCAGACATTGCATTTTAACTCTCAAACTCTATAAGATTATGAACCCATCCATCCCTTGGTGTAGGATATTTATCACACTTGCCTGTGGATTCAGGGATCAAAATATCGATGCCTTTGTTCTGGTATTTAGCTTTGTAAACCCAACCATATTCCCTTAAAATCTCAATACCACAGGACTCAAATACGTTTCGCAATGCTACGTCGTTTATAACAGGGGTTTGTCTAATCCTGTAAACAATCAAATCCAAGTCCTTGCGCTGACCTTCTTTATATAAGACGCCACCAGTAAGACCAATATGGCACCCGATTTCGGGTAATTTTGATTCAAGTCTAACAATCAATGATCTGGCTTGATCGAATGTCCAAGTTTGCATAGGGATCTACTCTGAATATATGTTGATATGATACCATAAAAAGTGATATAATTTGAGACTTACCACAGGATAATCGTATGCCAAAACTACTCGAAATAGAATTAACACCTAAAATTTGGAAAGACGCCGACCGGCGCACTGATAAATTACCTATTTTTAAAAATTCTCATCGAGGACGTGATGCTAATCTAGTTGGGTGTCTGGGAGAAATATTAGTTGAGATGTGGTTGGATGCAGAAGGTGTTGGTTATACTGCTGAGCTGAAAAAAACTACGCACGACTATCGTCTTGCAGATGGCTCCACTTTTGATGTGAAGACCAAGGATCGCACTGTAATCCCCAAGCAAAATTATGATTGTACTCGACCATCATATAATGCTTCTCATCAAAATCCAGACTATTATGTATTTGCGTCATTGTATAGGAACCGTAACCATGAGGCTGATAATGTTACCAGATTTCGCAAAGCTTTTATACTGGGGGCTATTAAGAAAACTGAGTTTGATAAAGTTGGTAAGGACTGGAAGAAAGGTCAAGTAGACCCGTCAAACGGAACCAAGTTTTGGACAGCATGTCGAAACGTGTATATCAGCCAACTAGAATGCTACGAAGATATTGCTGATCAATGGGAAGCTCTTTAAATACTACACAACTCATCTATATTTACTAGCTTGCAAACTTTTAATATGTGCTGTGGATACAGATCAATAAAGTCGATTTGTGTCTGTTCAAGTTGTTCGAATTTTAACAACTTCGCATAACTAATAGTCCAAACTATTATATTATTTTCCCCCACATATCTATTAATATTACCATTTGTCAGTTCTAAGTAGTAGCGCATATCAAAATTCGTCTAGAGAAATATCTCCGGTTACTGTATCAAAAAATAGTCTACGCAGCTGCTCATGATCTTGACGCAGCCGATCAATGCGTGCATTAGTTTCACTGAGTGATTTTATTGTTATAATAAGAAAAAATGCTAACCATACTACGATAACGTACAAGACAACTAATGCATATATCATAATTTTTATATCTCTTTCTAATATTTACTAAATACATTCAATCATATCATAGTTGGGGTCAATATGAAATTAAATGAAGTGTTAGGGTTTCTTAGTCCTGCTAAACGAGCAGAGAAAAAAGCTGAAAAACGTGCAGAAGCTGTTCGACTTAAAGTTCGAGGAAAGAAAAGAGCTAAAATAGCTTCTTCAGTGGCGCAAGATAAGAAAGCTATTTTAGATAAAGAGAACGCTAGAAAAGAAAGGGCAGAACGAAATAGGAAGGGTAGAGATAGTGCCGCTGAAAATCAGTGGAGATCTGGCAGTTAAGCTATTATATCATTTCCCCGCTTTGTGTCTTTTTTAAATCAGATTGTATTTTGTCATCATTGTTAGATTTCTTTTTCAGCATTGATTGCTGTTCTGCTCTACGATCTTTTTCTATGTTCATATGAGCATAAATGTACGCTACCAAAACAAGCATTACAAATTGCATAATTACCATCAGTATCGAAGTTCCCAACACCAAATATTGAAATAACGTTAATGTATCCATGTTCTCTCCAGAATAAATTTCATTTAGATAATCAGACTATAACATACAAGTCTTTAAAATCAAATTATAATATTATAATTTGCAACCGTATCCCAAATGGTCTTAGAACATATATATCCAATACAGAACATACACGTAACTATTCCAGTAATTAAATAATTATTATTGGTTTTACATACGATCTGATAAAAAATCCAACTTAAAGAATAGCAATAACATATCGAGGAAATTGAATAATAACCATCAGATGCTGCCAGAAATCCAACCACTAGCATTATGATTATGACTGCCGTGCTCATTTTCCACCAAGTATGTTGCACTCATCAACTGTAAATGAAACTATTGAAGCTACAAGTGGTTCTGATTCTTCTTTAGATGCTCTTTCCAACTCATTTAATGCCTTGACCATTCCCTGATTCCAGCCCTGAGCAAATGCATCTGCCATGTCATTACCTTCTTCAGGCTCAATCTGAGGGATCGCTCTGATCACTTTTCGTATTTTCTCTAAGTCCATGTCCACTCTTATGTTTGGTTGCTATTTCTTTCTTAAGTTCGATTTGAATTGTCTTGGCAACGTCCTCCAAGGCCCTATTGTAACCTTCACGCAATCCTTTTGTACGTTCATCATCCCAAATATCAGTTGCTGGGGGACGTTGCATGCTTTTTAGTATACCAATCAGTTCCTTAAAGCGCATCTAATTCCTCCACAGACAAATGTTTATTGAGGATATAAAGTACATCATTGATAGCTTCGTTGCTACCATCTTTATATCCACAAATATAAACGTCTTCCTCGTGATCACTAATATCCCGATAAAGGTCTTCGATCTCAGCAATTAGCTTTGATTTGAGATCGGAATATTTCATTCCGGTTCCAGTGCATCACACTCTTGCTGTCCCTCAGCAAGGGCTTCCATTGTCTCCACAACGGCATCTAAGGCATCATTGTAGCCTTCAGAGTACTTCATGTCTATTGACATTTCAGTGTCTACCATCATGTTACGTATAGTCTCAATCAATTCGTCAGGGATGTTCATGTCAAAAATACTCAGTTGGTTATAAGAAGTAGTATCCTACTACAAAGGCTAACAAAAATATAGTGATGGGTATCACAAGTGCCAATATGAGACTATTATCCAATCGAATCAATAATCGTTTCAAATAATATACCATAATTCCCCCAAGCTGCAATGAATATTGAAATAATAAGTATTATTACTGCGCTCGATATTATCAATAATATCGGTAAAACTACATTGAAAAGAGAACTTACAAACACCCTACATTCTGATGTCCATAATCGTTCTCTTAACTTGTGTAGCAGCGTCATATACTACGCATAGCGATACACGTATCCAATACATCTTGTAAGTAGTAATAGTATCTATAATTGACGGTGTCATCGTATATCATAACACCGCCGAGAACTCCTTCTAAGGTATACCCATTTGCAAATCGTTTATCATATATCTCACATGCCACTTTATAAAATAACATTATATTAACATTACCATTAGGATCATCAGTAACTACCGGATCAGGCAAAAATCCACTGGCAAATACAGGAGTGGTGGCTAATGCTAGAATAACGAGTAAACTACATAATGCCGTTATATCGACTTTTATTATCGAAAATAAAAATTTAGTTTTCATACGTTAATTCCATTTAGCTATTTAGAAAAAAAAGAAATAATTCTATACCGTAATTTAACCAAATTATTAATGGTTTATTGTATGAAATACTTCATTTTATTAACGTATAATCAGGAAATTCCCTAACATTAGAATATTGAAAACATGCCATCAAACATTCAATTTTACAAAGTTACTCTATATTATTGATTATTAAGACTATTTTATATGATATTAAAGAGAATGGTCCCGATATGTTCACACAATCAGTATACAGCCAAAATCCAATCTGTCAAGAACTTTTCAATTTTAATTTTTTTCGGGCTTTTTCAGCCAGATCGTTGAAGCCACATTGCCAAATTGATATCAACTCACCATCGTTCTCTCTTATCAGGTGATCGGTGTCCATGTCGGCTATCAGCTTGCCATCGGGTTCTGTTAGTTGGCACATGATCTTGTCTTCGTCTTGGTAGAACCGGACAATGGCGATATGTTTCATGTTCCCGCCAAACATGTCATAGGCAACGATGTTATTTTTGTCATCATCTGCCTTGTGAAACATGAACTGGTGGTTTGTAGTAGCAACAAATTCTAGGAATTTGGTTTTCATGACTCTTCCTCTATTATCAACTTGCCGGTCTCTATCATCCGATGTCTTAGGTCATTGAGTGCTGCCAAGTAACCAAGCTGGTATCCATTGGGCGCAGACTTCAGATGATTGTTCGACATAGCGGCCAGATCAGCGGCCAGATCATCATAAATTTTGTTGACTAATAGCTCTGAGACCGGCGTATAGCGGGTTCCCACGGGCAGATCAGAATCGGCCAAAGAACCGGCCACAAGTAGTGCCTGTTCTAACGTCTCGGTGTACTGGATAAACATCCCACCTTCATTATCATCCCGCAGATCGACATAGACACACCATACTTCGGCATCAATGTCTTTGCGTAACTCAATACGACATTCCACTGGTATCCCGTCGCTTGACCGGCCCACATATAATTTGTCGTTGATTTTTCGTATATCTTGCATTATCATTACTCGTGTTTAGCCGGATCATAATATCGGCATCAGTACTAAATAATATTGAAGTACATCTGGTATTTAGGTGATATATGGACAACAATCTGACAAAGCTTAGTGACGAAACGTTACAGAAGATGTATTACGATGCCATAGAGAAGGTTCAAATCCCACACCACACCTTTGGTATGAAGTACTATTTACTGTGGTGTGCAGTCATTATAGAGATTGGAAAGCGACAAAGAGTGCCGGGCGGCAAGTTTGGTCCAAAATCAAAATGAAAGATAACATTTTATATACGGGGTCCGGTTTGATGCTACCATCCAATATAGGATTGGCAGTTGTGGCACCCGATGTAGTTGCTATTGGAAAACCTTTAAAAAAATATAACCTACCCGAGAAATTATACTATCTAACAACAAAACACGGTGACCCATCGATCACAGCTGATAAAGCATACGCCACGGTGTTCAAGAATCGTCAAGAAGTAGATGTTGCAGTGAGAACCCTGAATATAGCGACCGGCATCACTTATGTGTTGTGGATATTTTTGACAGAGTTCAACGAACAGTCTATAGAATTTGATGGTATACTGGACACCTTGAACGATATGTGACATATTTGTCTGAATAACTGGAGTTTTTGATGAAACTAAGTATAGAGATGGCGACTTTGACTGCCGTGGTATTTTTTGGTATTGGATACTTCTCTCCTGAGATAATTGGGATAGCGAATAGTCAATCAACAGAAGGAATCATACTACCTAACAGTTCTGAACCCACTAATATTGAGAAGGAGCAAGCGGCTGATACCGAATACAATGGTCCGTATCGTCTTGATGATCCTAACTCTAAGCTTGTAAATGATAAATTTTTGTACGATTTAGTACTAGAAGCGTCATCTGATGATGACTATGATGTGACTATCATCCTTAATGTGTATGGCAATATCGATAAAGCATGTATGGATGAAATCAAAGATACTACGATTAACACCATATTGGAGTCGGAGGCTAAACGAATAGCAGCTGCTGCCACTGATGAGCTTGAAAACATAGATACTAGTGAGTATAATCGTTGTGACTTTGAAATACAGGGTTTGACAGTATTCACCAAATTACAGGAAAACTAATATGGTACTTATACCATCAAGTATGATCCCACAGCCCGAATCAAAAACACCTACAAATAATGAAAAAGTGTTTCATGTACGTATCTTTTATAAAAGTGGTGCATATCTACAATCATGGTTTAAGAAATTTGATGTGGTACGAAATGATCAGCAAGAAATTATTAGTGTGTCATATGAATTAGCTGATGTCCCGGATGCAGTAGCCCACCAACTGGCAACACCAATCGATATTGGTGTTTCGAATATTGAGTCAGTCTGGATCATGTCTTCGATGTCTGCTGATGAATTGTACAACAAATCTATACAAATGTGATTTACAGCACAGATTTCTTATATAAGATCGAATAATATTAAGCCTTAATTAACCAAGGCAAAAACTAATGACTACTAATATACTGACACGCTCCAAGCTCGTTACTCGCGAAATCAAGGAGACTATGGCATATACAACCTTCGGCAAGAATCAGGTTGCTGTGCAAGTTGATTCAGTGGTCACTGGTGTTGATCCAATAAAGAAAGTGACTCACGCTATCATGCGTAAGAGTGTCTTTGACAAGACACTAGCATTGATCGCCAAAGATAAGGGTGACTTTTCGTACTCTGATCTGATGCACAAAGCAGACGAGAGTTTTCAATGGTTCTTTGTTACTGCTGCTCAACGCAAAACATTTACTGAATTCCCGAAGGACGGGCAGACAACGAATAATGCCTACCAATTTATTTGTGATGTACAAGACGATCAACCACAGAAAGATCGGACTGCACATCGTAAGAAACTCTTCACAAATGCGGTCAACAAGGCAGGTCAGAATCTGGTGCATTTCACGTATGATAACCACACCTTTCGTGATATTTACGGTAAACTGATCCCAGTGCCGATGCATGTTGACTACGGACTTCGTTCTAGTAAATACAAACTAAAGGAAATGGTCAAGCATTTTCGTACACTGCCACAGATTCATATGGCAGCAAAACAAAAACACTCATGGGATCGACCATACGCGGAATATCCTGAGATAACCAGCGTCCCACACTACAATGCGGAGTACGATCATGAAACTGAAATCAGCAGCGCTTGGATCAAGTTGACACAAGAGCAATATGAGACAGTGCGTGGTGGTAAAGAGCATCATATGATTGCGGCATACTCATTGCAGAACTTGGGTATTCTTGATCTCACAGAATTCAAGAAGCCAGATCGTGATGGTTGAGCAAGACTACAAACATCTTCTAACCGAGAATAAACGGTTAGAAGATGAGCTTGATAATCTTCAATATAGTTATGACGAGCTTACCCAGAATTATACTGATCTGGATACCAAAGCTGATGAACTTATTACTGAGTTGAGTAATTCACAAGACGATGTTGAAGATCTGGAAAAGAAGCTTGCCAAGGCTATTGAAGAGTTGGATGATGTAGAAGCTGAAACCAAGCTGAACACCAAAATCATCGAGTCGATTGAGAATGAATTGATTGACACACGCGCCGAGTTAGAAACAGCCGTTAAACAAATTTGTACTGACATGAGAGACATAGAAGGTTGTTGATCTATACAACGAGAGTGAGTTATGATTTATAATATATCAAAGTACGAAATTGACATTAGCGTTGAAGAAGATATCGAAGGCGATGATAACCGTGGATGGCGAGTGGATAAGGTATCTGCTGTACATGACGGCAACGAGATAGGCTATCTGAAGATGGCGTACATCACCAAGGAACGTTTCGCCGATCATTATCCGACGATCTTCAATTGGCTTGATCAGATAAAAGGGCATATAATCATACCCAGACCACTTAATCATACAGACCCAGAATGGAGCACTGCACCGAAGCGCCATTATATGGAATTCAATATAGAAGAGATAAGAAGATTCATCAGTAGCATTCGACAACTCTCATACAGCCGTCAGGTGAATGAAAACTTGTCTAATTGTGATCTTGAAACATTACAGGCACTTGCCACAGTTGCCGAAGTTGAGGCGATCAAACAGTTTGGTGGTGAGTTCAAGAAATTCAGACAGCAATATGTCAATAAACCTGTCGATGATTTTGTCAGAGTCGAAAGTCAATACCAGCGTCATGGTATCGCCGAGACAATGTACCGTGTTGCTGTTAAATATCTCAATGAAAGAGGTATGCACCTTTACTTATCAACTCTCCGTCAACCAGCTGCTACTGCTCTTGCAGATAAGTTCCGAGCTGCTGGCGCTATACGGAAGATGAGCAATGGCCGTGAGCGATTCATATCAGAGAACACTGAGATCTGATGCATAGGTCAGTCATACAATTTGAAATCACTACCGGAGCCAACAGGAGTATCCGATACTATTCTGGTAGATCAACTTATCGTATTGATGAAGAATTCAAAAATGCGTATATCTATACTGATAACGATGAACTACAGCGCGATCTGATTGCGATTAATGATTCGCATATCATCAAATCTCTTGTGAAAAGTAATTTCTCTGATGTTAAAATAACTATATTGATTGAATCCATCGGCAAGGACAAACATCGTATTTGGATTGATTCAAAGATCAAATTAGACGTGGATGCATTGAGTTTTTTATGAGATACTTGGGATGATGAAGGAGAGATGAATTTTCAACTTAGAAATCTTCGAGTTGTTGTTGAGTATTATGCCCATCCACTCAGATGATCCAGTGTTTATTGCTATAGGGTGAGCTTGTAAAATTGTGATAAAACTCTCAGCAATTAATTTTTACCTACCTTATATTAAGGTTACTTAATAATAACTTGGAAAACCAACAAAATGCCAATCAATACTAAATCAACGAAGTTCGTTATGTGTGAAGAAATTTACAAAGAACTCATTACACACAACAATAAACCCAGTCAAGAAGAGAAAGATATGGTGACTGAAGCCTTTGTAACCCACTCGGAATGTACCGAGGGTACTGCATTGGTTTACTTTTCAAATATCATGAACAGGGTCTTAAATCCCGAGACTGCATTACGCAAACCACTCACTCGGAGTCGTGCTAAATACCACAATCTTGACAAGTACGATACCGATTATGACTCCGCATCTTCGATGGTAGACGAGGCATTTAGGTAACATGACCGCTCGTGTCACAGATGCTGAAATTATAGGTGTGAAGCATAATATGCTGACACCTATTGTTGAGGTCGAAAAGATCGGTGATAAGCGAGCCTTTCGTTGTGAGTGTGAGTGTGGCGAATATACCGACGTTCAACTCAATCATTTGAGGAATGGGCGAACGCAATCATGTGGATGTCTTAGAGAGCAGAAGAAGTATCCAAATGTCCACCGCTCAATCATCAATTGTTATCGTGGGATGAAGAAGCGTTGTTACGATACAAAAAACAAGAGCTATCATCGATATGGTGGCCGAGGTATTATCGTCTGCCGAGAATGGCTAGATGATCCATCACTATTTCATACATGGGCAATTAATAATGGATGGGAGAAGGGTCTTGAGATAGACCGTAAAGACAATGATCTGAATTACTCTCCATACAATTGTAGATTCATCAAATCAAAACCCAATAGCCAAAATCAACAACGATCAAGATACTGGTTTGTAGACGGTGTACGATATGAATCGTCCCGCGATGCTGCATCTGTATTAAAGTGCTCTGCTGCAACAATTCGCAGAAGATGTAATGGTAAAGTATTGCAAAGTGGAAACTACTCTCCACCCGATCCCAACTGTTGGTCCGAACCTAAATATAGCGAGAAATAAAATGAGCACACAGAGAGAAGATATGAGTGTATGGCACGAGAAGAGTGATCTTTTCACATCTGAAGCACCAATACTGGCACATGGTTGTAACACACAAGGCATCCAAGGTGCAGGCGTAGCCGCTATCATGCGCAAGCGCTATCCAGAGCAGTACAACAAGTACGTACATCTACACGCCACACAGGGCTTAGAATTAGGTACAGTGCAATTTTGTCAGCTATTCGATCATGACGGACCCACTCAGTACATTGCCAACTGCATGACGCAGGAATTTACTGGCACCCACAAGCGTCAGGTCAATTACGAAGCTGTA
>Ga0209187_1004383_pt1 | contig 10803 bp, 9 predicted proteins | sample BantaG_FD_187430 | JGI IMG/M metagenome (GOLD analysis project Ga0209187, IMG submission 187430) | Marine algal microbial communities from Bantry Bay, Ireland - BantryBay_4 metaG (SPAdes) (version 2) | ecosystem: Host-associated > Algae > Red algae > Unclassified | place: Bantry Bay, Ireland... | reverse complement strand
TGCCGGTTGCACTTTCGAGTCTGGCCGCAGGGCGGTCCTGCGCCCATCCGCAGATTCAGCGGCGCCAGATGGCGTCGGCGTTGGCGTCGGCCATCATGCGGGTGAGGGTGATGTCGGGATTGTCGGCTTCGATCTGGCGGACCCGGAACGCGGTTTCGAAGAGCGCCATGATCGTGCCGTCGGCCCGTTCGGCAATCTCGACGCCGCGCAAGCCGCGAAGCAGTGGAACCGATTCGGCGTCGGTGAGTCGGGCAACGTTCCAGCTGGTCGGCGCCAGGTTCACTGGCGCTCCAAACTCGTTCTCCAGCCGATGCCGCGCCACTTCAAACTGCAACGGTCCAACCGCCGCAAAGATCGGCGCCTGATCGCCAACATCTCGGACGCGGAGGACCTGCACCACGCCTTCTTCGTCCAACTGGGTGATGCCCGATCGGAACTGTTTGAACTTTGAGGTGTCGGCGGGACGCGCCACCTGGAAGTACTCCGGGGCGAACATCGGCATCTCGGGCCAGGTCACTGCGGGGTCGTTGTAGACCGAGTCGCCCACGCGAAAACCGTTGGCGTTGACCAGACCGATCACGTCGCCGGGCCATGCCTCATCCAACGTTTCTCGATCCTGGCCGGTGACCGACGCGGCGTACTTGGTGGCGAAGGGCTTGTTGGTTGGGCCATGGGTGACCACCATGCCGCGCTCAAACCGGCCGGAACAGACCCGGAGAAACGCAATACGGTCGCGGTGGGACTTGTCGGTGTTGGCTTGCACTTTGAACACGATGGCGCTGAACGGTGAGTCCACGGCCCGGGGCGCTCCTTCGATATCGGGGCGAGCTGAAGGCGCCGGAACCAGATCCACCACCGCGTCCAGAAGCTTGCCCACCCCGAAGTTGGTCAGGGCGGACCCGAAGAACACCGGGGTCAGGTCGCCGGCCTCAAAACGCTTGCGATCAAACTCCCGACCAATGCCATCCAGCAGCTCGATTCCCTCGGCGGCGTCAGTCCACGCATCGCCTTCTTCGGCGGCCGCCCGTTCCGGATCCACGACTTCTTCGGGCGCCATGGCCGAGCCGCGCGCCGTGCGGGTATAGCGGGTGAATTCGCCATCTCGCCGATCAAGAATGCCTCGGAAGTCGCCGGACTGGCCCACCGGCCAGGTCACCGGGACCGGCTCCAGCACCAGCTGCTCTTCAATCTCGTCCAGCAGCTCAAAGGGGTCCCGGCCGGGCCGGTCCCACTTGTTGATGAAGGTCACGATGGGAACATCGCGCTCCCGACACACTTCGAACAATCGTCGAGTCTGCGGTTCAATGCCTTTGGAGCCATCGAGCACCATGATGGCCGCGTCGGTGGCCGCCAGAACGCGGAACGTGTCTTCGCTGAAGTCCTTGTGACCGGGCGTGTCCAGCAGGTTCACAAATCGGTCCCGGTATTCGAAACGAATCACCGTTGAACTGATGGAGATGCCACGCTGCTGCTCCAGTTCCATCCAGTCAGAGCGTGCGCTGCGGCCATCACCTTTGGCCTTGACCGAGCCGGCGCCCGCGGTCAGCTGGCCGGAGTAGAGCAGGAACTTTTCGGTAAGGGTGGTCTTGCCCGCATCGGGGTGGGAGATGATGGCGAAGGTACGCCGCCGAGCAGCCTCTTCGCCTGCGTTGGCCGATTCAGACATAACGGCTCAGGGTAGCGGCCGGCCACTATCGTGCGCAGACGATGGAGACCTACCTGCTGCCGGACTTTTCCAGCTATCCGATTGAGCATCGGGTGGCTGACGCGCAGCTGCTGAGTGGCGGCGTTCGGGTCACCTGGGATGACGGAGAGATCACCGACCATCATCGTCTGGTGCTTCGGGAGAACAGTCCGGAGCCGGTGACCACCCACCCGGTGAGCCGGGAGCAACAGCTTCAGCTGACCGACATTCCAGCAGACCTCAGCATCACTCGGGCCGAACCCCATGGTGATGGTGGACTCGCCGTGTGGTGGTCCGACGGACCCGTCAACACGAGCGCCTATCACCCCGGATGGCTGCGGGCATGGGGCGTGTCCCCAACCGGTCACGCGACCCCGGCCGCTCTCCCACCGCGCACCCATTGGGACGCGTCGCTTCGGATTGACTCGCTTCGCTTCGACGGCGCCGCCATGCTCAACAGCGACGGTGACGCCCATGAGGACACGGCTGAGTTTGAGAGCTGGATCCGCCACATCTGGACCCACGGCGTGGCCATTGCCCAGAATCTTCCGGTCAAGGAGAACGTCATCTTCCGGCTGCCGTCGATGATCGGTCCAATTCGAGAAACCAACTTCGGGCGGGCCTTTGACGTGCGAACCAGGACCACCGACGTCACCTCCAACGCGTACACCGACCTCGAACTGCCGGTCCACACCGACCTGGACACTCGCGAGTACATGCCGGGCCTGCAGTTTCTGTTCTGCATGGTCAACAACGCCACCGGCGGTGAGAGTCGCCTCACCGACGGCGCCATGCTCACGCGACACCTGCGGGACCATCATCGGGATGGTTTCAACGCGCTGACAACGATTCCGGTCACCTTTCTCAATAAGGCGACCGACACCGACTATCGCCATGTTGCGCCGTTCCTGGTGGTCGACGACCAGGGAGAGCTGATCGAGGCCCGATGGAGCCCGTGGCTACGCGGTCCATTACAGGCGTCACTTGCGGATGCGGAGCGGTTTTATGACGCGCTGCGGCTGGCATTGGAGCTGGCTGAAGCACCCGAGTTTGTGGTCACGGTCAAGCTCAAGGCCGGTGAGATGTTGGGCTTTGACAACCGGCGCATGCTCCATGGTCGAGGCGCCCTGGATCGGTCCACCGGGGATCGCTGGCTCCGCGGTTGCTACGTGGAACGCGAAGAGTTGGCATCGACCTTACGGGTACTGGCCCGCTGACCCGAGGCCGACCCGAAGCGGGTGGTCATCGAAGCGTCGGTCAGCGCGTTTGCGCGCCGAGCCGGCCCGTGGCGTTCGCCGGCGTCTCCATGGGCCGACGTTGGGTTGGAAAGGCCCGGAGTGGATAGCGGATTGCTCGCCCCCCGCAGCCGTACAGTGTGGCGCTCATGCGCCGTGCGTCATTCCTTGTCATTCTCGCTTACCTCTGGTGGGGTGTGAGCGCAGTCTTCTGGACGGAGCTGGCCAGCGTGGCACCGGTCCACCAGCTGGGGTGGCGAATCAGCATGGGCATGGCCGCCCTCGGTCTCGTATGGCTGGCGCGGAGAGAATTTCCGTTCCGGAATCTGAGCCGCCGCCATGTGGTCTACGGGTTGGCCGGATCAGCCATGATCTCCACCAACTGGGCCGTCTTTCTCTGGGCGCTGGCCAACGAGCGAGCCGTGGAGGCGTCGCTTGGCTACTTTCTGATGCCGCTGTTCAGCGTTGCGCTGGGCGTGGTTGTTCTTGGCGAAAGCCTTCGGCGCCTTCAGATCATCGCCATCGTGCTGGCCACCATCGGCATCGGTTGGATTCTCATCCGGCAGGGCGGCCTGCCTTGGGTTGCGCTGATCCTTGGGGCGTCCTTTGCCCTCTACGGATTGGTTCGCAAACAGGGACCGTGGGGCGCCATCGATGGCCTCACCGTGGAGATCGGCATCGTGGCACCGTTTGCCGTTGCCAGCCTCATCATCGCCAGCCAACAGGTGGAACCGGTGAGCGGCGACGGGTCACTGTGGACATGGTTCCTCATCCTCTGCACGGGCGCAGCCACCGTGGTGCCGCTGGTCTTGTTCGCCTCCGCGGCCCGTGAAGTGTCGTTGACCGTCGTGGGGCTGTTGGCGTACCTGAATCCGATCAGCCAGTTCCTGGTGGGCTGGCTCTACCTCAATGAATCCGTCGCCATGGACCGGTGGATTGGTTTTCTTTTCACGTGGGCCGCGCTGATGCTGGTCGTTCTGGATGAACTCACGCGGGAGAAGGCCCCGATGAGTTCGTAACCGGCTCTCCATCGGCTTCGGCCAGGGCGCGGCCGACCGCTTCGGGCAACGTCCACCTTTCCACGGGCAGGTGGTGTTCCCGGGCCCATGCCACCACCTCGGGCGCGCTGCCCGCGGCGGTCAGCCGCTCCGCCCCCAGAAGAGGATGATGGCCGTACGCCTGGATCCGGCCGACGGGAAACGCTCGGGCCAACAACGTGGCGGCAACCCGACCAAAGGTTCCCAGATCGGCTTCGGTCTTGCCCACATCGTGAAGGGCAGAAGCCACAATCAACACGTCGGTGGCGTTGGACCCAAGCAGGTCACGCGCCGCCAGCGCGCACTCCACGGCGTGGCGCCGGTCCGGAGCACTCATGGCGCTGAACAACGCAACCTCGCAGGGATTCAGCAGCGACAAGAGCCACTCCTGGTCCGACACGGCCGGGGGCTTGCTGGACAGTGACCCGACGAATCGCTTCACCAGATGTTGGACGTGGGGCGGAGCGACAATCACCCCACAAGTGTACGAATACTCACACCGTGTTGCGGGGGTGCGCCTTTCGATGCACCTCAAAGAGCCGCTCCTGACTGACCTTGGTGTAGATCTGGGTGGTCGTGATGGAAGCGTGACCCAGAAGCTCCTGCACGGTGCGAATGTCGGCCCCATGATCAAGCATGTGGGTGGCACAGGAATGACGGAGCACGTGCGGCGACAGACGCGCACCAAGGCCAACCTGGGCTCCGTACTTCTTCACCACGCCCCAGGCTCCCTGTCGACTCAGCCGGCCGCCCCGCTGGTTCAGATACACGGCTTCGGACGCGTCGCGGTCCGCCCAGGACGCCGGCTCCAACTCTGCTCGCCCGCCCGGCGAGAACCATTCGATCAGCGCCTCGAAAGCCAACGAAGCAATCGGCACGATGCGCTCCTTTGACCCTTTGCCCATCACCCGCATGAGGCGAGCCTCAACATCAACGTCGGCCAGGGAGAGGCCGACCAGTTCCGAGATCCGCACTCCGGAGCCGTAGAGCATTTCCAACATGGACCGGTCCCGACGGTCAGCCGGGGTGTCACCGTCAACGGCTTCCAACAGCTCGGTGACCTCGGCTTCGGTGAGCGCCTTGGGCAAACCCATGGGCACCCGGGGAACTTCCACACCGGCGGTGGGATCTCCGACCAGCAGTTCCTCAGCCGCGGCAAACCGGTGGAACGAGCGCACAGCAGCCACCGCCCGGGCCACCGTTGACGCGGCCTTGCCGGTGCTGCGAAGTTCCTGAAGCCAGCGTATGAGGTCGGCTTCGCCGGCGGTGCCAACGCTCAGGGTGTTGTCTTCAAGCCAGGCGACGTAGTTGCGCAGATCCCGGGTGTAGGCCTCGATCGTGCGGGGAGAACGTCCGCGTTCGACTTGCATCCACGCCAGAAACTCATTGACCTCCAGCGGCAGCGGCAGCGGCCGCGACGAGGGGGCTACGGGTTCGTCAGCTTGGGCAGGGCCCACATCAGTCCCAGCAAGGACTTGGCATCGGTGATGGTGCCGTTGGTGGTCATGGATGTCGCGGTCGCCACCGGGTAGCGAAGAATTTCCATGAACTCCTCCTCCACCCCGTCCGATGCCCGATCAGTGGCGATGAGATTCTGCGCCAGATACACGTGGGTCAGTTCGTCACAGAACCCGGCCGAATTCCAGAAGGACCCCAGCAGTTCTGGCGCTTCGCAGTCAAAGCCGATCTCTTCAACCAGCTCCCGCCGCGCCGCGGTTGCCAGGTCTTCGCCAGGGACGTCCAGGCGGCCAGCCGGAATCTCCAGCATGTACTGGTTCACCGGCGCCCGGTATTGCCGCACCATGATGATGTGGTTGTCGTGCACCGCCACGATCGCCACTGCGCCGGGGTGCCGGGCGACGTCACGATTGACCACGGAGCCGTCGGGCGCTTTGACGGTCACGTTGGTGGTTCGAATCACAAACCCCTGGTGGATCAGCTCTTCGTTGATTGGCGTGAAGACCGGATCGGTGGCGTCAGCCACGGGAAATCAGCGCTCGGTTTCCAGCGATCGAGCATCCTGGTCAAGAAGCTGCGGGTTGAGCAGGTGCGGGTTGCGGCCTTCGCATCGATCCAACGCCGCGGCGACCAGCGCTCGGAACAGCGGCGCCGGACGGTTGGGACGGCTCTTGAGCTCAGGGTGCGCCTGGGTCGCGACCCAGAACGGGTGCCCGGGTAGCTCGATAAATTCCACCAGATGGCCGTCGGGCGAATCACCTGAACAGCGCAAGCCGGCATCTTCGAAGCGGTTGCGATACTTGGCGTTGAATTCGTAGCGGTGGCGGTGCCGTTCATAGACCACTTCGTCGCCGTAAATCTCGGCGACCTGGGAGCCTTGGGCGAGCTTGGCCGGGTAGGCACCAAGGCGCATCGTGCCACCCAGTTCGGTCACGCCCTGCTGGGTTTCCATGAGGTCGATGACCGGGTCGGGTGAGCTGGGATCAAACTCGGTGGAGTTGGCCCGGGCCATGCCCATTTCGTTGCGGGCGTATTCAATACACATGACCTGCAAACCCAGACACAGGCCCAGACAGGGAATCCCGTTTTCGCGGGCAAAGTTTGCGGCGGCAATCTTGCCTTCGATGCCCCGTTCGCCGAAGCCACCGGGAAGCACGATGCCGTCAAGGTCCTTGAGGCGAGTCTCGGCCATCAAGCCTTCGACTTCCTGGGCTTCGATCCAGTCGATGTCGATTGTGGCGCTCTGGTGGATGCCGGCATGGTGCAGGGCTTCGGTAACAGACAGGTAGGCATCGATGTAGGACACATACTTGCCAACGATGCCGATTTTGACGCTGCGATGCCGGTTGCGGACCTTGTCGACCAGCCCCTCCCACTCAGTGAGGTCGGGTTCGCCAGGAATACTCAGCAGGTCACAAACGGCGCTGTCAAGACCTTCGTCGTGAAGGATGAGCGGGATTTCGTACAGCGAGTCCGCGTCCGGGGCGTTGACGACCGCATTGACGGGGACGTCGCAGAGCCGACTGATCTTGCGCTTGAGGTCATCAGAGATGGGGGCCTCGCTGCGACACACAATGGCGTCGGGCTGAATACCTCGACTGCGCAGCTCGGTGACCGAGTGCTGCGTGGGCTTGGTCTTTTGTTCACCGCTGGGGCCAATGAAGGGAATGAGCGTGACGTGCACGTAGGCGACGTTGTCCCGGCCAGCGTCCAGTCGGAGCTGGCGGATGGCTTCGAGGAACGGGAGGATCTCGATATCGCCGACCGTGCCGCCGATTTCGGTGATGATCACGTCGATGTCATCGCGCTTGAGGGCAGCGATACGGCTCTTGATCTCGTCGGTGATGTGCGGAATGACCTGCACGGTCTTGCCCAGGTAGTCGCCTCGGCGCTCTGCGGCCAACACCGCGGAGTACACCGATCCGGTGGTGGCGTTGGATTCCCGAGAGAGATTCTCGTCAACGAAGCGTTCGTAGTGACCGAGGTCGAGATCGGTTTCGCCGCCGTCATCGGTGACGAAAACTTCGCCGTGCTCGAACGGATTCATCGTGCCGGGATCCACGTTGATGTACGGATCGAGCTTTTGCATCGTTACCCGAAGACCTCGGGCTTTGAGCAGTCGGCCCAGGGATGAGGCGGTCAATCCTTTGCCCAAAGAGCTGGCCACGCCGCCGGTCACGAAGATGTGCTTGGTCACGGGATTTCAGGCTATCGCGGGTCGGGGGCGCGATGCGGGAACCGGGCCTGTGGAAAACGCGGTGACACCGCGGGCAGCACGTTGCACCCAGTCTGTCGTCATGTCAGCTCGCTCGACATCACTATTGGGCGCTTTGGGACTGGTGAAGGAGCTCGGCGGCATGAGACTGGGCGGTCTGGCTGTCGGGGGAACCGGAAAGCATGCGGGAGAGTTCCACCACCCGGGCCGCCTGGTCAAGATCGACCAGAGTGGTGAGCGCCCGGCCGTCCGGTGATTCGCCTTTGGAGATGTGGACATGATTGTCGGCACACGCCGCCACCTGGGCCAGGTGGGTGACCACCAGGACCTGGCGGCCGACCGCCACTTCCCGCAGGGCCTGACCCACCGCGGTGGCCGCCTGACCACCAACGCCGGCATCGACCTCGTCAAAGATCATCGTGGGCGGAGCTTCGGCCACCACCAGCTGGAGCGCCAGCATCACCCGGGACAGCTCACCGCCCGAGGCCACCTTGGCGACCGGACCGGGCGCCAAGCCGGGGTTCATGGAGACCAGGAAGTCGACATCGTCGCCCGGGTCCTCCCCCACGCTCACTTCGATTTGCGCCTTTGGCAGCGCCAAATCCCGAAGCCGAGCTTGTACCTTCCTGGCCAACTGGGGAGCGGCCGCCCGACGAGCGGCACCAACCGCGGCCGCGGCAACTCTCTCCGCGTCGCGCAGCCGTTCCATCTCGGCGTCGATGACCTGGGCCCGCTCATCAAAGCGACGCAAGGTCTGCAACCGTTTGGCTGCGTCCTCCCGGTAGGCCACCACCTCAGCCAGCGAGGCGCCGTATTTGCGGCGTAGTTCACTGAGCAGTCGGCGGCGTTCCCCCACCGCAACCAGCCGCGCCGGATCATCCTGGATGGTCTCCGCTGCGCCCCGCAGCTCGGCGGCGACATCCAGCGCTTCAGCCAGCAACGACTGCACCCGGACCCCCTCCGCGCTGAAAGGGTCACGGTCCTTGATCAATCCCAGTGCCCGAGCCAGTCCATCGCCCACCACGCCGTCGGCGCCCAGGAGTGAACTGGCACCAATGGCTGCTTCTCGGTGCGCCGACGAGTCGCCGAGCAGACCCTCCTCCGCAATCAGCCGATCATCCTCATCAGCATCACCCAGCCCCGCCGCTTCCAGTTCTTCGAGTTGAAACGCCAGGAGTTCGATCTCTCGGGCCCGCGCCCGGTCGTCGCCGCCCAGCTCATCAAGCTCACCTTCGGCCGCCCGCACCGCCAAGCGCGCCTCCCGGAGGTCAGCGAGGTCCACCTTGCCAAACCGGTCCACGGCCGCCCGTCGTGCCGGAGGGCGGAGAAGAAGATGATGCCCATGCTGACCGTGCAGGTCAATCAGATCCCCCACCGCATCAGTCAACGCTGACGCCGTGGCAAGCCGCCCGTCCAGGTACGCCCGCGACCGCCCATCGGCGGGTATCACCCGGCGCACCACAATCTCTTCCGCATCGTCGCCGGGGGGCAGAAAACGACCTTCCACTTCCGCCTCGCCGGCACCGGTTCTGACCAGCGACGGATCAGCTCGTCCGCCGGTCAGCAGCAGCACCGATTCGGTAATGAGTGTCTTACCGGCGCCGGTTTCGCCGGTAAGAGCGATGAGACCCGGTCCCAGGAGGATGCACGCTTCTTCAATGACGCCCAGGTTTCGGACGGCCAACTCAACCAGCATGGGTGGCTCCTTCAGTCATCGGCGTCTGGATCTGCCAGACCAAACTTGTCCTTGAGGACCCCAAGGAAGTCACGGGGGCCGAAGACCACGAAGCGCCCCGGATGCGGTGAACGGGTGCACACCACCTGATCTCCGGGTTCCAGCGCCGCCAGCTGACGACCATCCAACACCACCGACGCCTGCCGATCCGGCCGAACCAGGAGCTGGACACGGGAATGGGGGCTGAGGACCAGGGATCGGTCAAAGAGCATGTGCGGCGAAACGGACGTGACGATGATGGCTTCATGGGTAGGGGCGACAATAGGACCCCGCGCTGACAGTGAGTAGGCCGTGGACCCGGTGGGGCTGGCCACAATCACGCCATCGGCGTTGTAGGTGGTGAAGCGGTCGTCGTCGATGGTGAGTTCGAGCCTGACCGTACGGCCGCTCTCCAGATTCTCAACAACAACCTCGTTCAGGGCCGAACCCAACTCCTCCACCGAGCCGTCCACCCGCTCCACCTGCGCCGCCACTCGCATGCGTTCTTCAATGGTGTGTTCGCCATTCAGGCACCGGGCCACCGCCGACTGGAGGCCGTCGGCTTCAATCTCGGCCAGGTAGGCCATGTTGCCGAAGTTGACGCCGAGCACCGGCACACCGGCATCGGCCACCAGGTTGACCGAGCGGAGCATGGAACCGTCGCCGCCGAGCGAGACCATCAGGTCAAGGCCGTTCACCAACTGATCGTGTTCGGCCGAATCGGCCAGGAGACGCTCGCCCTCTTCGCTGAACAGTGAAGGCACTTCTCGTAGTTCGTGTCCGGCGTTGGCCAGCCAGTCCGCCAGGACGCGCGCCTCGCTCACCGCGTCCGTACGCGAGTCATGGATGTTGAGCGCAATGACGGCCACGGGGTCAGGGTAGATCGTCGGCTGCCGCGGCAAGTGCTTCTGAATCAAATCCTGCGACCAGCGCATCCTCGTCGGCTTCGGTGCGGTCACCGGACGCGGGCTGCACATGGAAGAAGAACTCCACATTGCCACTTCCGCCTTTGAGTGGTGACACGCACGCCTGGACCACCCGACCGCCAAAGGTGTGCACGGCCTGGGCCGACTCTTCCAACACCCGGGCCCAGATAGCCGGATCCCGAATCACTCCGCGGCCTTTGCTGACCTCCTGGCGACCCGCCTCGAACTGCGGCTTGATCAGCAGCACCAGGTCCGCCGTTGGCGTGCACAAGGCGAGCATCGTGGGCAGCACCTGATCCAGACCGATGAAGGACACGTCGCACACCACGACGTCGACTGGCGACGGAATGTCGTCGGGGCCCACCGTCCGAATGTCGGTCTGCTCCCGCACATCCACCTGGGGATTGGACCGCAACCGTTCGTGGAGTTGGTGGGTACCCACATCCACCGCTATCACCGATGCTGCGTTGCGCTGGAGCAACGCGTCGGTGAATCCGCCCGTCGATGAGCCCACATCCAGACAGGAGGCGCCCA
>Ga0209187_1004377_pt1 | contig 10817 bp, 5 predicted proteins | sample BantaG_FD_187430 | JGI IMG/M metagenome (GOLD analysis project Ga0209187, IMG submission 187430) | Marine algal microbial communities from Bantry Bay, Ireland - BantryBay_4 metaG (SPAdes) (version 2) | ecosystem: Host-associated > Algae > Red algae > Unclassified | place: Bantry Bay, Ireland... | reverse complement strand
GATATAGTCGCTTTGCCTAAAGGAAATTATTTACTTGAATTGGATAATGGCAATAGTAAAGGGAGTGCCAAATTTATAGTTCAATAATAAAACTATGGGAGGTGTGATGATCGATACGGCGGTCAGCATTTGTAATTAATCGAAATATAAAGGCAATACCTTAAATCACAGAGATGATGTAGCTTTCACAACTACGTCACCTCTTTATTTTCCTTTCACTTATTGTTTCATTAGCAACGTTAGAAGCAACCAAAAAAATCATAATAATTCATTCATATTCATAAAAATAAACAAAATGAAGTCACAACTATTTTTTCTATTTTTAATCCTGACACAAACCTTAACTGCTCAAACTTTTACAGAAGTATTTCCCGCTCCTGAATTCGACGGAGTTGCAGCCGGTTCGATTGCATTTGCGGATGTGGATGGAGACAACGACCAGGATGTCCTCATCACGGGATTTCACAATTCAGCTCAGCGAATTGCGAAACTATACACCAACGACGGGACGGGCACATTCACCGTAATGACGGGCACCCCTTTCGACGGAGTTACAGTCAGTTCGATTGCATTTGCGGATGTGGATGGGGACAACGACCAGGATGTCCTCATTACCGGAACTAACAATTCAGTTCAGCGAATTGCGAAACTATACACCAACGACGGGACGGGCACTTTCACCGAAATGATGGGCACCCCCTTCGCCGGAGTTTTTAACGGCTCGATTGCCTTTGCGGACGTGGACGGTGACAACGACCAGGATGTTCTCATTACAGGGATTAACATTTTGCCACCAGGATCAATTGCCAAACTGTATATCAACGACGGAACGGGCACTTTCACCGAAATGACGGGCACCCCCTTCGACGAAGTTGGAGGCAGTTCGATTGCCTTTGCGGATGTGGATGGGGACAACGACCAGGATGTCCTCATCACCGGAGTTAACAATTCAGCTCAGCAAATTACGAAACTATACACCAACGACGGGACGGGCACTTTCATCGAAATGACGGGTACCCCCTTCGACGCAGCTTCAGCCGGTTCGATTGCATTTGCGGATGTGGATGGGGACAACGACCAGGATGTCCTTATTACGGGATTTAACACGTCATTTCAGCCAATTGCGAAACTATACACCAACGACGGGATGGGTACTTTTTCCGAAGAGACAGACACTCCTTTTGAGGGAGTTGTAATTGGCTCGATTGCCTTTGCGGACGTGGACTGTGACAACGACCTGGATGTCCTCATCACGGGTGAAAATAACTCAAATGTGCCAATTGCGAAACTATACACCAACGACGGGACGGGCATTTTCACCGAAATGATGGGCACCCCCTTCGACGGAGTTAATCGCAGCTCGATTGCATTTGCGGACGTGGACGGTGACAACGACCAGGATGTCCTCATTACCGGGGAAAACAGCTCAGAATTGCGAATTTCGAAATTGTACATCAACGACAAAATGACTTCTTCATCAGATGATTTAGTAGATGCAATTAGTCTTGATTTTGTGCCATTCCCCAACCCTTGCGCATCTTCTATTCTTTCTTTGAGTTATGACTCGCCAGAAATGAGTGAGATAACTCTAAAAGTGTATAATGTAAATGGTATCCTTTTAAGTCAACAAAAGGAATTCTCCGTTATCGGTCAACAGACATTTTCTATTGATATAGTCGCTTTGCCTAAAGGAAATTATTTACTTGAATTGGATAATGGCAATAGTAAAGGGAGTGCCAAATTTATAGTTCAATAATAAAACTATGGGAGGTGTGATGATCGATACGGCGGTCAGCCCCTGTAATTAATTAGAACAATAAAAGAAATACTTTAAATCACAGAGGTGACGTATTTTTTACAACTACATTACCTCTTTATTTACTTTTTACCTGGTGTTTCATTAGGCGCATACCCAAACTCTTCCTTAAAAGCCTGACTAAACCAGGAATAATCTTTAAATCCTACTTGATAAGCAATTTCCGATTTCGTTTTATTGGTTGTCTGAATTAATTCTTTGGCTTTTTGCAAGCGAATAGAACGGATGAATACGGCAGTGGATTTACCGGTAATCGTTTTTAATTTTCGATAAATTTGAGATTCGCTTAAGTATAATTTTTGCGCCAGATAGGCCGATTTTAAATCGGGGTTATCTATATCGTCTAAAACAATTTTAATTACCTTTTGCAGGAAGTTGGTTTCGGGATTTTCTACGGGTTGTTGCAAGAATTGATAGAGTGGATTCTTTTCCAGTTTGGCCAGCATTTTCTGTCGCAATAACACCAATTGTTCCAGGCGGGTAAACAGTTCGGCTTTATTAAAAGGTTTTATCAAATAAGCATCCGCACCAAGGGTTAGTCCGTGTAAGCGGTCTTGCTCGGTCGCTTTAGCGGTTAGCAGAATAATCGGAATATGGTCGGTTCGTTCGTCTGTTTTTAACGCTTTACAAACCTCAAACCCATCTTTACCGGGCATCATCACATCGCAGATAATAATATCCGGTAATTCTGCTAAAGCAACTTCAATACCTTCAATTCCATCACCTGCATGAAGGGTTTGATACCTGTCCTCCAAACAAGCTTGTAAATAATAAACGACGTCGGCATTGTCCTCAATTATTAAAACGAGCGGTAATGTTGAATCCTTCTCCAAAGCAATAGAAACAGTATTAGCTGTAGCGACAGACCTCTCTGGGGATAACGATAATTGAGCAATTTCACCAATAGCAGCATTTCTGGAAATCGGAATCCGAACAGTGAATTCACTACCTTTCTCCGGGATACTACTAACTCTAATTGTTCCTTTCATTAAATTGACCAGTTCTTTGGTCAGGGCTAGTCCAATACCGGTTCCTTCTCCCTGCCGGGTAGCAGAAGTGTCTACCTGATAAAATCGGTCAAAAATATGGGTTAATTCTCCTGACGGAATACCAATTCCGTTGTCTTTGATTTTTATGGATAAATCTTGAGCGTCTTGTTTTAGATGTAATATGATTTTACCGCCTGCCTGGGTAAATTTGATAGCATTAGCAATTAAATTATAAAGAATACTTTCCAGTTTTTGGCTATCTATATCCATGACCAACGTATCGGTTTCGGAATATATCGTCAAACTGATTTGCTTTTCTGCGGCCAAAGATTGAAAACTTTCACCTATGTATTTTATAATTGGTACCACGTCTGTTTGTCGCAATTCCAGTTTCAATTGACTATTATCGATTTTGGCTAGATCCAGTAGTTCGTTGACCAACCTTAACAGGTTATTGCCGTTACGCCGAATCATTTTGACGGGTTTGGCAATACCTTCCACTTTTAGATGGTTTATTTTGGATTCCATTATATCGACCATTCCCAGGATTACGGTCAAGGGGGTACGAAATTCGTGGGTGATATTGGTGTACAATTTGGATTTTACCAGATTGAGTTCTTTTAGTCGTTTGCTTTCTTCGAAAGCCAGTTCTTTAGAGAGTTGATAACGATAAAAACCGTAGAGTACGGAACCAATAATAATGAGAAAAAGTAAATAAGCCCACCATCTTGTCCACCACGCCGTGGCGATATAAATAGAAAGCGTAGCGGGTGTTTCGTTCCAAATCCCGTCGCTGTTCGCCGCTTTTACCTGAAAAGTATAATTGCCTGGCTTAAGGTTGGTATATTGTACCCTTCGCTGAGTGCCCGCATCTATCCAGTTTTCGTCAAAAGGAAGAAGGCGGTACTGATATTTATTTTCTGCAGGATTACTATTATGAATAGCGGTGTATTGAAAATTAAAATCATTTTGTTCGTGCGACAAATTAATTTTTCCATCTGCTACTTCGGCTAAATTAAAGGGTTCTCCGGAGATTTTTAAACTGCGAATAAATACATCAGGAGGGAAAGGATTGCCATTGATTTGGTCAGGATAAAAAGCATATACGCCTTTGTGTCCACCAAACAATAATCGACCATCTTTACTTTTTATTCCATTAGAGCCAAAGCGATCTTTGGGGAAACCTTCCGATATAAATTTTTCGTTTTTGGAATCAAACTTCATCACTCCTTTGATGGTGGCTAACCAATAATTTCCATTTTCTCCTGGTAGCAAATCTAAAATCATATCGTCTAGTAAGCCATTTTCTTTGGTATATTGTTTAAAAATGTCCTTCTTTGGATTATAATAGACCAGCCCTTGAGTGAACGTACTTGACCAAAAACCACCTTGATTATCTTCCACAACACAAATAACTCTATGACCTTCCAAAAAATTAATAAAACGGTCTTTTTCAATATCATATTTATAGGAAGTTTTTTTACGAGAATCATTTACACCAAAAAAATGTTTGTTATGATTAATCATTATAATCCGGGTATCCGCATCTTCATTAGGAAGTTTATATTGTTTAAAAATTTCTTTTTCCTTATCAAAGCGGATGATTTTCCCCCCAGCGGACAGCCATAAAAAACCTTTTTGATCTTCTTCAATGTTGTAAACGGTCGCACTAACATTAGTCGTATCATTCAATTTTATTTCATAATGCTGAAATTTGCGGGTCCGTCTATCCATTTTGCCCAAGCCATTTTTCCAACCTTGTCCACTGGTAATTCTGCCTGACCCAAGTCCTACCCAAACCGTCCCCTCCTTATCTTCATAAACCGCATTTACTATATTACTCCCAATACTGGTGGCATCCTGCGCATCGTATAGAAAGGAAGTCTTTTTTCCAGTATTCCCATCCAGAAAATAAAGTCCATCCCCAAAAGTACTAATCCAGAAACTGCCAGGAGTCAATTGTGATTCACAACTCTTTTGCACGATTTTCATGTCAGGATAAAGGTTAAATTTTCTAGCATGAGGATCTACTTTATACAAACCTCCTTCATTAGTATATCCTAGCCATATTTGTCCCTGCCGATCTTCGTAAAACACACGGGGCATAATCAGATTACTATTACTTCCTAATGAATCGTAAAAAGTCAACTTGCGCGTTTTTGGATCAAAATGATTTAGCCCGATTTCACTCGTCCCCATCCAATAACCACCTTGTTGGTCTTGCTTTAAAAATCTTACGCCTTCGAATGGAGTCCCTCCCCTTTTTGGGAAAGGAGGTTGAAAGTAAGTTGGATTAGCGGTATCGATTTTTATGTGAGTAAAATCTTCGGAATCTGCATTATATAGATAGAGACCATTTTTGGTCGTTCCTACCCATATTTGTCCTGCTTCATCTTCTAATAGTGCCATAACATTGTTTACACCTAGACTATTTGGATTATTGGGTTCGTGTACAAATCGTTTGCTTACGCCAGATGCCGGATTGAAACGAATAAGCCCTACATTAGTCATAGTTTGATCATTGAGTTTTCTTGTCCCAATCCAGATATTATTCTGTCGGTCAGCTAAAATTACCGAGACCGCGTTATTGAGTAGAGAGTTAGGGTCTGTTGGATTATTGAGGTAAGGAATAAATTTATCTTGTGCCCGATCATAGCGAAAAAGCCCACCTACCGCCATAACTACCCATAAATTATGTTCCGCATCTTCGGTGATAGCCTTAATGCTGCCTTTCTTATCATGCTCATTAGGTTTAAATCGGTATAGAGAAAAACAATCACAACTGGCATCATAACGATTTAGACCTCCTTGTGACCCTGCCCATAGCGTTCCTGTCTCATCTACGTACAGGGTTACGATGGCATCGTGTCCTATGGAGGTGGAATCTTCTGGATTATGGGCGTACTTTTTAGATTCGTAGCCATCATATCTGATTAATCCTTCGAGGGTGCCTATCCAGAGATAGCCTTCTTGATCCTGGGTAATTGCGAGGATTGAATTATAGGGAATTGTATTTATTTCCAGCGGGACTTTTCGAAATTCAAGATGACTCGATTGGGCAGCGATAGAAAGGGATACTGCCAGCATCCACCAGCTCATACAAATCCGTAAAATACTTGCGGGAATAGAAAAGTGGGCATTCTTTTTTCGACGAGGTATTTTCATTTATTTGTATGCATTGTTTTTTGAGTATCAACAGCAAATGATTGGTAAAATCCCTGTTTTTGACTTTTGATTTTCAAAGACTTGGTGGAAATCATCTTTGCGCACATAAAAATACATACTTTTGTTTAGGATTCTATTAAAAAATGGAAGTATTCTGGACTGCAATATATCATTTGGTCAAAAGATATAACAAATCAGGCATGAAATAGTCCTGGGGAGTGATGACCTGCTTTAAAGGATTGTGTACATATTATAAATAACGTAAGGTTATTGAATTTTCTATTTCTCTTTTCACTTGATAACTTTTACAACCTTGACAGTGAAAAGTCCCTCTCCCAAACCAAGAGGACCTAAATTGAGGTTGTTATTGAGTTTAAAAAAAGCCTCCCTCCAAAATCGACCACTGGACACAAACCTAAATTCTAATTCCCATTCCCATTCTAATTCTAATTCTAATTCTAATTCCCATTCCCATTCTGATTCCCATTCCCATTCTGATTCCCATTCCCATTCTAATTCCCATTCCCATTCCCATTCTAATTCCCATTCCCATTCCCATTCTCATTCCCATTCCCATTCCCATTCCCATTCCCATTCCCATTCCCATTCCCATTCCCATTCTAATTCTAACCCCCTACTTTTTACTCCCAAAATGACTCACATCATATTTAAAACTCAACATCACGTACTGTTGTAAAACATTGGTCTGCACCGATTCGGTATACAGATCGGTGATCGTTTGGGTCAAACTGTTATTCTGCTTCAGCAAATCAAAAACGGATAAATTGATTTCTCCCCGTTGATTTTTAAATATTTTTTTACCCAGACTCATATTCCACAATAGATAAGTCTGGTCAAAATCACTAGACAGTCCACCGTAAAAACTATGGGTCATATCTGTTCTAAAAACAATACCTTTAGCAATTATCCAATTAAACTTTAAACGGGAATTTTGATTGAAAAAACGATTGTCTCCATTTGTTAAGACGGTATTGTTAACCGTATTTAAACCACTACGACTGCTTATAGTAAAATCAATTCTGTCACTAATATTACTACTCAACGTCAATCCTACTCCACTATTCAAGTTATTGGAATAATTTAATTCCGTGTTTACTTCCGCAGGAGTACGGGTGAACGTAGTAGATAAATCTATGTTTAGATTTGATTTAATCGCTTTTAATGGAAATCCATAGGTGACAAAAGAACGTGCGTTCCAGCTACCGTCCAGGTTTAAGGGTTGGGTTAACTGCGTACCTTCGGCCAGCTCAATATCGTCAATCACCGTATTATCGGCACTTGACAGGATCGTCCGCTGTCCTATATAATTATTGGTCGCACTACCCGTTAACATCGCATAAAAAATGGAATTTTTTTCGGTATTGGTTTTAGAATATCGTATCCTTAAACTGTGCGCATACGACTGTTCCAGGTCCGGATTTCCAATTGTTAGTTGTAAAGGATTGCTATTGTCTAGCACATTTTGCAATTGAGTGATGGAAGGTTGTCGCGTTTGCGTTCGATAGGAAAAACTCAGACTTTTGGTCTTGGACATTCTGTAACGCATGTTGACTGAAGGCAAAATATTCCAGGCCGATTGATTAAAATCCTGTACTTCCGGAACAGTTTGTTCGTTTTGTAATTCCGCGTATTGTACTTTAACCTCCGTTGATAATCGCAATTTCCTATCCAACCGGAAACCATACCCGGCGCCCATAGAATGGGTAAAATAATCATTGGAAAAAACATTGCTTAACTCCGTATTATACAAATCATAATCCTGAGTAGCTTCGTCAAAATCAAAAGTAGCCTTATCGCTATCGTCCTGCTGGTAACTAGCCCGATAAGTCAACATGACCTGTCCCTGTTTCCCAATGGGTTCCGTATATCGAATATCTGCCGCAGCATTCCAGCTGTTAATATCCAGATTGGCATTCTGATTTAATGTCGTGGAATCAGGCGCTACTTTTCCAAAAATACTTTCTGACAACAAAAAGCTGTCTCCTTTTTGGGGCGCAAATCCGCTAGAAAACCGGGTAGAGATCGTCCGTCCTCTTTTTGCAAAACGATGCCTCCACAACAAGTCCGTACTAAAATTTAAAGCGGTCAAATCTGCGGCAAAATCATTATCCGTCTGGCTCAAAACATCGGATTCTAAAATTGATTGTCCAAAAGTAGACTGGGTGCCACTGTTGGATTGATAACTTAACTTAGGTACTATTCTAAAATCATTTTTCTCATCCATTTTATACCTTAATTCTCCCGAAAAACGATGATTTGTGTTGGTACTTTCTACGATACTTTCTTCCTCGTACCGCTCCGTTAATCCTTCGGTATCAAAATATTGCTGGTTGGTCAATTGCGTACTCACATTATCCGATTGATTAAAAAAGTAACTGGCAGAAACCTCTATTTTTTTTCCCCATTCATCAGAAAAATTGATTCCTCCGGCATTGACAGAAGTAATTCCATTCTGTTGCCCTACCAAAAAGTCACTGGCAGACGCACTCGGACTACCTCCTCCACGGCCCCCTCGACCCCCTCGACCACGACCGCCGCGGCGGCCACCACGACCGCCGCGGCTATTCCCCGAACTACCGATGACACCTAACAAGTCTTCGGAAGAAAAATTTTGCTGATTTATATTATTTGACATTCCGATAATCGAGATCCGTTGATCTCCGTTAAAGATGTTGATATTTCCTCCGAGCTTGTAGCGATCATCGGTACCGTAGCCGGCGTAGATTTTCCCAAATTGACCTTCCTTCATTCCGGGTTTAAGAATAATATTGATCGTTTTAGAACTTTCGCCATCATCAAATCCCGTTAATTCAGCCTGTGCACTTTGCTCATCGTAGATTTGAATTTTATCAACAACTTCTGCCGGTAGATTTTTGATGGCTGCGGCCGGATCATCGCCAAAAAACGGTTTTCCATCTACTAGTACTTTTTTGACATCTTCTCCCTGGGCCTGCATTTTTCCATCGGTGATCGTAACGGTAGGCATTTTTTCTAGTAAGTCTTCCGCCGTGGCATCGGGTAAGGTTTTGTAAGCATCCGCGTTAATTTGTGTGGTATCTCCCAACTGGATCGCCGCTATCACATTTTCAACTACGACCACTTCTTCCAGATCAATTCCATCTTTCATTCCGATTTTCCCCAGGTCCCGGCTTTCTCCATTCACCGTGACCGCCCGGGCAATATCTTCATATCCCACAAAAGAAATTCCAAGCCCATAATCTCCATCTGCCAGGTTTTCAAAAATAAATCTTCCTTCCAAATCCGTAATCTCAGACTTCGAGACCGATTGATCTTCAGAAATCAAGAGCACGTGCGCCCCGGGTATAGGACCATTATCCATCGCATCGAACAGCTGTCCTTCGATAGAAAAGGACTGGGCAAAAATGGTAACCGTCAAAAGCTGTCCAAAAAAGAGTAAAAGGATCTTTTTCATAATGAAGGGTTTAGGGTATTTGTTTTGTAGAAAAGGGATAATCATCTGTCCCAAAGATGTGGGTAATTAGTGGAGCGAACAAATTTAATCTATGAACGGGAAGAAAAAGTCAATGAACGGGATTTATGGAAGGTGCAATGCTTTATGGACTTTTGCTTTTGCGCACCGCCTCCCACAAAATTCGCAAAGCTTTGAGATTGGAAGTTTTCCTCTTAATTAGCAATCTTATCTGACGGAATAACATTAATTTAGCGTTCTAATATTTGGAAAAATAAATTATCCTATGAAACCCGAAAATATCACCTTGTTCTACCGACAAGAAAAAAGTGACAAAATCTATAAAGCAGCTTTGGAAGAAAAAGAGGGATTATTTGTTGTCAACTTTGCTTACGGCAGAAGAGGAAACACCCTCAAAACAGGTACCAAGACTCAATCCCCCGTGGATTATGAAAAGGCCAAAAAAATCTATGATAAACTCGTTCATTCCAAAGCATCAAAAGGCTACGTACCGGACGAAGACAGCTCGGATTATGTCTACGAAACGGATCAGGTAAAGACCGGGATTCATTGCCAATTACTTAATCCGATTGAAGAAGAAGCCCTACAAGAACTGATTGAAAATAACGAGTGGTGGGCGCAAGAAAAAATGGATGGCAGACGTATGTTAATTCAAAAATCGGAGGAGTTGACCGCTATCAATAGAAAAGGATTTTCGGTCGGTGCCCCGCAATCCATTATGGATAGTGCCGCCAAATCCAAACATCAGTTTATTATTGATGGAGAAGCGATTGGGGACGATTTGTACGTGTTCGATTTATTATCTCTAGACGGAGAAGACCTGGCACCAAAATCTTACCAGGAACGGTATGAATTACTATGTCAGTTGACCTTGTCGGACGCCCTGAAAATTGTTCCTGCCGCAAAATCCAAAGCGGAAAAAACAGCTTTAATAAATCGGCTAAAATCTACCGGATCGGAAGGAATTGTTTTTAAAAAAATGGATGCCCATTATCATCCTGGTCGTCCCAATAGTGGTGGCAATCAATTAAAATTCAAATTTTATGATACGGCCTCCGTCATTGTTTCCAAAATTAATGACAAGCGTAGTGTGGGAATGTCACTATTGGAAAATGGCAAAGAAATATCTGTCGGAAATGTCACGATCTCCCCTAACAAAGAGGTCCCAAAAGAACGCGAAATTATCGAAGTCAGGTACTTGTATGCGTACAAGGGCGGTAGCCTTTATCAACCAACTTTTTTGCACGTCCGAACGGATATTGAGGAGAAAGAATGTTTGGTAAGTCAGTTGAAATTTAAGGAGGGGTAACCGAAACACAAGCTTTGAGGAAACCACGGACAACGCTTTACGAACTTTTGAATTCTCTCAAGACCT
>Ga0209187_1004376_pt1 | contig 10821 bp, 9 predicted proteins | sample BantaG_FD_187430 | JGI IMG/M metagenome (GOLD analysis project Ga0209187, IMG submission 187430) | Marine algal microbial communities from Bantry Bay, Ireland - BantryBay_4 metaG (SPAdes) (version 2) | ecosystem: Host-associated > Algae > Red algae > Unclassified | place: Bantry Bay, Ireland... | reverse complement strand
GACCGAGCGCCTTCTCCTAAAGGCTACTTCTAAAGATGATGCGCCTTTTATTTTAGAACTCCTCAACTCACCTAAATGGATACAAAACATTGGAGATCGAAATGTGAAATCCTTAGCAGCAGCAGAAACATATATAAAAGAAAGAATGGAGCCTCAATTAGCAAGGTTGGGATATTCCAATTATACAATAATTCGAAAGTCAGATGGAGCAAAAATGGGCACTTGCGGGCTTTATGATCGGGATAGCTTAGAGGGTATAGATATTGGTTTTGCTTTATTGCCTGAATTTGAAAAGCAGGGTTATGCCTATGAGGCAAGTGCTAAGCTTTTAGACTTTGCGATACATGAAATAAAAATACCCATGGTACAGGGCATCACTCTAAAAGAAAATATTCCATCAAGAAAATTACTCGAAAAATTGGGGCTTGAATTTCAAGGGACTACCCGTATCCCTAACGACGATGAAGAATTGATGCTCTATCAATATGAGAATAAAGTATGATTTATAATACCTTAATGGGCATTTATTGCAAATAAAGTATGATAGTTCATACATTTAGATTTAAAGTTGAATCAATATTTGCAATACTGTATGTAAAATCATACCTTAGAGTCAAATTTTAGATGATAATGAATGATATTTCATACATAAACTGGGATTTACTGAACGATAGCGCTATTGAGAAAAAGCTCGGCTACTATATAAAACGAGTTCGTCAGGAGCAAGGCAAGACCCAAAAAGAGGTAGCTAAAAAGGCAGATATCAGTAGGTCTACACTTAGTCTCCTAGAGGCAGGGGAGTCAGGTACACTCAAGACTCTGATCAAGGTACTCCGTGTTTTGCAAAAGTTATCAACCTTCAGTGATTTCGAATATAAAGAAACTTTCAGTCCTTTAGTACTAGCAGAAGCACAGCATAAGCCGATAAAACGAGTAAGAAAATCTAAAAAGAATATACAGTCTGATAAAGACACTAAATCTGATTGGTAATGATCTTAACCGCTAAAGTAAAAATATGGGGAGAATATGTAGGTGCTATAGCTTGGGATGAACGCAATCAGCTCGGTAGCTTTGAGTACGCACCTGACTTTTTAGACAAAGGTTGGGATCTTTCTCCGATAAAAATGCCATTAGCTAGTGGCAAGCAAGTTTTTACATTTCCAGAATTGCGCGCAGCAAGAGGAGCTGTGTACGATACCTTCAAAGGACTACCAGGTCTGATCGCGGATATGCTTCCTGATAAATACGGCAACCAATTAATCGATGCTTGGTTATTACAGCAAGGGCGACCTTCTGGATCTATGAATCCGATTGAGAAATTATGCTTCATTGGATCTAGAGGAATGGGTGCCTTAGAGTTTGAACCCTCTAGTCAAAAGAATAAGAATACAGCAAATAAGATAGAAGTGTCATCACTTGTTGAGATATCCAGAAAGATGCTGGATCAAAGACAAAATTTCGCAGCGGACTTGTCCACTGGAGAGGAGAAAGCCATGACGGATATTTTACGTGTAGGAACTTCCGCAGGTGGTGCCAGACCAAAGGCGGTTATTGCCTACAATCCCAAAACGGGAGAAATTAAATCTGGCCAAGCAAAAGCGCCAAAGGGATTTGAGCATTGGCTAATAAAGCTAGACGGTGTGAGCGATGCTCAGTTTGGAGAAAGCAGCGGATACGGTAGGGTAGAGATGGCCTACTACCTAATGGCAAAGCAAGCTGGCGTCGACATGATGGATTGTGAACTGCTAGAAGAAAATGGCAGAGCACACTTCATGACCAAGCGCTATGATAGAGCAGGCAGCACGACACGACATCATATGCAGACCTGGTGTGCGATGAATCATTATGATTTTAATGACATGGCTAGCTATAGCTACGAACTGCTGTTTGAAACCATGCGGGCTTTGCACTTGTCTTATCCGATGGCAGAGCAGATGTTTCGTAGAATGGTCTTCAATGTATTGTCCAAGAATTGTGACGACCACACCAAGAATTTTTCTTTTAGACTACAGCAAGATACTGAGTGGGAGCTGGCTCCAGCTTATGATATCTGCTATGCCTATGATCCTAAAAGTATCTGGGTAAGTCAGCATGCGCTAAGTATAAATGGTAAAAGAACAAACCATCAGTTAGAGGACTTTCTCTATATTGCTAAATCTATGAATATCAAGAAGGCAAGACAAATAGTCGAAGAAATAGCAAATGTAGTTGGACAGTGGGATAGATTTGCAAAAGAGGCTGGAGTAAGTGCTACTTTGACAAAAAAAGTAAAGGAGAATCAGAAAAAGGTGCTAACAGCTAGGTTCTAGGCACTAGCAAATAAAATAAATAAAATCTTAGTATCTGGAACCTAGTTTCTAGTTTGCAAGTACTAGTCCCTAGTCCTTAGTCCCTAGTCCCTAGTCCCTAGTCCCTAGTCCCTAGTCCCTAGTCCGCGATCACGCTTTTCCGTGGAGCCTAAAACGGATGAGGGATAGTAGCGAGCACGCAGTAAAGCGGAATGCCTATCGCCTGACCACGCTGTCGCAGGACAGTCGGGCAGGGGCCCTGAGCGAAGCGAATGGGGCAGCCCATAAAAAAGGTATTAGGTTTTAGGAAGAGTAAAAAAAGGTACTAGCGGCTAGGTTGTAGGAACTAGCTAAAATCCAACTAGAACCTAACTCTATAAAGGTAATTGAAAAGCTACTAAAACCTAGACGCAGAAAGATAAGGAGTCCAGTACTGGCAAAATCAAACCTAGAACCTAGCCCCTAGAACCTAGTGCCTCTCTTCAAAATCCCGCAATCGCCGAAATTTCAATATTAACAAACTTAGGTAGATTAGCTACCTCCACCAACTCTCGTGCTGGAGCTGTCGCTTCGTCAAAGTACTCTGCGTAGACAGCGTTGATGCGACTGTACATATTCATGTCCGCTACAAAAACAGAGCACTTGAGGATGTGATCGTAGGTCAAGCCTGCTTCATCCAAGATAGCTTTTAAATTTTTGAATACTTGGTGTGTTTCCGCTTCGATACTGTCCGAAACGAGTTCACCAGAGCTAGGGTTTAGGGCGATCTGACCCGAAATATAGAGGGTGTCTCCGTGACGAGTAGATTGGTTGTAAGGGCCCACGGGTGCTGGAGCTTTACTGGTGTTGATGATCTTTTTCATGTCTTGATGTATCTTTTTGTGAATCTGTTCCCACTTAATAATTGAGATGACAAGAGACTAAATATTTCATTACTTTTGCAAAGTAAATTGAAATGCTACAGAATCAAAATAAAAGATGGCAGAAAAGAAAAAAGTATTGTCGTGTATCCAACCTACGGGGGATATCCATTATGGTAATTATTTTGGTGCGGTGAAAAATTGGGTAGACCTGCAGGAGAAGTATGACTGTATATACGGTGTGGTGGATTATCATGCGATGACTTCGCCGTATAACCCGATAAAATTGCGCGCCAATACTTGGGAGCTCATTTTTAATCTCTTGGCGATCGGTGTGGAAAAGGAAAATTTATTTATCCAATCCTTGGTGCCCGAGCATACGGAGTTGTGTTGGATATTTAATTGCTTTACTTCTTATGGTCAGTTGCAGCGTATGACTCAGTTTAAAGATAAGTCGTCTGATACTGGTAAGGGAGAAGATGGATTTATTTCTGCAGGATTGTTGGATTATCCTGTTTTGCAGGCCGCTGATATATTGGTGTATCGTGCAGATTTTGTTCCCGTCGGAAAAGATCAGGAGCAACACTTAGAGTTGTCTAGAAATATCGCGCAACGATTTAATCAGCAAGTAGGGAAGGAATATTTTGTATTGCCCGAGACCTTGTTTACGGAGACGCCGAAGATTAGATCTACTGCTGATCCAATGCGTAAAATGAGTAAGAGCGCTGGGGAGAAACATTATATTTCTTTGTTCAGTGAGGAAGCGAGAATTCGCAAGCAAGTCAAATCTGCAGTGACGGATACTGGTGAAACGAAAGCAGGGGAAATGAGCGATGGAGTTGATAATTTGTTTACCATGCTGAAGGCGAGCGGCAAGATGGAAGCGCACAATAGTCTTATGGCAGATCATGAGGCTGGTGCTTTGAAGTATGTGGATTTGAAAGAAGCAGTTGGCGGAGCATTGGTCGACTTGAGTGCGCAGTTTAAAGAGCGGAAAGCGGAGCTGATGCAGGATAAAAAGAATATTAAAAATCAAGTAAAATACTCTTCTTCGTTGATTAGAAAAAGAGCACAAGAAACTTTGAGGGAAGTGAAAGATTTGGCTGGATTGATTAATGTAAAAAATTAGGGCAATGAAGATAATTTGTATTGGTAGAAACTATGCGGCTCATGCTGCGGAAATGAAAAGTGCAGTGCCTGATAATCCAATGATTTTCATGAAGCCACCTACAGCATTGTTGCTGAAGAACAAGCCGATGTACATTCCAGAGTTTACTAAAGATTTGCATTATGAGGCGGAGATCGTTTTAAAGATTGCTAAGAACGGTCGCCACGTACAAGAAGAATTTGCTAGTGAGTATTACAATCAGATTGCATTTGGAATTGATTTTACGGCAAGAGATCTCCAAAGTAAACTAAAAGAAAAGGGACATCCTTGGGAAATTGCCAAAGGATTTGACCACTCTGCAGGCCTGAGTGAATTCATGAACATGGCCGATTTAAATAATGCGGAGCATATCCAATTTCACTTAGATTTAAATGGTGAAACCGTGCAAAATGGAAATACGAAGAATTTAATCTTTACCTTTAATACCTTGATTATTTACATTTCTAAGTTTTTCAAACTGCAGCAAGGCGACATAATTTACACGGGTACTCCAGCTGGAGTAGGTTCCGTTAAGATTGGAGACAAGCTAGAGGGCTATATTGAGGATAAAAAGATGCTAAGTTGTGATATTAAGTAACATATACGTTGTCATTTGTTATAAGTATTCCTAATTTCGCATTCCTATTAAATAATTAACAATTAAAATAATATGCCATATCTATTTACTTCGGAGTCCGTTTCTGAAGGACACCCAGATAAAGTAGCAGATCAGATTTCTGATGCGCTAGTCGATCATTTTTTAGCTTTTGATAAGTCATCAAAGATTGCATGTGAAACTCTAGTCACTACTGGTCAGGTGGTACTTGCGGGAGAGGTGAAGACTAAGACTTACTTGGACGTTCAGCAGATCGCAAGAGACGTGATCAAAAATATTGGATACACCAAATCTGAGTATATGTTTGAAGCTAATTCATGTGGTGTTTTTTCATCGATCCACGAGCAGTCTCCAGATATCAATCAAGGGGTAGAGCGTAAGAAGGCGATCGACCAGGGTGCAGGTGACCAAGGTATGATGTTTGGTTATGCGACCAACGAAACAGATAATTATATGCCGCTGGCTTTAGATTTGTCACACAAGATTTTAATCGAATTGGCGGACATCCGTAAGGCAGGCAAGCAAATGAAATACCTAAGACCAGATGCTAAATCTCAGGTGACGATCGAATACTCAGACGACAATAAGCCGATCAGAATTGATTCTATCGTGGTATCTACCCAGCACGATGATTTTGCTGCAGATAGGAAGATGTTGGCAAAGATCAATAAGGATATTGTTTCTATCGTGATCCCTAGAGTGATCAAGAAGTGCAAGGCAAGCATCAAGAAATTATTCAACAATAAAATCAAGTACCACATCAACCCAACGGGTAAGTTTGTGATCGGTGGTCCTCATGGAGATACAGGTCTGACGGGTCGTAAGATTATCGTAGATACGTATGGTGGAAAGGGTGCACACGGTGGTGGAGCATTTTCTGGTAAGGATCCATCTAAGGTAGATAGATCTGCTGCCTACGCGACACGTCATATTGCGAAAAATCTAGTTGCTGCAAAAGTAGCGGACGAGATTTTGGTGCAGGTATCTTACGCAATTGGTGTAGCGAAGCCTACCAATATATATGTGAATACTTACGGTTCTGCTAATGTAGATATGTCTGATAGCGAAATCGCTAAAAAGGTGATGGATATATTCGATATGCGTCCTTACGCGATCGAGACTCGATTGAAACTGAGAAATCCGATCTATTCAGAGACAGCTGCCTATGGTCATATGGGTAGAAAGCCAGCGAAGAAGACGGTTTCATTCACAGACGGTTCTGGCAAGAAGAAACAATTGAAGGTAGAGACTTTCACTTGGGAAAAATTGGATTACGTAGGTAAGGTAAAGAAAGCATTCAAAGCGAAGAAGTAAAATCTTATAGATATTGATATAAAAATAGATCGTCTGTTTTCAGGCGGTCTTTTTTTGTGTATTAATCTCTTTCTATTTGGGGCCTGCTCGACGAAGAGGTCGAGCCGTTATGCTCCAGGGCTCTCCCGAGTGCTCGGGATCGCTCCTCTGGACTAGCTTTCTTCGGTCGCTACCCTTGCGCAGCACTAGGCCGAAAATTATAATTTTATGATAGTGATATATCATATTGATTCCTATTTTGTTGTCAATTAGATAGAAAATCTCAAATAACGATGACTTGGATTTATTTTCTAGATTTATTTGGAACATGTGTTTTTGCCATATCAGGAGTGATTACAGCGATCAATAAAAAATTTGATATGGTTGGCGCGTTGGTTATCGGATTTGTCACCGCGATAGGAGGTGGAACGATCAGAGATATTATGATTGGACGTACGCCTGTTGGTTGGCTGCAAGATCGCAATTATATTATCTCCATACTCATTGGCTATATAGTTGTCTATACCTTCAGTCGACGGATTTTGAAATTAAAGCGTAGCATGTTTTTATTTGATACCATCGGAATTGGACTTTTCACTATCCTCGGATACCAAACGGCAAGTCAATACAATCTTAGAATAGAGACCTGCATCATCATGGGCGTGATCTCTGCCTGCTTTGGTGGTGTGATAAGAGATGTACTGACAAACGAAATACCACTGATATTTAGAAAAGAAATTTATGCAACTGCCTGTGTTGCCGGAGGAATAGTTTATGCAGTGATGAGGCGATTTTCGGGAATTGAAAATCTTAATATTGTCATATCAATTGCTGTGGTTATATTAATTCGTTATTTGTCGATTCGTTTTAGTTGGTCGCTGGATTACTCACCGAAGTTAACCGAATAATTTATGAAATACATGTTTGGGATAATATCTAATGGACTAGATCGAAGGATACGAGAATGGCATCGAGGCTTGTCCAGCAATTTTCAGATGGGAAACATTCTTCGACGAACGAAGAAATGGTAAATTTTTTTATTACATCTTAATCAACATTTCATTAACAGTCAAATTCTGAAATTGTGCGACTAAGATATAAGCACCTGCAGCGACTGCCGGTGTCTGAATTTCAATTTTTTGATTACCTTCTTGAATGGTCCGCGATTGTTGTAAAATACACTTTCCAGCAATATCAAAAAGACAAATTTCCATATTGCCTTCTGTCCAGGCGTCAAATTCTAGAAAAAACTGATCTTGCATAGGGTTTGGGTAGGCTTCCATAGGGAATCCGAAAAGTTCATTGGATCTACTAGTCAAATAAGCAGGTCGTCGAAGTAAGAACTCTTCTAATCTATCTACAGCTGTTCTCCACTGGTTGATGTTGTTAGGATGATGCCAACGTCGGATATGTGTCTCCATTTCCTCCTCCAAATCAGAAACCATAATTTGTAAAATTGGTACAGTACGAGAAGGAGCAAACGTAGTATGTAGAATTTCATTCAATCTATTATTGAAGAATGCCCTATATGTTGGAACCTCTAAAAGCTTTTGTAAGAAAATTATATTGCCAAACCATTTGTCTCTTTCCAGTCTGACCGCTTGTTCTGGAATAAAAATCTCTAAGCGTTCATCATTATATACTGTCATTGCCGCATCCAGATCATTAATGATAAATCTTATTTTACCATTTTCGAAATTGGGAGCGTACCAATATTCCACATTGTTTTGTGGCCAATCTCGATTGGCAAAAGCAATATTTGAAATCATGTAATCGGTGTACTGTTCGACATCAAGTCGAGCCGCTACTTCTTCAAATTCTGAATCATTCGTCAGATCCATAAATTGAATATCCTGTGCAAGGCGATCAAAATTCAAAGTATCACCTGCATTGACAGAAGCTCTGGCTATAGTCACATCATCTTCATCTATACCATATTTACGATCTACAAAATGTTGATTATTATGTTCCCGCATACTATGGATACCCCAGTACACACCATTCAGATAGACGACAGCAAAATGTCGCTTGACGTAATCTGTATTTACTTTTCCATTTATAATTTCGTGGATCAGGTCATCTTGAATACCAGCCTTGCTCCATGGTCCAATATTTAGCGTGCGCAAAGTGATACGCTTAAAACTAGATCCATAGTCAGTTCCCCAAAATGGATAATCAAAAGTCCGTTTCCCATATTCTGACCTAGCATATAGACGCATCGTCTTCTGTGGCTCTAGCCTAGTCTTTGCACCTCCAAGACGTATACCAGCCGCTTGATCTAAAAACAGTTTTCCTCTTTGGTTAAAGAAGCTGACGTGTATGGATCGTTCCCAATCATCTCCTTTTTGAAAATAATTTTCTTGTTTTCCCTTGACGTAGATACCAGTATTGTCATCGAAAAAATCTCTTTCCTCTCCCACTAAAGAAACTAGAGGCAAGGTATGTGGATTTTCAGTTAACCAAAATGTTTGATTGAGCACCTCACTGACACGAGCGTCACCTTCGAATACAGCTGCGCGAACAATGGCTGCTGTTGGAAAGTCTTCATCTGGAGTCTCAAAATCTTCAGATGTCGAAATATAAGCAATAGTTTTATCTACAGTTTGCTCTAAAGTTATTCTCTCCCCATTTTTATATTTATGGCTATTAGGGTTTGGCATAGAGCCATCTAATGTATAGTAGATAGATTGTCCATCATCTAAAGATGGGTAAGAAATCTCTATACCATACGGGTAAAATCCACTTTGATGAGAAGAGCTAAATGATATTAATTCTTCGGCAACTGTAGATAATATATTTACCTGATTAGGGGTAGGAGTAGCAAAGACTTGCCACAGATTATTCTCATTGATTGTGCGTCCGAATGATTCATCTTCTTTCAACTTAGGATATTCTACCTCATCGATTTGTTGATCTGAATTGTCGTACAGTGTAATCAGTTCTCCGTCACTGGATAATTTAAAATTTGTATGTAAGTTTTGTCCAGTTGTGATATTCCTGTCTGAGGCAAATATGACAAGGAAGTCATTTGCTGCGATAGTGATTTTTGGAAAAGGCCATTTAGTATTATCATCACTTATAGCGTATCCCTGTAGGTCGACACTTTCATTAGTAGGATTGAATAATTCAATCCAATCACTATCCTCTCCTTCCTCATCGAGGTAGCTAGTTTTATTCTTGGCAACCAGCTCATTTATGAATATGTGGTCCTGACTAAGCAGGTTAACACCGACGCAAAGAAAAAGAAAGAGAAATATGTATTTAGAGAATTGCATTCAATTTAAAATTGTACTCCGAATTGTAAGGCAAGGAAGTGATTATCCAATTTATTACTAACTATTTCTGAGTCATCAAATGCTTGAAATCTTAGATCAGTTCGTCTCAGTTTATATCCGAGTTGGGCATATACTTTTATGGCATTTATTTCCAATAAGTTCATTCCATAGGCAATACCAGCTAAGGGACCGCCATGGTAAGAGTATGCAGAGGATTCACTATCTCCATTACCCCAAGCATATCCTACTTGGCCAAAAAAATATTGACTAAGATTTGAGCCAAAGTATTTTTTCATGTTAATGGCAAGTGGATAAAGAACACCATCATTATTTTTTTCTGTGCCAATAGAGGTGGTTAAAGAGATATCTTCTCTAAGTTGCTTGCCCACTGCTATGTTAAAATTGAATCCTGAATTGTAAGTAAAAAAATAGGCAGAGCCTGAACCACCAACTTGATAACCAGCTTCTAATTCATAGATAAGTCCAGTCTTTTGAGAAGAATCATTTGTCTTACTCGACTGAGCGTTAAGTATGCCGGCATGAATTAGCATAAGTATTAAACAAATTAGATATTTATGCATGTAAGTTGGAGTTATTAATAATAGTTTTCTACATCAAAAATAACCTTAAATTAGCTAGAATGTTTGCAGTTAATTTTACTTTAACTTATTTATAATTATTGTGATGGGTAAGTTGCGAAATTGAATTTTAATTACCCTTGTTGTTGAATTCATATACTCAATTAGAAGCAATAGAAAATTAAGTATTTAGTGCAAGGGATCGGAAGCAGACGACCGATTGGGGAGCCAACAATATGGTGACTAAACACTACTATAATGGAAGTGAACGTATTGTAAGTCGTTTAGCAGGATCAGTAAATCTTTATACAGAAGATATCAACCTTTCTGATACACATCTGGATACACTACCCTTAAACCAGACGAGTGAGCTTAACCACCTCGAAACAGAGCTTAATTTGAATCCAATAGTCCAAATAGAGGCAGACACCACGGGTGACTGTGAAGTCAGTGGAACCTGCGCGAGTGTACTCTACTTCTTTCATCCAGATCATCTAGGTTCTAGTACCTTCTTATCTGATGAGAATGGACAAGCTTATCAATTCTTACTATATTTACCATGGGGAGAGTCTATGGCCGAACAGAAAGCTGGCGGTTATTCTACTCCATATAAGTATACTGGTAAAGAGTTAGATACGGATATAGGTATGTATGATTACGGGGCTAGATTCTATGACCCTTCTTTATCTCTTTGGAATAGCGTGGATCCGTTGACAGGAGAAATGCCAGACCATGGAGCTTATAATTATACTTTCCAAAATCCT
>Ga0209187_1004375_pt1 | contig 10821 bp, 18 predicted proteins | sample BantaG_FD_187430 | JGI IMG/M metagenome (GOLD analysis project Ga0209187, IMG submission 187430) | Marine algal microbial communities from Bantry Bay, Ireland - BantryBay_4 metaG (SPAdes) (version 2) | ecosystem: Host-associated > Algae > Red algae > Unclassified | place: Bantry Bay, Ireland... | reverse complement strand
CCTTCCACTGGAAACGAGATATGGTCCCTGAAATGAAGCCATCTTGGACTGAAATTGCCCAATACATCACTAGGGACTTATCCACAGATTTTCAAGTCTCCGATGGAAGTCCTCGTGGGATATCGACAGTGGCCGAGATCTCATCTCGGCCGCGGGCTTGTCCCTGGTCAAAGGAGCTTCCACAAGCTTCCAGGCCCCTCAAGGGGGCCCGGATCGAGAGGTCGCGTGGCCCCTCGTCCGCGTCAGGCCCTGCCCCGCTCGGCCTTTGGGTGAGGGGGATGTCAGCCTCGAAGGCGGCCCTAAGCCCCACCTGGCAGGCGCCCCGAAGGGGCGCCGCACACCGCTCCCTCTAGGGGGATTGCGTGTGTGCTCGCGGCCCCTCCCCCGGCTCATACCGGGAGGATCGCGTCTTCAGAGGAGAGGGGGTTTCCCCAAGATATCCGCCACCTCAGGGCCTGCGTCTCGCAGGACCGGGGCAGTGCCCGCCGGCCCCACACTGGCCAGGGAGAGCATCCGGCGACTATTTCGGCCTTGCCCCTCGAGGGACCCTCTGTAGGATACCCTTGCGGGCCGTCCCCCGGACTCCTTCGGCGCCCGGTGAGCCCCTTTAACCAAGGCTCTCAAGACGATCCCATTTGTTGGGGGGACCTGACGCCTCGGGTGTCCCGTGGGCACCCGCTTCTACACGATGTGGGACAGCGCCGAGAGCGCGTGTCCGGGGTTCGTCCCCCCTTTTCGGCGACCTCGTGGCCCGCCCGTGCGTGAGGTTTATCGGACTTCATTGGGGCCCCGTCTCGCGGGGTCCGATGGCGTCGGCCGATGCGGCCCACGGTACGGCCGCCATGGCGGTCGGCAGTCGCGGCGGCGCTTTCTGTGACGTCCTCGGGGAGGAGGAGGTGATTGACGGCACCTTGGCCTCCCTCCTGTCGGCTTCTTGGCCGACTCCCGCCGTCGTTGACGACTATCATCGCCGGTTCCCCTGGGACTTCGGGGGGTCTTTGGTGGAACAGCGGTATGCGGTCCTTGATGGCCGCCGCATGGTCAGTCTACGGACGACCATCCGGGAAGACTACGGCCCGTTGTACGCCATCCCCGAGGGGACGGCAACGGACTTCCCCTTTCTCCGCCGCCAGAAGGATTGTCGAGTGTGCCGGGTGCTTCGCCAATTGGCGGTGCGAGACCTCCCCCCGGAGGTGGGCGAAAAGCCCTACTTCTCTGGGGACTATTACCCTGGCACTCCCTCTGAGATGGGGGTGGAGGACCGCGGGTTCTATGTACCCGGCGCCCTGGGGGAGTTGATAATTCGCATTTTTCTGGGCGTTCTGGTGCTCGATGAGCAGCGGGAGATCCAAGACGTTCCTGTATCCCGGCGTGAGGCCCTGTATCCGATCGGCCACTTTTGGTGGGCGTCCGTACAGGTACCACACGGCATGGCCGCGCGGATGCCCCAGATGGTGGCGCTGCGTGGCAGCAATCTGATGGGAGATGTTCTCGAGGGGCCCTACCATGTCATGTTGGCGACCCTTTGGGCCGTAGAGGTCGCCAACGTCTTTGTCGGCAGCATCCGCCACCACGGCCACTTGTGGCGTCTTTTACTGGTCCTACAGACGGCTTTGGTTGAGCTCACGGCCGAGCGACTGTGCTCGGCCGACTTGTCTGCTCGGGACCTATTGGAGGCCGGTTTAGAGCTCCTTCGCCTTGTGAAGGAGCTTGGGAAGGAGTCCTGCCTCCTTTATGACGGGAGCCCCCGAGGGGTCTTCCGGTGCGCCAAGGGGCTTGACGACGACGGAGTCTTGGTCCTCATGGAGGGCCTTGGTGGCTTCACCCTCCCTTATGGGGGGGATGTCACTCATCAGCTGCGTCTTCGTCCCCCACATCGGGACCTGGACTCGGCCGGGCCGAACCGTTACGGTCCGGCAGCCCTTTTGGCTTCCTTGGCGACACTGCCGCCGTCGCCTCCCGCGATCTCCACGGAGGTGCCGCAGCCGGCTACGCCCGTTTGGGGGGCGGTCTCTCGTCCCAATACCGCCCGTGGGGGTGGGCGTTATCGTCTGTTGCGTCGTACGCACCCCGAAGGTAGGTCGGTCCCCCTTATTGGGGGGCGTTCGGGTCCGCCGTTGGCGTCCCTTTGCTTATTCTCTTGGGACGGGGCCGCCCAACTGGGGACCCCTCGGCCTCTGCGGCGCGCGATGTGGGATGGCTTGGCCCGCTTCCTAGAAGAGCTCCCTCCGATCCTCACCAACGAGGTGGATCACACCCAGATGATGGCACTAAGCCGCAACTTGGTGCGGCGTCGCAACGAGATGGCCTTTATTGTGTGACGCTCTATGGGTGACCGCGAAGCGGACATGCTGTACTCTCTGAGTAGTGTTGACTCGGTCCACCCCCTCCTGGCGGAGGAATATGGCGCTGCAGTGGCGAAGACCAACACCTTTATGGCGGGATGTTCTATCCGACACCTCGCGTTGCCCCCGGTTCCGGCCGGGGGGGGTTCTTCGCCGGCGACGCCGCAGCGTCCGCCGTCCCCGTCCTTACACCACTACGGGGTGGGGTCTGGCTCTTCTGTTCCGCCCCGCTATGAGACAGGCTCGGGTTCGGTTGCCCCGTCCCCTTATGGGGCGGGCTCGGGATCGGCTACCCCGTTTCATTATGGGGCGGGCTCTGGTGTTGCTGTTCTGGTCCCTCATGGGACGGCGACGGGTCCCACGGCGACACCTCCGACCTTCCCGGGGCCGGGGTAGTACTCGCGCGATGAGGAGCCCGGTCAGGGCTATAACCCTGACTTTGGTTCTCGCTCTGGGGGTTGGTGACTTGTCAGCGGGGGTGCTTGGCACCCCTGTCCCTCGATCATTGGTTGTGTTACGTTCACCGTCTTTTTTAAGGGAAGAAGCCGCACTTTGAAGGAGAGTGTGAGAGGGTCCCGTAGGGAATGAAGGGGCTTAGCTCCTCTTCTCTGTGACCCTTTTCTCCATGACAGACCGGGCGACTTGCAGGTCTTGTACCCTTTTCTTAACTTGGTCAGAGAAGTATACCCCTTCCCGCGTCAAGACGGGGAGTTTAATGTTCTTCCGGAGACAGTATTTCCGGACGGCTTCTCTAGGAAGAGAAGAGGTAAATTGCCACGTGGCTTCGCCTTCGGGAAACCCAAACCATTTGACTAAGAGCTTCAATTGCCCGTCATCATTCCAACCATGTTTGATAAAAACTTCAAACACGTATTCGGGACCATCCTTAAGGTGGATCCCCTCCTGAAGAGGGCTTGTGCCCTACGGGCACGGGTCCACTTGGCATCCCGCGCCGGGGGCGTAAGAGCTCCAGTGACATGGTCACTGCACACCTTCCTGATGCCCCTTGGGCCCTCTATCAGGAATCGGTACCCATCGGTCTGTAGTACCATGTAAGGCCATTGAGTCTTGAACCCAAGCTTCTTTGGCGAGCGATAGTGGGCATCCCGATGGACCCAGTCCCCAGCTTTAAGCTGGTGATCCTTTTCTCGAGCGCGCGCATCGAAGGCGCGCTTGAACGCTGCCTGAGATTTCCCCAAGTGCTCCCGGACCTTGGGAATGAGGGCGTTCAGGTCCTAAACATATTGTTCCGCCGCCGAGCTGGCGTCGACGGGTCGTTCCTCTGCTTGTCTCAGCCGAGGCATTCTCTCAATACCAATGAGTTGGAGCCGCCTTGGGCTCACAAAAGCAAAGGGGGTTTCCCCAGTGCTAGAATGGACCTGCGAATTGTACGCAGTCGTCAAAAGAGACAGATGGCGGTCCCGCTTGGCTTGGTGCTTCGCCACATAGCAGCGGAGCTGTCGAACGAGGATGCGGTTTTACCGCTCCACCTGCCCGTTCGTCTGCGGGTGATAGAGCGAGGTATAGTTCGAAGCTGAATCGAGTGAACCCAGGATGCCCTGGTATTTTACCGAGGCAAACTACGGTCCATTGTCCGTAAAGACCGTGTCGGGGATGCCGTATGCGGCAACCCATGTACTTAAAAAGGCCGATGCCACGGTCAGTGCGGTGGCCTCCCTCAGAACAATGGCTCTTGTAAACTTGATGAACCGGTCACAGATGACCAAGACGCGCTTGTGCCCCCCTTTAGAGGTGGGCATTGGTCCCAAAAGGTCCATGGCGAGCTCCTAGAAGGGGTTGTCGTCGGTAAAACGTTTCATCACTGTCGTATGTTTTCTCTCTGAGAGACGGTTCTTGGCGTACGCGGGGCATTGCTCCAAGTGCTTGTACACGTAGACGAGCATCGTAGGCCAGTACACATACAAACGAAGAGTGTTACACATCTTTCTCGAGCCGGGATGCCCGGCTAGCACCGACTGGTGTTGGTGAATCAGGAGGCGCTTCTTTAGCGCCTCTGCGATAACCACTTGGGGGTCCCGTCCGTGCATCGAGCGACGGCAGAGTGACCCGTTCTTCTCTCGGAAGAAGAACGCTTGAAGACTCCACGTGGGAGCGGAAGGCGAAAGAGCATCGAGCTTTGTAAGCCTGGCCTGGCAACAGGCGTCGTCAGCCTGGCCCAGGATGATCGCTCAGGCCGTCAGGGCCCCCATAGAGGCCTCCTCCGGTCCCGCTTCTTGTGACGCGTCACTGGCCCGGGTCTCGACCGCTGAGACGGGGATGTCCTCGTCCAGGGGCGAGGTGTCCAAACCCTCGGTAGGGAGACGCGAAAGCGTGTCTGCAAACCCTTCTGATACTTTCCCAGCGTATGCCGTATCTCATAATTGTACTCCGATAGTCGGAGCCGCCATCGGTCAATCCAAGCATTCGGACTCATACAAGTGAGAACCGATAACAGGGCGCGGTGATCACATCGCACCACAAATTCCACACCTTCTAGTTAGGACCGTGAAAAGGTCACGGCCCGAACGACGCCTAGCGCCGCGATATCCGTGGCGAAATAGTTTTTCTCCTCAGGGAGAAGCGCACGGCTATAGTAGCCGATGGGGTGGTATTCCTCGTCGGACTGATGTTGCTGTAGGAAACAACCCAGCTGTTCATAGCTTGCGTCGACGTCGACGATAGAATGCCCGTGCGTGTTGGGCAGCGCGAGGATGGAGGCGTCCAATAGATGTCCTCGGAGTATCTCAAAGGCGTCCGTCTCCTTCTCTGTAGGTGGAGGAAGCTTCTTCGAAAGCCTGGTGCTTGTAAGCGTCGTTGATGGCTTCGCTGTTTTAGTGAAGTCTGCTATGAAGCGGCGGTATATACCGCACATACCCAGAGAGCTCTTCATCTGAGTCTGGGTTTCCGGATAACGGAAACCCCAAAGCTCCTGGAGGTTCTTCTCCAGGACATGTACCCGTCCTGGTCGGATCATATGACCATGGTTTTCCACTTCCTCCTGGGAGAATTGGCATTTAGACGCCTTCAAGGTGACCCCTGCCTTCCCGAGAAGGTTCAGCACCTCATCAAGCTGCTGTAAGTGCTTCTCGGGGAATCCCGGGAAAACAATCACATCATCCAGATACACCAACCATATCTGCCACTTCACACCGGCCAGGATCATATCCATGGCGCGTTGGAAAGCCTCAGGGGCGTTGCACAACCCAAAGGGAAGGCGCACCGGTGGCGCTGCCATGCGCCCGAGTGGCACGTGAAAGCTGTGAAGTATTTGTCCTCCTCGGTTACTGGTAATTTCCAGTGACCCGCATTACAATCCAGGGTGAAGAACACCCTGGCATCCCCTAGGGAGTCAATGCACTCATCCATCCGTGGGATGGGGTACGCATCCTTGATAGTCATCAAGTTGAGCTTTCTGTAACCGATACAGAAGCGTACCGAACCATCATTTTTCGGTACCACCACCACGGGGCTAGCCCATTTCCCGCTCGCGGGCTCAATAACGTCCATCGAGCGCATACGCTCGACTTCTTCTTTCTCTCTCTCGCGGGCGATTGGCCCGGCCTTGTACGGGTGCTGTCTCACGGGGAAAGCCCTAGGCTTCAGTGGGATCCGTCGTTCCACACCTCGTATTAAGCCGAGCTTTCCCTCTCAAATAGAGGAATGCTGTTGGAGAGAGGTCTTTACGGGTCCCGACCACTCCGCCGGCACCGACGAAGCATCCACCTTCGGCAGAGGTAAATCCTCTACCTTCTTAGGGGGCGTAGAGAGCTCCTTGAGTTCGCTCTCCGAGACCTCATACTTCGGCCCCTCATGGGCGTCGATGTACCCGATTGTCACATTGGTTGTTTGCCGCAACGGCGTAACGCCCATATGCATCACCTGGATGGTTATGGGCTCGTTTGCCATCATTATGGCAGGGCCTTGGGCGACCTGTAGACCACGCTTGTGGTACAAAGGCGGTCGCCCTCTCACGAGGCCATGCCCCGTGAACGTACTTCTTACGGGAACATGTGCTATTGTCCCGAGTTGGACCCAGGTCTTCCGGGCTGGCTTCAGTTGAGCCGTTAACCCCTCGGGGCAAGCACAGACAGCCAAGATTGAGGGATCGGGACGTTCCCTAGGGGCTCCCCTCCTTTTGATCGGCACCTCCGGGCCGTCGAGGAGTTCCACATGTTTCTCCTGTGCAGGGGTTGTCAGGATAAATATCCGATATTCGGGGCTACTGTAATGGCGAACAAAACGACTACATTCGACGTCATGATGCACGAGCAGCTCAGTATATTGACATTGTGGCGTCAAGAACATCTCATAGGTGGTCTCCTTTTCTTCAATGGACAATCATGGACGATTATTCTGCGACATATTCTGGAGTATATCCGTATTCTGGCCGGGATACGGCCAGAAACCCATATTCTGACAACCCCTGCTCCTGTGTCGCAATGTCTTTCGTCGCAACATTGATAAAGGAGGTGCCCAGAATAGCTGGGAAACTCTTATTGATCAAAACTCCGAAGGAGAAGTAGGAGGTCTGACCCGCAAGGGTCACACCAAGATAAACATCTTTAACAATGGGGAGCCAGCCCTCATTGACGTCATGAAACATCTTCGCGAGACCACCCAGCGGTTGTAGCAGGGTGTCGACCGGCAATAGCCGCCGGTCTATGAGAGTTGGGCCACTACCCGTATCCAATATAGCCCGGGTAGTGAGATCAAATCCTGCCGTCAGGAATAACCGGACGGCTAGTTGGGAACTAGAGGAGGGCATGAAAGCGCAAGGCGTGCCCTTCGGGAACTCTTTTGTGAGGCCCCCACTTCTTGACTGGGCCGAATCCTCCCGGCCCTCCGAGATGACTTGCATCTCCGGTCGACCCTACTAGTCTCCCGGGCGGGTGGGACAAACCCACCCGCTACTCGTTTCCCGAGGGGGAGTTGTCCTCCTCGTACTGCTCGGCCGCGTGCCTCCCTGGGGAGGGTGAGGCGTCCGAAGACGATTACGAAGGACCATCATGTTCCCTCACCGCCGCGACCGGTTGTCCTTTACGCACCTCCTTCGCTGTCTTGCAGCGCTCTTCGCACCTCTCTACAGAGGCTTTAATCAACAGAGCCTTTGTCCCCGCGTTAAGGCGGGGACACTCTCTAAAGTAATGCCCCCGCATGTTACATGGGAGATAGTTATTCTTCCAGGGTCGCCCGGGACGACCCGCTTCTTTTACCTTGGTGGAGGTCCGTGGGGAAGGCCCTCGAGGCTCTTCCCCCACCTTAGCGGAAGCCCATTGGGTCTGGCCGTGAGGGACCTCCTTCACCTTAATTGGGCCCCATCGTGATGGACCTGCTTCACCAACCTTCGGGGGGTCCCTTTGGGAGGGATCCGCCTTTCTTACCTTAGGTGGGCCTCATCAGGAGGGACCCGGAGGAACTTCCCCCACCTGAGGTGGGGCTGTTACTGCCGCGGTTACGTATTTCAGTGGCGGTGGCCGGGCAGCGCGACGTACACGACGGGCCTCGGCACGTCTGTCCTCTTCATCCTTTTGTTCCTGGAGGCGTCTACGACAGACGTCCTTCTTCCACTGGGCATACTGCACCAGCAAGCCCATTGGCATGTTGGGGGTATTATGATCGAGCGCATCGGCGCAAATCCCCCAACCAAGCCCCTGCATATAGCGACTTTTCAGCTGTCCTTCCGTGTGATTATAACCACAGAATCGACGTAAACCCCGAAAGCGTACGTACTAATCATTCTCTGCTTCATCCGCCCCTTGGGCGGCCCCATGGAACAGGGCATCTTGATCGCTTAGCGACTGCTCATCCGCGTATTTGCGGAGGAGCCAATTGATCAGTTCCACGTAGGAGCTGACCTCTTCACGCCGCCCTCCGAGGAGGGACGGAATGATCGTATACAGCTCCCGCTTGAGGTCACCCTTAGTGAACTCGGGAAGGAGATACAGGGCCCGGCCCTCCGAGACATCCTTGTCGTCTCCCGCTTTTCCGAAGGGGCTGGGGATTTCAAAGACGCTTAAGGAGGGCGTCCCACTTCACTCTGCGTCACGGCCAAAAGTGGCCGATACATCCTTACGCAGACAGCATCGGCCGTGCGCCATGGTGCGGTCGTACCGGATGTCGGTATTCGCCAAAGCATAAGTTGCGCAATATAAGACTGTTACATAGCGATCGTCCGCGGGGACAATCTTAGGGGGAATCCGACGGTGGGTTTCCCGTCCCAGCTCGTGCCCTAGGGCACGGGTGACCGATCGACGGGGCACATGGCCGCCCCAATCTCCCCCGGAGTACTCTCTGTCCGAACAGGAGATACTCAAGAGCCGACGCCGACGCCGGGACCGTCAAGTGGGCCCGAGGGCTGTCTCTTTAAGAGACAATCGATCGTATCAGGGGCTCAGCAAAGCGTCCAACGAAACCCATAAGGCTGCCGATATGGCAGAAGCGTCTTGGGCCCCCGTTGGGGCCCGGTCACCTCCTCCACAAGGTGGTGTTCGAAGCGGGCCGGCGGCTCTCGCCCGCTTGTCATATCGTCCCCATGGTACGCGGGGTACCGCTTGGTCCCGCCTCCCGGGGGTAGAGAAGGGGGAGGTGAAAATGCCCCTCCGGCTCCACCCTCCACACCTTGAAGGGAACGAGGTGGATATTCAGCTTCACCTCTGCCCCCCGCACCTTCGGGTGGAAGAGACGGGAATACCCCTCCGTCTACACCCCCGCTCCTTGAGGGGAAAGAGACGGGAATACCCTTCCGCCTGTGCCTCCCGCACCATGGGGGGGAAACAACGGCAATTCCGTTCTGTCTCCACCCCCGTCGCTCGGAACGCCACGCTCTGGCGTGGCAGTGCCGGCGTGACGCTCATGCCGAGGAGATATCCCTCCTGGGTCATGAGACTCCGAGCTCTCGCTCGCTCCGTCACGGTCGCCGCGTGACGGGTTGCCGGCGCCCGGGGCGCCGGTCTCCGTTACCCCAGTTTTGTCCATGGCGGGACGACTTCGTCCTCCTGCAGAAACAATCAATCCTCAAAGACAATCTCAACAAAACAGTCACACCCAAAGGTAAGACAAAGCACAGCAGAAAGACCACCGTGAGAATTGACACAGGGTAGACCCGATTGATCAAGAAAGGCCAAACCCTGTCCCCAGCTGATCCACCAAATGTGGTGGTTTTTGCCCGCAAAGCCGACGGGGCACCTGCCCGTCAGAAAACCCAGCACAGGATGTGGAGCGACACAAAGGAGAAAGAACACAAACGCCTGGATCACAGGGCGCGGAGCGCACCAGAACGCCGGAACTAACTCAAACGCAATGCTGATTTATTCGAGTACGCACGATGACCCCACAGCATACCCTCATATAACCTCAGAAACAAGACGCAGGACGCGTACAATCCCGGCCCGGGAAGAGACGGTCGTACGGGGGCCAGGGCCCGGCGGGCCGCGGTCCCTGATGCGGGGTCCTGGCGCCCTTTGCCACGGATCAAGGGACCCCCTTCCACTGGAAACGAGATATGGTCCCTGAAATGAAGCCATCTTGGACTGAAATTGCCCAATACATCACTAGGGACTTATCCACAGATTTTCAAGTCTCCGATGGAAGTCCTCGTGGGATATCGACTGTGGCCGAGATCTCATCTCGGCCGCGGGCTTGTCCCTGGTCAAAGGAGCTTCCACAAGCTTCCAGGCCCCTCTAGGGGGCCCGGATCGAGGGGTCGCGTGGCCCCTCGTCCGCGTCAGGCCCTGCCCCACTCGGCCTTTGGGTGAGGGGGATGTATGCCTCGGGGGCGGCCCTAAGCCCCACGTGGTAGGCGCCCCGAAGGGGCGCCGCACACCGCTCCCTCTAGGGGCATTGCGTGTGTGCTCGCGGCCCCTCCCCCGGCTCATACCGGGGGGATCGCAACATCAGAGGAGGGGGTTTCGGCCACAAGCTTGGAAGACCACGGCCGCTATGGCGACCCCCGGTTCGGGCAGCTGGACGACGTCTACAAGGTGTGGGCAGCGTATCAGCGGGCGCAGCTAAAGAAGAAGAAGCTCCGGGCGGCGGTCGTGACAGACCGACCGGCATCTCCGTCCGACGACAAGAAGTCTGACCCGGTGCTCGACGCGTGGGACGCCAAGATCGAGGAGGCGCGGACGACCATTCAGATGTCGGTCAAGTGCGTGAATCTCAATACGGTCACGTCGATGGACACGGCCAAGGAGGCGTGGGACGCGCTCAAGGTCGTGTTCGAGGCACGAGAGAACGCGCAGCTGCTGCGGCTCATGGAAGAGCTGAGCAGACATAAGAAGGGCGGCGACAAGAACATCATCAAGTTTGCGTCGCGAGCCCAGATGATCCGGGACGAGCTCGCCATGCTTGGCAACCCGGTTTGTGGTGTTCATGACGTTGGTTCAAGTACCTGTGTAATGAGACCGACGGTAGCCAAGCAATAAAGCGAGTTCTATCGCCGTCGCGGCGAGGAAGAAAGACTTTTTGTTCAAGGGAA
>Ga0209187_1004373_pt1 | contig 10826 bp, 7 predicted proteins | sample BantaG_FD_187430 | JGI IMG/M metagenome (GOLD analysis project Ga0209187, IMG submission 187430) | Marine algal microbial communities from Bantry Bay, Ireland - BantryBay_4 metaG (SPAdes) (version 2) | ecosystem: Host-associated > Algae > Red algae > Unclassified | place: Bantry Bay, Ireland... | reverse complement strand
CCTGCTGGGAGGGTCGGCGATTGCGCTCGCCCTTTTGCGCAAGCCCGGTGCGTATCGGGTTGCGCTCGCTACGGGAGTTTTCGCGGCATCCCTGACGGCCCGCACCGTCGATGCCGGGCTATGTCAGATGCTGCCGTTTGGCACCCATTTTCTCTGGCATCTGCTGAACGGCACCATGATCGGGATATTGCTGTTCACCCTTGTGCGAGCACAGCGAAAAGCCTGAAATCAGCCCACCTTGAGCTGTTTGTTATTCGCGATACGCGGGGTCGCAGCGGGGCCACGCCAATGCGTCGCGACCACCATCGACAGCGGGAAGCACATCCGCACCGACGTGCCCACGCCCTCACGGCTCTGCAATTCGACAAAGCCGCTATGGGCATCCATAAGCGCCTTGACCATTGCCAGCCCAAGGCCAGCGCCCTCGCGGTCGGATTTGCGGGTCAGGCTCGACCGGGCATAGACCATCCAGATGCTCTGCAAGTCGCGCTCGGGGATGCCACAGCCCACATCGCGCACCTCCACCACCAGCAAGCGCCGGTCGCGCAGATAGGCATCGACATAGATCGCGCCGCCCTTGTCCGAGAACTTCAACGCATTCGACAGGACATTGGTGATGCACCGCTTGATCGCCAGCCGGTCGCAATTGACCGTCCAGTCGGCTTCGATACTGGTGCGGATGGCGATGTCGCGATGTTCGGCGACGGACTGGAACTGAACGATTGAATCATCGAGGATCTGAGAGAACGACACATCCTCGCGCAGGATATCGAACTTCCCGGCATCAATCTTGGACAGGTCCAGCACATCCTCTGTCAGTGTCGCCAGATCCCGGGCCGAGCGCGCGACGATATCGACATATTCAAAGATGCGCTCCTCCTTCATCGTATCCTTCTGGATCAGGATCGCCTCCGAAAACCCCTGAATAGCGTTGAGCGGGGTGCGGAATTCGTGACTCATATTCGCGAGGAATTGCTGGCGATAGAAGCTGAGATCGCGCAGCTTGCCCTCGGAAATCTCCAACGCCTTGGTTTTGGCGACGAGGCATTTGCGGCGATGCCATTCAACGGGCATCAAGACGGCCAGCGACAGGATGAACAGGCTGACCAGCACAAAAATCACCAGCGTTGCGCGATTGATCTTTTCACCCAGAAGGGAGACGACCTCGTTGTTGTGATCGTAAAGCGCCCGGGCGAGGACACGAATTTTCGGCCTTATTGTTCCGAGGCTCTCGGCCAGCATCGCGGGCGAGTAGGCGGCGTCACCGGCGATAAAGGCGTCGATCTGCTCGGCACTGGTGGCAATATCGCGGTATTCGGCCTCTAGCCCGTTGGTGCGGATGACATCCTGATAATACGGCTCTTCGAGCTTCATGAACTCGGCATGGAAGGCCTGAGCATCGCTGACAATGCCCGCTATATTGCCGGTAAAGCCATCGCGTCTGGAATCCTGTGTGCTTTTGAGGACATCGTCAAAACGTTCTTTCAGCTCGAAAGCCGTCGCCTCCTCCGATGCCATCGTGCCGGGCACGCGATAGGTCGTGACATTGAAAAGGGCAACACCGGCAATGGCCAGCGCCAGCAAGATCGTGATAACCAGAGGCAGGGCGAGCGAGGCCCTGCGCCAGTCCTTATACAATCGCTGTGCAATCACGATACAACCCCTGAACAGTGCCCCTTGTTGACGTTATTAGATTGTTCAGGTTTCCGAAACATTAACAATCACGGTAAAGAGTTTCTTCCGATCTCTGCCTGTTGATGGAAAAGAGCCGCTCCAGAAATGCCCATCAAGATTCCCGCCGGACTGCCCGCCGAAACCATCCTGCGCCGTGAGGGCGTGATGCTGATGCGCGAGGATGAAGCCGCGAGGCAGGATATCCGCCCGCTTCGCATTGCCCTGGTCAATCTGATGCCCGACAAGATCAGGACCGAGGCACAGATCGCGCGGCTGGTCGGCGCGACACCGCTGCAAATCGAGCTGACGCTGGTGAAGATGGCCAGCCACACGCCAAAAACCGCCCCTCCGGTTCATATGCTGTCCTTCTACGAACCATGGGAAGCGGTCAGGCACATCAAGTTTGACGGGATGATCGTCACCGGCGCACCGATCGAACAGATGCCGTTCGAGGACGTTCACTACTGGCCCGAACTGACGGCGCTGTTTGACTGGTCGCGCGAGAATGTACATTCCCTGCTGTCGATCTGCTGGGGCGCACAGGCGGCGCTGTATCATTTTCACAACGTCCCGAAACATGATCTGGCGGCCAAGGCTTTCGGCGTTTTTCGCCATCGCAACCTTGACCCGACATCGCCTTACCTGCGCGGATTCTCGGATGATTTCTCGATTCCCGTTTCGCGATGGACCGAGGTGAGGCGCGCGGATTTACCCGAGAATACGGGCCTGAGCGTACTGATGGAAAGCCCCGATACCGGCCTGTGCCTGATTGCCGAACCTCAGGCGCGGCGGCTCTATATGTTCAACCATATCGAGTATGACAGCACATCGCTGGGCGAGGAATACGGGCGCGACAAGGCAAAGGGAGTCGCCATCACGCTGCCGAAAGACTACTTTCCCGATGACGACGATACCCGAGGGCCGGAAAACCGCTGGCGCTCTCACGCGCATCTGTTCTTCGGAAACTGGATCAACGAAATGTACCAGACCACACCGTTCGATCCGGCAGGGATAGCCCGATGAAGGGATTCAAGAAACCGTTCGACGGCGAGATTTCCCGCTTCTTCAAGGAAGATTTTCCCGCTCGATCCCGCAAGCGGGTCGAGAAAGCCGGTAAAAAGGACATTCTGGGCACGGAATATCCCTATGACCGCCGCTGGAAACGCTCGGACTACGAGGACACGCTGGATGCGCTGCAAATCGAACTGTCGAAAATGCAGCGTTGGATGGTCGAAAGCGACGAGCGAATCGTCCTGGTCTTCGAGGGGCGCGATGCCGCAGGCAAGGGCGGCACGATCAAGCGCCTGACCGAAAACCTCAATCCGCGCGTCGCCCGCACCGTCGCGCTGGGCAAACCGTCGGACCGCGAGCGGGGGCAATGGTATTTCCAACGCTATATCGCGCATCTGCCCACGCGCGGGGAAATGACGATCTTTGACCGCTCATGGTATAACCGCGCCGGGGTCGAGGCGGTGATGGGGTTTTGCACCCGCGCGCAGACGCTCAATTTCTACAATCAGGCCCCGGAATTCGAGACGACCATCATCGAGGACGGCACGCGCCTGTTCAAGCTGTGGCTGACGGTATCGCGCCCCGAACAGATGCGGCGCTTTCTGGAGCGCGAATCCGATCCGCTCAAACACTGGAAGCTGTCGCCGATAGATGTCGCCTCGCTGGGCAAATGGGACGAGTACACGGCGGCGCGCGACGAGATGTTCACGCGGACCCATACGAATCATGCCCCTTGGACGGTGATTCGCTCCGACGACAAGCGGCGCGCGCGGGTCGCCGCAATCCGCACGATCCTGCATCAGCTTCCCTATGACGGAAAGAACGCCGAGGTCGCCTGTGCGCCCGATCCGCTGATCGCCAGCGCGCCCGTCACGGGTGGCGGCCTGTAGATGAGCCAGCATTTCACCTCGTCGCGCCTGCGCTTCTATCTCACCGAACCGCAGCCCTGCCCCTATCTGCCCAACCGGGTCGAGCGGAAGATATTCACGCCGCTGAGCGGTCGCCATGCCGCCGATATCGGGGACGAGTTGTCCACGAACGGCTTTCGGCGCAGCCAGAACGTCGCCTATCGCCCGCAATGCCCCGGCTGCAACGCGTGCGTTGCCACGCGGATCATTGCGCCGGATTACACCGCCTCGCGCCGGGATCGCCGGATCATCCGCCGTAATGCCGATCTCAGCCGAAAGGCAAAACCCGCACTGGCGACCGAGGAACAGTATCAACTGTTCCGTCGCTACGTCACCGCCCGCCATTCCGAGGGCGGCATGGCCGAGATGGATGCCTATGACTACGCCTCGATGGTCGAGGACAGCACGGTGCGTACCCAGGTCATCGAATACTGGGGCGAAGACGAGGATGGCGACCCGTCACTGGAGGCGGTCTGCCTGAGCGATGTGATGGCTGACGGCTTGTCGATGGTCTACAGCTTCTTCAACCCGGATCGCGAAAAAGGCAGCCCCGGCCGCTTTATCATCCTCGATCACATCGACATCGTGAAGGCTCTGGGCCTGCCCTACGTCTATATGGGATATTGGGTCGATGGGTGCCGCAAGATGCAATACAAGGTTGATTTTCCGGGCACGGAAGTCCTGATTGCCGGGCGCTGGTTGCCGCTAAACCGCGATTAACACACCCGTAATGCGTTAATCTCTTGTTGATGGTCTTGCCCTTATCCCCGTGCCGCCCTAGTGTTCCCACGAGATTGCAGCACCTTCTGCGGTCTTTGGAAGCGCCGCTTTGACGGCGATCACTCGGGAGGACTACACAGCATGAAAAGACGCGCATTTCTCAAGGGAGCCGCAATTGCTGGCGCCGCCGCGCCGCTCGCCACACCGGCCCTGTCTCAGGACAAGGTCGAGATGTCCATCGTATCGACATGGCCGCGCGATTTTCCCGGCCTCGGCATCAGCGCGCAGCGTTTCGCCGCCCGGGTCACCGAACTGACCGATGGCGAGATTGATGTCACCTATTACGCTGCGGGCGAGAAAGTCGGCGCGTTCGACAGCTTCGACGAAGTCGCCTCCGGCAACAGCCAGGCCTATATCGCCGCCGATTACTACTGGAAGGGCAAGCACCCCGGCTGGGCACCGTTCACGGCCATTCCTTTCGGCCTGACCTACACCGAAATCGACGCGTGGATCAAATACGCGGGCGGTCAGGAACTATGGGACGAGATTGCGGGTGAATTTGGCCTCAAGAACCTCGCCTGCGGCAATACCGGCGTGCAGATGGGTGGCTGGTTCAACAAGGAAATCAACAGCGCGGATGACCTCAAGGGTCTGAAAATGCGTATTCCGGGCCTCGGCGGCGACGTGATGTCGAAGCTGGGCGCATCGCCGGTATCGCTGCCCGGTGGCCAGATTTTCGAGAACCTTGTCTCCGGTGCCGTCGATGCGACCGAGTGGGTTGGCCCCTACAATGACTACTTCATGAAGTTCTATGAAGCCGCCAAATACTACTACTGGCCCGGTATGCACGAGCCCGGCTCGCAGCTTGCCCTCGGCATGAATCTCGAATGGTGGGATGATCTCTCCAAGACCCATCAGGCGATCATCACCGCCGCTGCGAACGAGGAAAACTCGCGGCAGATGGCGGAAACCAACGCCAATAACGGTGAGTACCTGACCAAGCTCATCGAAGAAAACGGCGTGGAACTGCGTGAGTTCAATGACGACGTGTATGACGCCTTCGGTGAAGCCGCCGAGGAAGTCATCGAGGAAGCGCGCGATCACAGCGACCTGTCCAAGCGCATCTTCGACAGTTGCCTCGCGGCACGCAAGGATATCGGCGGCTACATGGCCATTGCCGATGTCGCCTATAGCGTGAAGCGTAACCGCGTTGTCGGTATCGGCGACGAATAATCGACCGATAGCGTCATCCGAAAATACGCCCGAAAACGCCGCATCCATCAGGGTGCGGCGTTTTTTTTAGCCATAAAGGATATTTACAACCATACAACCTAACGGTTATCTCCATACTGTATCACTATTAAACAGTAAGTGGAGTTACAGGTATGAATACGTCCCGAAAAATCTCTAATCGCTACTCTAGGATACTGACGCTTACCGCGGCTGTCGCACTTTGCTCCAGCGGAGCCATTGCACAATCCATGTCTGATATCGTCTTCATTGTGGATGAGTCAGGGTCGATGTCCGGCGAGCAGCAATTCCTGCAAAACTTCGTTCCCACCCTCGATCAGAACCTGCAAGGCGCGGGAGTAGACGCCCGGTACGGTCTGGTCGGTTTCGGTGAAGGGGGCGCGAACGATCTCGGGGTGATCTACAATGTCGGCCCCGCCCAGTTCGGCACTGCGGCAGAGTTCTCCACCTCGGTCGCCGCCAACCTCGATACAAGCGGCTCTAACGAGGATGGCTACAGCGCCATCGACGTTGCCGCGCAAGGCTATACCTTCGATCCCAACTCAAGTGTTGTTCTCGTCCTGGTGACCGACGAAGACCGCGACAACAGCAACCCCGCGCTCGACGCGACCACTCTCCAGCAGCAACTCGCCGGGATCAATGGCGGGGCCACGCTGGTCGGCATCGTCAGCGCCGATATCACCGACAGCATGGGCCAGCCCGCGATCGGCACCAATGGCACCGAAGCCTTTATCGTTGATGGTGCGGGGAATGTAACGCAGGTTCCGCTCGGGGCCGTGACGAGTAGCGAAGGAAGCACGGAGGCCGATTATATCGCGCCCGCCCTCGCCTCGACCAATGGCTGCATCGCGGACCTCAACCAGCTCCGCGCGGGCGGGGATGCCGCGAACGGCTTCGCGCAGGTCTTCAATCTGTGTCTTGCGCGCGCGGCGGCTGTCGCCCCTCTTCCCCCGGCCACCCTCTCGCATCCGCTGCTGTCGGTCATACGAGATCTGGGCATGTCATTCGCCCGGTCGCAATCGAGAGCGGCAAGTTTCAGGATGGATGGTCTGGACGGCGGCGGGGCGCATCGGGGCGCGGGCTATACGCCATCGCGGGGCGAGGTGGCGCTTGATGCGTATGGCATCGAGGGACTGCGCGTCTTCGTCAATTTCCGTGCTGTCGATGGCGATACCGACGACAATAACAACAATGCCGGATTCGATTACGACGGCTATTCGATGACCGCCGGGTTCGACAAGAGCTTCGACCTCGGGCAGGCCGGTACTGTCGGCACCGCCCTGATCGGCCTTGCCGGAACAATGAGTGACTATTCGGCCAGTGCCGATGGCGGGGTCGGTAGCGTGGCGATGAAAAGCTATGGGGGCACGCTCTATGGCGGGCTCGAAACCAATAGCGGGTTCTACGCCGATGCCAATGTCGGCTATGCCCTTCTCGACATCGATTCTGATCGTGTCTCCGGCGGCAATGGCTTCTCCGGCGATACCGACGGAACGCTGCTGAGCGGCGGTATGCGGGTCGGGTATGACTTCCCTGCGCGGCTTGCAAATCCGATTCGCGGGCGCAATTTTACCGTCGGTCCCTACGCGAGCATCGACTACGCCAATCTCGATATCGACGGCTTTGGCGAGGATAACAACGGCCTCACGGTCGGCGGTTATGACTCCGAGCGGCTCGATGGCGAAATCGGCCTGCGCGGGCAACTCGGATTCGAGGTGAACGGCGCGACCGCTTTCGTCAAGGGGCGGGCAGGGTATCGGCATGATTTCCTTGATGACGGCCAAAGCGTCAGCCTGGGTAATTCAGGTGGTGCAACAGGCTCGCAGAAAATCGATTCGAGTGATGAGGGTGCTTTCGTTCTGGGTCTGGGGTTGGGGGGTGCGGTCAACCAAAGCATGACATTCGCCTTTGAATATGACGGCTATTTCGGCGAAGACACCACCGAACACGGCATTCTGGCACGGGTCAGATTTGCGTTGTAGGTCGGCACGCGATCAGGATGTGAATGCATCGCCTTGCACGGGTGGTTAAAACACCTATAACGAAAGACCCCGGTGAGTGCCGGGGTCTCTCTTTTTGATGCCGATGCGCCTTCATGTGTCGCATCAAATCCTAGGGGAGAGCGCGATCCAATGTCTTGTTGAATGGGATTGACCATGACCGATGTGACCGCTCATCCTTCTCATTATACAGCAGAACCGGCCCCCGTTATCCGCTTCATCGGGTGGTCCACGCTTGCGGTCATGTTCGCGTTTCTCATCAACAATGTCCTGACATTCTGGGTCGGCTGGACGGGTGTTGCCCCGTTGCTGGGCATGTCGGATGACGGCATCAACTGGCAGACGATCGTTCAGGCCGCGATCTATGTCGGGGCTGTTTTCCTCGCCATCCGGCATATAAGGGCGCGCGGCGATGCCCCCCTGCGCGAGGATTCGCAGACGGTCACCCGCTGGAACACCTTTCTGATCCGTGCGGCTTTCTGGGTGGTCTTCCTCGTCGGCCTCGCCGATATGGCGATTTCGGCGCTGCGGGTCGAGGGGATGCTGCCCGAACTGGTGGGTGAGGAACTCGCCTCCAATCTCGGGCGTTCGCAGTTCCGGGGCTTTTATGTGCATGGGCCGATTGTCCTGCTGGGCATCCTGCTGGCCTGCGTGACGCGCACGCTGGGCTTCATCTGGCTGGCCTTGCTGGTGGTCGTGGCCGAACTCGGGATCGTGTTCACCCGCTTCGTCTTTTCCTATGAACAAGCCTATATGGGCGATCTGGTCCGGTTCTGGTATGCGGCGCTGTTCCTGTTCGCCAGTGCCTATACGCTGTATGAGGACGGGCATGTCCGGGTCGATGTGTTCTACGCCGGATTCTCGCGGCGCAAGAAGGCGACGGTCAACGCGGTGGGGTCGATCCTTTTGGGCATGTCGCTGTGCTGGACGGTGATCCTCCTGGGCATGTGGAGCAAGTCGAGCATCATCAACAGCCCGATCCTCGTCTATGAGGTCACGCAATCGGGCTTTGGCCTCTATCTCAAGTATTTCATGGCCGGGTTCCTCGCCATCTTCGCGGTGTCGATGATGATGCAATTCGTGGCCATGCTGTTCGAGGCCTCCGCCGACCGACGCGGAGAGCCGGGCGGCCGCGAGCTTTCCACCGAAATCGTTCACTGATCCCCATAGCGTTTCGAGTAACGCTTTATCGACGAGGCATTCGATGGAACTCTACTTCCTCGCCCTTCTGGTCTTCCTGATGGCCTTTGCACTCGCATCGGGCTATCCGGTGGCCTTCGCCCTGCCCGGCTCGGCCATCCTGACCATCTCCATCGCCGCCATTGCGGGCTATCTGGGGGCCGGGGATTCAGGGGCCTATTTCGCCGAAGGGGGCGGGCCGGTCGAATGGCTCAGCGCGGGGGTGACCAACTTTCGCGGGGTGTATTGGGAGGTTGAACGCGACACGCTGATCGCGATTCCGCTGTTCATCTTCATGGGCATCATGCTCCAGCGGTCCAAGATTGCCGAAGATCTGCTTGTCACCATGGCCCAGCTCTTTGGCCCGATCCCCGGCGGTCTGGGGATTTCGGTGGTCTTCGTCGGCGCGTTGCTGGCCGCCACCACCGGCATTGTCGGCGCGACCGTCGTGGCGATGGGGTTGATTTCGCTGCCCGCCATGCTCAGCCGCAATTACTCCCCGGCGCTGGCCAGCGGCACGATCTGCGCCTCCGGCACGCTGGGCCAGATCATCCCGCCCTCCATCGTCCTCATCATCCTCGCGGATCAGCTCGCCAGTGCCGTCGATCAGGCGGGCACCGCACGCAAGGAATTGTTCAAGGATTCGACCGGCGAGCTGACCATGCCATCCGAGTTCGGGGTCGTATCGACCAGCGCGGGGGACATGTTCCTCGGGGCCTTCGTGCCGGGGCTGTTGCTCGTTGCGCTTTATATGCTGTTCATTCTCGGCTTTGCCTTCCTGAAACCGAAATACGCGCCCGCCGTCCATTACGAGGGCAAGTTCGACGGGCGGTTCTGGGGCAAGGTCTTCGTCACGCTGGTGCCGCCCCTCGCGTTGATCTTCCTTGTCCTCGGCTCGATCATCGCCGGGATCGCGACGGTGAACCAGGCCGGGGCCATCGGGGCCGCCGGGGCGATGATTATGGCCGGATACCGCCTCAAGCAAGGCTCCGCCCTCGCCTTTGCCCCCGCATTGCTGGCGCTGATCTCCATGGCGGCAATCGTCTATATCACCAGCAATTACGACACGAATATCAAGAACATCTCGTCGCCGGAGGATCAATTCGGCATCAACGCCGCCCTCATCTCCGTGGGCGCATTGATCCTCGCGCTCGTCTGGAGCGGTTGGCGCGTGTTCCGCATCGAGGATACCCTGCGCGGCGTGATGATCGAGACGGCGAAGACCACCAGCCTCGTCTTTATCATCCTGCTCGGCGCAGCAATGCTGACCTCGGCCTTCCGGGCATTTGGCGGTGAGGAACTGGTCAAGCACTTCCTCAACACCCTGCCGGGGGGCTTCTGGACGCAATTCATCATCGTCATGGCCGTGATCTTCGTCCTCGGCTTCTTCCTCGACTTCATCGAGATCGCCGTGGTCGTGGTGCCCATCGTCGCCCCGATCCTGCTGGCCGATCCCAGCGCCAATGTCACCGCTGTGTGGCTGGGGGTGATGATCGGGCTGAATATCCAGACATCCTTCCTGACACCGCCTTTCGGCTTTGCGCTGTTCTACCTGCGCGGGGTTGCGCCGCTCACGGTCAAGACCACGCAGATCTACAAGGGGGTCGTGGCGTTCATCGCGCTGCAAATACTGGCGCTGGCCATCGTCGGCTTTAATCCGAAGCTGGTGAACTACCTGCCAAACCGCCTGTCGCTGACCTCCGAAAACGCCCCGCCGCCGCTGAATCCGAAATTGCAGTATTGCATGGAGGAATACGTCTCCGACCGCTTCGCCACCGAAGGCCCCGCCCTGCAAAGCGCGATTGCCGAGGCCAAGGCGCTCGATATGGCTAATCTGCCGAAATCGGTGCGCGGTGATCTGGAGGAGGCGTTCGAGAATGCGGAGGGCACGTTTGACTCCATGGCCGCCATCGAGGCCGCCGAAAACGAAGTCGAAACGCGCTCCGCAGAGTATCGCCCCTTGCATGTCGCGGTGCGCTCGCTGACCCGGCGTACAGGCCAGATCGAAGAAGAACTGTCGGAACTGACCACCGAACTGCGCCGGGCCGACAGCGACAGCGTGAAACGGGGGATCGAGAGCCAT
>Ga0209187_1004372_pt1 | contig 10829 bp, 10 predicted proteins | sample BantaG_FD_187430 | JGI IMG/M metagenome (GOLD analysis project Ga0209187, IMG submission 187430) | Marine algal microbial communities from Bantry Bay, Ireland - BantryBay_4 metaG (SPAdes) (version 2) | ecosystem: Host-associated > Algae > Red algae > Unclassified | place: Bantry Bay, Ireland... | reverse complement strand
GAAGAGCAACTACTTGAACGTCAAGGGATTTTGCATCCTGCATAGAACGTACTGAAAGATATTTTTAGACATCCCGACTTCGTATGAGGTCGGGATTTTTTTTTGGATGGGTGGGGTTTTTATTTTTTAGATAAGTTTTGAGTGTTTTTGTCCTTTTTGACGATAGTTTTGTAATTATTTTGCAAGATTGTTTTGACAATAGCTGCTATAACCATATCTTTAGCTATTAAATATGTTTTTAGCAAAATGTTAATAGAGAATAGCTAGTAATAAGTAAGCTGAATTCATTGTTTATTTATATTGAAATTTAGAAAATAATTTAACTGATGGAAAACATCTTAGAAAGTAATCTATTCAAACGTCTTGAAGATTACGAGACCGATTTTAAATACTCTAAAGCCCTATTTTTTTCAGCCGCGGATAGGATACTTGAACAAAGTGAGAAAAAACTCAAGGTGGATAGAATACTCAATCGGGTTTCTGTCTTGATTTCTGTTCTTATGTTCTCAACATTAGTATCTCTTTTAACTGAATTATTCGATAAAAATTTAATACTAATTATTGTTTTTGGATTACTATCTTTTACAGAGATATGTATTAGTGTCTTTCAATTAAATAACCCTCCGATAGGCTCACAAGAGTCTTATCGGAGTAGGGCAGAAGAGTATAATGATTTATTCAAAACGACTAATAATCTTATTGCCAAAGTCAAGGATAAACGAATTATCTATGATGAATTAGACATGGCTGTGGCACAAATAGCTGAAAAGGATAATAAGTTAAGAGCGGTGGTTTTACCAATTTCAAAAGGTGATTACGAAAACGCAAAAAGTCTTATTAGTCAGGGTAGCTATGACTATAACAATACCAAATTACTATCTCAAAATAATGACAAAAAACCAGCTTAAATCAAACATTAAAAATGAATTAGCCTCTCTTTTAAAGGATAATTTTATCAACCTTTTTTTGATTGGCTCAACAACTGAAAGCCATGCGGAGCATATCAATGATATAGACTTTGTCTGTATTGTTAGCGATAGTGTTTCTACCTATAATCTTACAAAGCAAGCCTCTACCTTTCTGACTTCGTTGTCATTAGAAGCCAATATCTGGATAAGTTGCTTTTTTGTTAATCAAAATAATTTTGAAACAAGTGATTCACGGTTTCTAAAAAATGTAGCTTTGAATGGTATCAAACTCTGAGAAATATCAAAAAATAAATAATTTTTGGTTCAGTGGCGAATCACTTCTACGTTCAGGGTTTTACCGACAATCAGTCTATAATTTTTGGGTGGTATTGCGTGATAGTATTAGCACTTACTTCGATAAAAAAGGTATTGATTATTCAAGCACTGCTGAACTAATGATGTTGGTATTAAAAGATGAAAAGTTCACTGATGTAAATAGTGATTTATCCTTTTTATACACCATTGGGATTTGTGCCGAATGGGATGAGTACATGGAACTAAACAAAAAACAGGTCGCTGAGTACCGCCAAAAAGTGAAATCAATTTTAAACCAAATAAATCCATCAATCGTGAAAACAGATTTACAGCACTATGGCGAAATTGTAACCGAAATTAAACGACATCTTGAGGATGCAGAGGATAGTCGTAATCAACATTATTTTCTTGCTGCAAGGTACAGAAAATATAAAATGTCTTTGGAAATAATGATTGCGATTCTGACTTCCGGGATAATTTTTATACTCACCTCGTCAGCTTTTGAACTTCAAACCTCAAGATTATTTGCAGCACCATTGAGTATTCTTCTTTTACTTTTTACTACACTCAGATATATCTTGAAATTTGAGGAAAATGCTTCTAATCACTGGGTTGCTGCTCAAAACTATCAACGAATGCGGAGAAACCTTATAAATTGGAAGTCAGATTTCCCTGATGAGTCATATTTAAAAGAAGCCGAAATAACTGTTAAACATTACAGAGAACGAATTACAGAAATCAATTGAGATGCACCTCCTTTGAGTAACTATTCATACAAAATGACCACTAAAAACAAACAACAAAAAGAACAATCAATGACTTATGATACTACCGATCAAGGAGTGAAAAACGATTAAATATGAAAAAAACAGATTTTACTTTATCTATTCCCCTCAAACAGCACACCCCCATCCTACACTTTCAGCACGAGCAGGATGGTGCAACCCTACGTGCTACCGAAGTTAAGCCTAAATTGGATAGGTTTATTATACGAAAGATGACAGGAAAGGAAGGGGAAGAAGCCTTTGAGGCAATGAAAGAAAAATATCCGAAATGGCTCGTAGGAGGTATGAAAGCAAAGCATCCAGCTTTAGATTATAAGTTGAAAATCGCGATGGATGAAGTTGAGAAGGATTATTTGGTGGGGAGTTATTTTTCAAAATCTATGCTTAAATACTGTGATGAGAATGAAATTGAAGTAATAGACAAAGCTCCATATTTTGCAAATAATTCTCTTTTAGATGAAAAAGACTATGATAAGATTGTAGTTAATAAAGACTATGAAGACGCTATTCGAGGTAGAGTAATGAAAGGAGTCGTCTTACACTTTTTTAGTTTGAATATTGAGTTGAGGAACGAGATTGCATTAGCTATATATCCACTTATGGCATTTGAAAACTTTGGACTTCGGCAAAGTAAAGGCTTTGGCTCATTTTTTCCAACCGAAATTCAAGTTAATAATAAAAAAAATAATGTTACACTTAAAAATTATAAGGATGCATTGGCAAGTCATATTGACTTTGAAGGTGTCTTTTATTTTAATAAAGACATGAGCCATAAACCTCAAAGAATTTTCAAAAAAATAGACGAAACATATAAGAAGCTAAAAGGAGGAATCGGTAGTACACCTTCTCAAATTATGGAATATTTCAAGGAGGAAGAAATTCTATGGGAAAAGCCGAAGTTGAAAAACCTTGCTAAAGGTAAGGGGTTTAGCGATAAAAATGGTTTTGTGACAAAATACGTGCGTGCGCTTTTGGGTTTAGCTGAATTGTATGAGTTCCGTCACGATAACGGAGGTAAATTTCATGTTAAACATAAAGAGGAAAAAATATATCGTTTTCGATCTCCAATTACATTCAAAGTTTATGGAAATAAAATCTATGCTCTTGGGCACAAAATCCCAAATGAAATTTTTGATACTGAATTTGAATTCGAGAATAAAGAAAATTCGAGAAAAACTGTAATCAAAACGCCCTCTAAAATGATTGGAGGTAAGGAATTTAATGTGTTGGATTTTCTCTATGATGAAGAAAACGGATTAAGTGATGAATGGTATTATTGGGAAAATTCTACCAAGGAGAATTGAAACTAATTTTTGAATATTAAACTAAAACTAAAATACCATGACCCACCACGCCATCACCCTCGGACCCGTCAATAAAATACTCGCCGAAGCACGCGCCACGCGCGAGTTATGGGCAGCGAGTTATTTACTTTCGTACATCTCTAAGGAGATAATCCGAAAACTGCACGACAGCGGTGTCCCTTACGACAACTTTTTAATCCCGACCATTCCGGGAGAATCAGCGACAGCCGAGGAAAAGCAAAATTCCGAACTCCTGAAAATGCTCAATCGAGGCGACCATATCAAAGGGGTTGGACTTTTCCCCGACCGCATAATCTTCAAGTACGATGATACAATTGAATTAGAAGAAATCACCCATAAAGTCATCGAAGAACTTGGCGAAAAAATCGGCGAAAAAATCGGTAAACAAGCGAGTAAAGTTACTCAATACCTCCTCAAATACCTCCAATGCTACACTTTGCAAATGGAAATCCCTGATGGCGAAAATGCCCCGGCTATTATGAGTCCGTACCTCGATACGCTCGAATTACAGCGCAACTTTCCGCAGCAAGACGAACGATATTTAAACGACTTTTTTGACCGAGTGACAAAGTCTTTTTTTATTAGAGATGCTTGGAAAAAAGAAGAAGAAAGTTTTAAAACTTTACTCGAAATCGCAACAATTGAATATCAAAAACATCCTTTGGTAGAAGATAAATTGACAGAATTCGCTGACCTAAGATTGAGAAATTACCGCACAAAAATACACTGGCGAGATAGAAAAGCCAAAGACGACCTCCTTGATACCGAAGTCATGGAAACTCTGCGCCAACACAAAAAAGAAATCCAACTCAAACAAGCCCATAACTACATCGCCATCGTACTGGCAGATGGTGATAATATAGGCAGCAATATCTGCAAATTGAAAGGCGAACAATACAATACATTCTCCAACCTGATCAACAACACCAATGCCGCTGCGGTCGATACTATCAAGGAATACGGCGGCATGAATATTTATGCAGGCGGCGATGATTTACTCTTTTTCGCGCCCGTAGTCAATGGCAATGACAATATTTTTGAATTACTGCAAAAGCTGGACGAAAACTTTAAAACTGCATTTAAAGACTACGGAACGGAAGACAAAAAACCGGCACTTTCTTTCGGCGTATCTATCACATATTATAAGTTTCCGATGCAGGAAGCCATCCAAAGTGCTTACAACTTACTGTTTCAAAAAGCTAAAAAAGAACCCAAAAATAACCTTGCACTCACTCTACAAAAACATAGCGGAGAAAGTTTTGAGGGCGTATATAGCATGAATAGTGAGAGCTATAAAATATTCCGCGAACTGATGAGAGATTGCCTAAAAAATCCCAATAACAAACTCAGCTCTATCGTTTTCAAAATACGTGAAAACGAAGCCATGTTTAAAGCCATTTGGGAAGACGCTAAAAAAGTCGAAAACTTTATCGACAACTCATTTGACGAAGATGTACACAAAGAATCAGGTATAGAAAACTATCTAAATACTATCAAAAAACTCATCCCGCAAGTATTCAAAGAAGTACACGACTTAGCGGATAACCCAAAAGACAAAAATCCAAAAGACCAAGAAGCGATTGACAAGGCAGACAACAAAGCCCTCCAAACTATTTACGGCATGATTCGCACCGTTTCATTCCTCATCTCAACTGAAATTAAATTATGACATCAACGAAATATCTTATTCGACTAAAACCCGTCGGCAAATACTTTTTCGGCGGTGAACGCACCTTTGGCAGCGACAATACCAATTACCTCGTAAGGTCGCGTTACTTTCCCCAACAGACGGCTTTATTGGGCTTGTTGCGCTATCAGATTTTGAAGGAAAAAGGTTGGCTATCAAGTGCTAATAAGCCCGTACCACCCGAAGCTGCCGGATTCATTGGCAAACACAGTTTTAAACTAAATAATAATGCAGCAAACGCCTTCGGCAAAATCGACAGTTTATCCCATCTTTTTTTATTGAAAAATGAAAAAGAACGCTACGAAATCGCGCCGCGTGACTGCTGTATTCGCAATATTTATGATGACAAAAAAACCGACACGCCCGTTCATTTTAAATTAAAAAATGATAATGGAGTCATGCCTTTATTTGAGCAAGACGACAAGGCAAACGATACGCTCGGTTTTAGTCCGAAAGACTACCATACTGAAAATATAACGGAAGGCACGACACTCATTCCGTTTGAAAATCGCAAAGATTCCCCATTCATCGAACACCACCAAGTCGGCATCCTCAAACGCCAAAATCAAGCCCCAAAAGACAACAGAAACGAGGACAAAACCGCCGACGAAAAAGGTTTTTACAAACAATATTTCTACACCCTCCACGATGCTTACGAATTTGCTTTTGTCGCAGAACTCAACGAGGATATTTTGACAGAAAATAAGGGAACAATCGTAAACTTTGGCGGACAACGCTCCCGCTTTCGGATGACCATTCAAAAGGTAAATCAAGCTCCCAAAGCAGTCGAATTTAAAAACGAAAATCCCGACTACGCTAAAATCATGCTCTTGAGTGATGCTTATATTTCGCCTGAAATTTATGATGATTGTGTCTTGGCATTGACCGAAACGCAGGAGTTTAGGTGCATCGTTTCATCCGTAACGGCTACCACGGATTACAACAACGTTCCGAGAGAAAATAATGCTTCCGAAAACAATAATATCTCCTCAAATAAGGAAGTCAAAAAACAGGACAAGACCAAACTCCGCAAATCCGCCAAACTCAATCTCCTCAAAAAAGGTTCGGTGTTTTACTGCGAAAAAGACAAGGCAAATGCCGTTATCAATGAACTCAAAAAATACGAAGATTTCCGACAAATCGGTTACAATCAATTTATTCAAACGTAACACAGACATTCTTGTCTGTTTTTTCAAATAAAAAATCAACATCACAGATAGCAATGTCTGTGCTACGAAAATAAAATAACACAACAATGAACGCAACAGCATACACACTACGCGCCCTCACGAATATGCACGCAGGCAGCGGCGACACCAACTACGGCATCATCGACAAAGAGGTACAACGCGATGCGATTACGAGTTTTCCCATCATTCACGCATCCAGTCTAAAAGGAGCATTTCGGGAACTATTTGCGAGCAAGGCATCAAATGGAAATGAGGATGATTTGGTCAAAGCAATATTTGGCGACCCAAACAGCGACAAAACCGTCTCTGCCACCCATATTGGTAGTCACCGATTCCACGAAGCGCAGATATTGGCACTGCCTGTACGCTCCAATTTCGCGCCCTATTTTATGGCGACTTGTCCGGCGATATTGAAGGAATTGGTAAAAAATATTGAGCTATTCTGTATTTCTACTACTGATATTCAGGAGGATTTTGAGGCGTTAAAAACATTATCGGAAAAAAATCCAACGGACAAAGAACCCATCATCTATACCCACGCCGACTTGCCGGAAGGCGAGGCGTATATTGATGATTTTGTAATTAAAAACACCAAAAACGCACTCGGTACACTCCGCACTTGGCTTGGCGACGATGTGGCAATATTCAGCAACAAAGATTTCGGCGACATCTGCAAACGCCTCCCCGTCATCGCCCGCAACCAACTCAATAACGGCATTTCCAACAACCTTTGGTATGAAGAAATTGTACCGCGCAGGTCGATGTTTTACTTTTTTATCGAAACAGATGACAGCGATAAATTCAATAAGGAATTAAGCGGACAGCATCAAAATCGCGTACAAGTCGGCGGCAATGCTACGGTAGGTTACGGACTGTCGAAGGTCGAGCCATTAACTGTACAGGCGACTTCAGTCGCCATGTGATTACATTTTTTATTTATAAAAAATAGTAAAACAGATATATACGCATTTTTATTATTGCGACATGGCGACTGAAGTCGCCTGTACAGTGTCATTCAAAAAAATAAAAACATGAAAAGCAGAATAGATAAAAATTTAAAACCTGCCATAGAATATATCAGAAAGGATAACGGTTTTTTCAAAGAAAACACCCAAAAAGTTCAGAAAGCCTACAAAGGTTACATTTCTTCATTTGGTACAATGCTTATGCAGAATGGCTTGAAGGCATCGGTCATACTGTATGCAGGCGAAAGTCGCGGAGACGGCGACAAAAAACCTATTCTCAATGCCTTGTACCATCTCAAAACTGGCGAAAAGTCCGCAGATAATTACGAAAAAATGCTCAATGAAGTTGTTGATATGTCAGAGGGACAACTCAAAACCGAGCGCGACCATTATCTCGACCTCGCTATCGCCCTCAAAATGGCGATGAGGACTTTTGAATTTGAATGAAAAACACCCGTAGCGTAATGCCTCCGGCTTGCGCCACTACAAAACATAATATCATGTCAAATACATTCAACATCGGCTACAAATATAATGTCGAATATTATAGAGATATAACAGCTTGCTTTGAGGGTGAGGGTAAAGAAAAAAAACTGGTCATTAAGAAAAAAGGCGGTGGAAAGCCTACGCATTTAAAGGAGTTTAACGATTCATTTACTAAAAATAATGAATTTAAATATTACAAAAAACTAAGTGAAAACTGTTTGGGTTTGGACTCCCACGCCGACTCCTTCGCCCTCACGACCACCTACCCCGGCTTAGTCCTCGGCACGGGCTACGAACACGAACTCAAAACCGACGAAGCCTTCAAACTCGGTTTCTTCTTTGACTACACGACGGGTTTGCCGGTCATTCCCGGCTCATCGGTCAAGGGGCTGTTGCGGTCAATGTTTCCCGGAGGGTCAGAAGAAAAGGCGGCGGCAAAAATAGAATTGATTCGCGCTTTATTGGGCAGTATTGGCGTTGAAGGCGCGGAAAATATGGATGTTGGTAAATTAGAAAAAGAAATATTTGAAGGCTACCGCAACGATGAGGACAAGCAAAACCTAAGCACCGACAAATGGGACATCTTCCACGATGCCTACATTGAAAGCAGCGCACATACGGGCGGCACATTTCTCGGCGACGACTACATCACGCCACACAAAGAAGCCCTCAAAAATCCCATTCCCCTCAAATTCCTCAAAGTGCTGCCCAATGTCACTTTTCGTTTTCAATTTGATGTCAAAAACGGTAGCATCACACGCAAGCAAAAACTCCAACTCTTCCACGCTATACTCACGATGGTAGGCGCAGGCGCGAAAACCAACGTCGGTTACGGACAATTTGCCGAAAGTATATTTGACTCCGAAAGTAAGCACATCAGACCAGAAACCGAACAAGAAAAGCGCGAAGCCGAGCAAGCCGACCGTAAAGCATCTGCCGAAGGCGAACAACACGTACTGGCTGCTTTAGCTGCCAAGTCAAACAATTCGCGTAGCGAAAACAATTCAACAATAAAACAATCTGCCGAAGGCAAAAACAATAAAACAATTCGCGCAGCGAAAACAATAAAACACTCCAACACGCACGCACCCCAACACCTCAACACCATAAGTGTCACCCTCCAACTCCCCCTCCGCGACCACCAACTCCGTCAATTCCGAGGTGCGATGGCGGAGCTTGCCGGATGGGAAAACCAGCACTTCCACAACCACATCGACGCCGGACGCACGACCCGACAAGCCCCCCTCATCCAATACCGAACGGTGGACGGCAGGGCGAGCATCTATGCCATTGGCGAGGGGGTAGAACAAGTCCGCGGCTTGCTCCGTAAGACAGGGCAAGACTTCACGATGGGCGGGCGCAGCTACACCCTACGCATACGCGACCTGCACGAGCGCGACCTACGTGTATGCACGACCCCGCAGCCCGTCAAATACAAAATCAACAGCTACCTCCCCTTCAACAAAGCCAACTTTGAGCAGTGGAAACAAACCGAAAACCTCACCGACCGCATCGCACTCATCGAGCGCAACATCACCGGACATCTACTTGGACTCTGCCAGACACTCGGCTACCACGTACCCGACCGACTACAAGTCCGCATCAGCGACCTGCAAAACAGTTACACCCTTAGCTGCTTTGGTGTGCCACATATTGCCTTCGACCTCAGCTACACCGTCAACCTCCAACTCCCCGACCACATCGCCATAGGAAAAGGCGGCTCACTCGGATTCGGCATTCAGCAACAATACAAAACAAAAACCAACCGAAAATCAAAAAGGCAGTTACGAGTTAGCGAGTTACGGGTTGCGGGTTAGCGAATTGATTCCAGTAACCCGTTAACCCGTAACTCGTAACCCGAAACCCGAAAAAGTTCTTTGACATTTATATGTATCGCCATCGTCATTCACGGCGCGGAGTAGGCTCGGATATATGGGCTTATGATACCCGCCTGCGAACAGGAATGACCAAAAACAAGCCGATGCCAATTACATCCTCAATATTGGAAATACGATTGTTATTTGACATATTGTTAAAATTTAAAACTGTATGTGTTTGACAAGAAAACCCGATTTCAGCCACGAGCAAAAGTTTGCTAAAAACTGATAATCAATACTTTATAAAAAACAGGTGTCAGAGTTATGTGCCATGAAAAGTTGCACTGAGACTTACCAAATTCCACATTTTTATCAAGCAAGTGCGTCAGAGTTATGTGCCATGAAAAGTTGCACTGAGACTTCGATGTGAACTCTCCCATCCCTCACCTGGTATGGTCAGAGTTATGTGCCATGAAAAGTTGCACTGAGACAGTAGCAACTGTTACCTTACCAACTACAGGTTTGTTGTCAGAGTTATGTGCCATGAAAAGTTGCACTGAGACTTAGCCGGAGCGCACCACTCAATAATGCCATTCAATCAGAGTTATGTGCCATGAAAAGTTGCACTGAGACATCAACATTTTTTGCAAAAGAATACGTCGGCACAGTCAGAGTTATGTGCCATGAAAAGTTGCACTGAGACGTAAACCTATTAAAAAATGTGCTGTTTTCTTTTTGTCAGAGTTATGTGCCATGAAAAGTTGCACTGAGACTTGGTGAACATAGGTCAAATGTGGTTCATGTTTATCAGAGTTATGTGCCATGAAAAGTTGCACTGAGACACTAATATCAATATCGACGTTCCCGCTGGCAACTATCAGAATTATGTGCCATGAAAAGTTGCACTGAGACTTTGCAAAGACCGATTATTGTTTCATCGCCTTTTAATCAGAATTATGTGCCATGAAAAGTTGCACTGAGACATAAACCTGCTGCTGAATCATTAGCGCTGCCATAATCAGAATTATGTGCCATGAAAAGTTGCACTGATAAAACGTGTTACGGTGTTATAGTGCGAGCGTGTTATCGTATGCAAGAACGATAACACGATAACACCACAACACGATAACCCAACCAATTTGATATATTTTGAAATAAAAAAACCGTACATTTATCCCTATTTCCTAACCAACAAAATACGAGTCCAATGCGCTTGATTTTGAACTTTCCCGATAATTATCGGGATTGATACTTGTACGGATAGGTCGCGACCCGTCCTTATCAGAACTTCAACCATGTCTTACACTACAAAAGTACCATTTCACACCGTTCGATTGCGCTTCACAGGCAG
>Ga0209187_1004371_pt1 | contig 10830 bp, 10 predicted proteins | sample BantaG_FD_187430 | JGI IMG/M metagenome (GOLD analysis project Ga0209187, IMG submission 187430) | Marine algal microbial communities from Bantry Bay, Ireland - BantryBay_4 metaG (SPAdes) (version 2) | ecosystem: Host-associated > Algae > Red algae > Unclassified | place: Bantry Bay, Ireland... | reverse complement strand
TCCCCGCGAACGTCGAGGAGCGCTGGCGCGCCGGGGGGGGCGACCACTTCTCAATCGCCGATTTGCGAACCAAGTCCTCTCTGGCACTCACGAGACTCCGCCGTGCACCCCCCCGCAGCACAACGTGCAGAAACACGCCCTCAGGTCCGCCATTTGGGCAGCCTTGAGGTACGAGATGCGGGGTTTGATGGTGGGATGCGTGAGCCCGGGTAGGCGGGAGGGGGAGGAGGGGGGACGTTGGCCAGCAGGCACGGGATAAGGAAACGGCAAAGAGGGCGAACAATGACAGCCTTCGTCACGGTGAGGGAGAGAGGGCGAGACGGGGAGGAAGGCGCGGTGGTGTGGGTGGTGAGAAACAATTCGGCCATTCTTGCCTGGTGGACGCGCTTATGTCAGCGCCTGTGCCGGAAACGAAACAGGAGATGCCCGAGTTATGGAGCTCTTCGCATTCCGATTGGATGCTACTAGAAGATTATGGATTCTTCTAGAAGCTTGCAGCCTACTGCTGCCAAGAGCCAATCAGAGTGTCCCAGCATGCCGCATGGCCCGCTGACTGTGGATCAACGGGTGGGGAACCGCCGACAAGCGCCCAGCCTCATCAGATCTGTGTTTCAAGGGAGGGGGGGGTGTGATCCCGGTTCTGTTCCCATAGGTCTTGTGCACCCACAAGTCCCCCAGGGGACTTGCCCCCCCCCCCCCTCGCCGCAGGCGCCAGCCGCCTATCACCACTGCGATCATCCCAGCCGTGTCGTGCAGTGGCTAAAGCCAGCGCGGCGCCCATCAAGTGTCCGCCTCAAGCACTGCATGGACCAGCTGGGGGGCGGGGCAAGCCGCAGCGGCAAACGACAAAAACATCGGCACCCAGTGCTTTGTGTGGTCCACACAGGTCCGCGTGCCGACCGCGCACATGCATCTGTTGACAAGACAAGAATTCGAAGCGCTACGTATGGGCCTCGTGGTCGCGAGAAACCGATCCTGCACCCGATCTCAAGCCGCCGAAGCGTCCCTGGCGAGTGGCGTCCCCAAATCATACGCCGCAGGAAATACTCGTGCCCTCCGGCGCTGTCGTGGCAGGTCGATTTGGGCCCAATCGGTAGGCTTTATTGTCCATGCGCCAAAAGCTGGACAGTGCCTTGAGCGGTGCACCTTCACACAACAAAACAGAATCTGCTTGTTTTTGATGAACACTGCTCGAACGACAAGTACTTACGTCGCGCCACATATGAATAATATAGTTGTACAGGTCGCAGTGGAGGAATGCGGAACAATACCAAGATCCCCGCGGGCTGGTTCAGAGGATTCTTGCAGCAAAATATTTGGTCGGAAGCGCGGACGGCGTCACTTAAATTGCGATTCAGGCGGCCACACCGTCCACACCGTCGCCGCCACAGAACGTCTGCTGCCCCTTCCATCATCGTCGTCGCGCCCATCATCTTTCCCGGAGAAAGTCTCCACCTGTTGGCTGGCCGTGCCACAATGGCCGACTGCCCGAGCCCGTCAAATGTCAGCACACGTACGGCACCCACAGACTCACCTGCGGTGTCCTTAAGCGGTCCAGGTGTGTTCTGCTGAGTTCAATGCACGCGAGGCCGTCATGTGTGAGTCTTCTACGTTTATACGGCTCCTTGTACTGGACTCGTTCTGCGGCCGACGCCCTGTGTCTAGTTTTTAACGCGCTACCCTCTACTGTTTTCCCCGAGCATGTCCGTTGCGTTCTTTTATTTCTAATCCCCTGCGGCAGGTCCTTCCGTTGTGCGGGATATGATGTGCGCACCTTTAGATGTACCCCGTCAGGCTCCGGTGGCGACTCGCGCTGCTCCGGCCGAAGCTACGTGCGGTGCGTGTGGGCACAAGCGCCAGAACGGAGACAGAAAGACACACTACTTTTCGCAGTGCAAGCTGGTTCTCAGTCGCATCCAATGCCGGGCCGCCCTGCCCGAGAATCACAAGTTTTACACGGGCGCACCGTGCGGAAACAACAAGTGTGCGTGCAAGTCGCCGTAAGCTCAGTTATTCTTTTCTTTCTATTTTGTATCGTTTCGAAACGTGTTCCTCTGCTTATATGGTCACTGGCACGATTAGGGTCTCACCGAAGCTCCTCGGCTCATGTTTCATTTTGTGTGCTTGTGACTGTGCCATTCTTTTTCTCTCTTCCAGCTGCAAGAAGTGATCCAAGATGGGTCACAACCCCCAGACGATTGCACTCGACCCAGCGCTGTTCGCTAAGAACGTGAAACAAGATGAAATGACTTTCACCAAGAAGCCACGCGTCAAACTCTCCGGTCGCTTTTACGTATGTGGTGGCTGAACCGACATTTTCTACGAGTCCGAGGCCCGCCGTGCTCGGGTGGAGTACCAGCGCGCCGACGCTGCGCACGAGGCATGGGCCAATCGCTGAAGCTCATTGGTTGCCACCTTCGTCACCACGCCGCGCCCTGTCTCGCAGGCAGTTGACACGTTGATTGCTGTGGGGTCGGAGGCGGCGGCGCTCTCCCCGGTCAACATTGCTGCTATGCGTGAGCAGGCGCGCTGCGCTGACAGCGGCATGAGTGCCACCGCAAGTGCATTTGCTGGGGCGCTTGCAGCCGTCACTGGTAGCCCAAGCGGCGTAACCAGCGATGACGCACCCGCCGCTGCGTTGGCGTCGCTGAGCGGCCGACAGGCGGATGCTGAGAAGGCTGCTGCTTTGCGCCTGCTGGCCTCGGCTCAGGCACTGGCGGCACCAATTGGCTCGCTGCGACTGTGAGTTTTCTACTCTCTTTCCAATCGTGCTTTATTCTTTCTTCAGTGGCCATGTCGTCAGACTTTGTTTCAGTCAACTGACACTTATTCTTTGGTGCTCAACTTGGCTTGTTCCGTGGATGCGGCCGTTTGCCTGGATTTGCAATACTCAGGGATGATTGGGCGACTCCAGATGTTGAGCTTATCTCGGCGCCTAACCACGTTGGACCTACCCTAGACGGTCCGGCCACACCAGTTGGTGGAAAAGAGCGTCTTAAGCTCTCACCGGCCGAGGTTGCCGCCGCTCTGACAGAGCACATATTTGGGGACGAGGAGGGTGAGGAGCGGGCTGAGTTTCTTGCTTGCGTGGCGAAGGGGGCGCGCACGTACGGCGTGCGTGGGTCTACTGTGACGGGCACGGCCAGCGCTGACGTCCTTGTGGACCAGCTCTTTTTTTCTTTTGACGCAGGGGACAAGACGCTGTCGTCGCATCAAGCGTGATGCCGGGACTGGCTGCGGTCCGTGCGTTAAACTGTCACGTCTTCGACCGTGTGAGTCGCTGTTTGTTCCTCTGAGGGTCATCGTTGTAGTCCTCTTCAGAGCACCATACACAATACGACAACATTGCTATTCCACACTTTCACACGATAGTCGTCTACTTCCATGCCCAGGCCTCGCTTCAGTTGATGTTTTCGTTGGGCCGACGTACCGCAACGGCGGCGCAGCGCGCGCTCGGATGTCTTGTGCCGTAGTCCCGCGCTGTGTCTACGTGGAAAGGGCAATCAGTGGACCTACCCATCTTTCATGCTTTCGGCTATCGCGCAGCGAGTTAGTTCTGACTCTCATAGTCCATTCGTGCGTCGATTTTTGTGGGCCCGAGGAACAGTTTGCGTTGCATTGTCGCCGGATATTCTCTTATCTGGAATTCGTGTCAACATCAGCGGGGCAGCGGGGCTCGCGCAGCAATAATCTGCCCCTCAGGCAAGGAAGCGGCGTTCCGATTGCCTCATCACTCGGATGGTAATCCCAGCCTTTGGCGAGGCCGCCGAGCAAGGCTGTAAGTCAAGAGGCACGGCCATGTGGGCCGAAACTATGCGCAGAGTTGACACAGGTGTTGGGCAGGGCAAAGAAAAATGGTACGTACCCGACGGAGAAAAATGGCCAGGTTGAATCATGCCGACTTTACTGTGGAAAGAGCACGCCATCGACCACCGAAGACCACACTTAACCAACTTACAGAACAAGAACTCGCAAACCCGTGCCCGCCTCACGGCATGTCCACTGCTGGAGGCCCTTGCGGGGCCTGAAGCTCAATCGGGACAGGGGCTAGCTCGCCATCGAGCGGCATCCCCGGACCGGTCAGCTCTGGAAGGTAGCGCCACATCTCTCGGCGCGCCTCATGATAGTGACCTTGGATGGCCCCCACAGGTGCGGACGCAAAGGCCAGTACGTGTATGAACCGGTCATCAAGGCCTGCGTGGTGGTAAGCCAGGTTCCGTGCCGCTCGCTTGTATTCAGCGAAAACGGGCTCAACAGCCGAGAAGTTTGGGCAGTATGGTGGTAGATACATGAGAAGCACGCCATTGATTGTGAGCAACTCATCAGCCAAGGCGTTGTGCACTGATGCATTGTCATACAACAGTACACAGTCGTTCGGCAGGTCTGCCCAAGGCGCTCCGGGCACAAAGCCGTTCGTCCGACGCGCCAAACTGGTGCCTAACAGCACCCAGTTGTCGCCGCACTGGGACGGGGGAATCTCCGACACCGTTAGCTCTAGAACGCCGCGCGTGTACGACACCGCCGCGATAGACGAAAATATCTGACGGGCGCGTGGGTCAGGGGCCAATGCCTCAAGCGGCTGACTGACCAGCGCCCGGCCGCGAGGCCGGGGCATGGCAGCACCGTGAAAATGCGTCTCATCCGCAACCACAATGCACCGGTCAGGAATATGCCGAGCCAAACGGCAATGGGCAATCATTTGCACCAAGCACCTCTCGCTCGCCAGTCGCTCAACCTTCTTGACGGAGTACCCAATAAGCCGCAGCATTTCACCCAATGTAGATGTGCTTGTTGGCCAGCGCTGGTCCCACTCGGGTAGCAGGGTCAGACGTCGGAAGATGGCCGACAGTTCTGGTTGAAAGATCTCAGGATGAGCTCGCACGAGGGAGTCCAGCGCTCGCAGGAACTGTGCGTTGAATCGTGCCGCATCCGCTTGTCGATTATGAATCGCATCGTCGTTCCACGGGGAGCCGTGGCGCTGGAAATTTGCCAACCACTCGTGGGCAGTTGCCAGACTACAGCCGGCGTGGTTGACGATGAATGACTATCTCAGCCCGCGCTGACGGTTACGAATAACCTGCCAACGAATGGCAATAAGAAAAATGGTCAACGCAGCTTTACCCGTGCGAGGCACCCCCAAGCCGCCCCCTTCCAGCCCGGCCGCCACCAGCCCACCAACCCGGAACGCCGCCCCAAACCGCCCCGCGCTCGCCCCCCCGCGAGCCTACCGCCCAACGCGACCAGCTCACAATGCGTCACGCCACCCCGAGTGCCACAATCGTCCCAGCGTGGAGCGAGTCTGGCCACGCTGTGCGGCTCGTGCGGTCTGCGGGTGCGGTTGGCGGGCCCGCCCCCGCGTCCGTCCACACCTCCACTGGCACCCGTCACGTGGCACGTGGAGAGCTCACGGGCCTCTTGACTGCACCATAGCCCTCGGAGGCTCCTCGTACCTGGCCTCACCCCGCTCAAGGGTCTTCGAGCGAGTCCCCTGAGAGAAAGCGGCATTTGCGAGTGTGTGAGAACACGGCCGCTTTGGCCCCCGCACCCGAGCCTCTGGAGACTGTCCGTGTGGCGACTCTGGGACCCTGTGGTGGGGTCGCAATGGATCAGCCGTGCCAGATTTTCCGCGCCCCGCAGATTCAACCTGAACACCCGTCAGATCGAGGGCCCCACACGGCTCAGAGCCCGTCCGGCAGAATGTGCCGCAATGTTCTGGTGTCACACTGATGGATTCGGCGGAGGACTCCCACCCTGTCATGCCCGCCGGGCTCGGCTGCAGATTTCCAAAGGTTGCCTGCGATTGGCTGCCCATCGCGAAAATGTGGGTCGAAACGACGAGGGCCACACAGAGTGCCTCTCGTGTTCACTGCCGTCACGATGGCGCAGAGCCACAAATGAACTGCGTCCCCACCCGAGTGCTGGGAAGAAAGGATTGTGCACCGGTGAACATTCTGGGTTGGACAGTCTTCCGGCAGAGTTTGTCAGGGATGGAGACCTCGACTTCGCCTGCTTTGTCCACTCCTTTTCGGACTGCTGACAGCCGTTCCGATTTCATCGGACGTGAGCGGCATCCTCGACCATTCACACGCTGTCAGCCAAACGAAGCGTTGCCTTTGAACGAGGTGCACCCCGAGTCCGATGCTGCTCTCTGGGTACTGGCCCCACGTCGAACGTCTGACAGCAGCCAATCTAGCAGGGGTTGCGGCGCCAGCCGCAGCCGCTCTCACGGGGGTTGTGACCGGCCCTCATGGGCGTTTCCGCTCCACGAACGGCACCGCTGTGGCCAATGGGATCGCTATGGTGTTTATCTGTACACACTTAGATCGGAGGCTGCCGAGTAATTCTATCATTGTCTGTTTCGTTTCCGCTCAACAATGCTCCTCTCCGATCCTGACGGATGTCTTGTGTCACCTGTTCGTTCAGCGGACATACATTTTTTTGCGCATCGACAATAAGAGGCGGACAGCTGTATTGGTGCCAGATTGCCTGTTGCAAACCGCTACGTGTCGCGCATTTAATGACGCTTGGGTACGTCAGTGTCGGAGATCTAGAGATGCGACAATTTCATTTCATGAAACTCCGAACGAAGGCAACGACAGAAACGTGCTGCAACATGTCAACGCTCGTTCTCAGCCCCAAGAAGGAGGCGCGATAAGCAGCCAGTTGACCGATCAGAGCTCTGCATAAATTCTCGAGACCTCGACTCTTCTTTCTCAACCCCCCTCCTTGCTTGCACCCCACATTGCCACGCCGGTGCGCCCGTGTTGCTCGGACGGGCGTCCGTGTTTCTTGGACAAGCTCCAGAGGAAAATAGTTTTCTTTATGCAAGCAACTCGTTGACGAACGCGTCCACTTCGTCAGGCTCCAAGTCTGAGCCAGGGGCGTCGTCCTCTTCGTACTCTCCACCCTCCTCATCACCGTCGGCCTCCCCCCCCTCGTCGTCCACAGCGCCACCCCCGCCACCTCCGCCCCCCCCTGCCGCCCCAGGCGCCATAGCCCCAGCATCATGCTCCTCCCAAAAAAGTAACAGCTTTTTCTCCGTCGAAGAGCGGGAGAAGCTTGTGACCGGGTTGCGGCGCCGCAACGACGCCGCGTTGAACATAATGCGAGTCAACGTGTCAACATGCTCACTCGCCGTGCGATTGCGTCTCGGCGAAAAAACGTGGCCAAGTGCCTTAAAAGCACGCTCACCACCCGCTGCAGAAGGAGGCAAACAAAACAAACGAATGGCAATGGGGTGCCATAACGGAAAGCACTCACCACTTAGCCGCCACCAGGTCAAGGGGTGTACCACTCGGCACGCCTCCTCCTGCTCGGGCTGCCCCAGAAATGCGAGCACCTCACTTAACTCGCTGCGTAGAGCCCCTAGTAGCCCGGCGTCGCCGCCAGCGAGTGTCTCGACTGCGGCGTCCCGCAGTGCAGGCAGCGTCCTCCCGTCCTCTCCCCAGCGCAATCCCGCAACACGCCCTCGCGCGGGGGTCCAAAACCCGTCGAGATAAAATGCAAGTGCCGCCATCGGGTCGGAGAACGCACCAAAGCGTTTGGAGATACTGTCCTGCAAGGCTTGCCGCGTGGCAGCCGGCAACTCCAGGAAGTGCGTGTCGAGCGACGAGCGCAAAGTTGAAAAGAGACCAGCATAGGACGACAACGGTGCCCCATCGCCCTCGAGCAAGGCGACGACGGCCGCCAACACTCTCAAGAATGGCACGGATTGGTCGATTGCTGCAGCACTTGCCGCCTCCACCGCCGCTGTCACGCTGGCGGGCACGTCAAAAGGATGTTCAGCACAGCCATTAGAAAAGAGGGTGAGCCGCAAAGCAGCCATATTTTCTTGCGCCGCCGATACTGTCACGGCCTGCCCCACCCACCGAGTCCGGCTGTAAGGCTTGAGGGACCGCACGCGTCGACCATTGAACGTCATGTTCGAAGCCGATTGGATGTGGAGGGCCCCCGCGCGAGCGCACCGGGTCACGAATACGGCGGCGCTCACCGCGTGCCGTAACGCAGATGAAAAGGGCGGCATCTTGGCAGCGTCCCGTGCAACGAGATTGCCGGCGTGGGCTGCGCAGCCCAGGGAGAAAACAGCAGCGCCCGCCCGCACCGCTTCCGTGCGCATGCGGACCATGTTCGACGGGGAGTCGGTGACCAGCATCTGTGGACCGCGCCCACAGAACCGCTGCATCGCTGTCACTGCCCCGCCTGCGACTTGGGCCTGTGGCAAGGCGGCAGCCATCATGGGCCCCGCCAGCACGCCCGTGAGCGCCGCCCGGAGGTTCACAGCAGAAGACGGCTCTGTGCCCAGGCGGGCAGTGCCAATGAGCAAAGGTCGCGGAGTGTAAATGACAACGTTTATGACCCCCTTGTGGTTGAACGTAGCACCATCTATGGACGCCGCGCGAGCTTGAGCCGCCGCAAGATGACGTCTGACGGCATCGTCGGAACTGCGCGCCACCACAGGAAGAAGTACAGACGAGATGTATCCACGGGACCCGGGCCCGTCAAACGTGCCGCCCGACACGAGCAAAAAGACCGAGCGCCAGGCAGCCGTGTCGAAAAACCCGATTGGAAGCCCCGCCTCAAACATTGCCGTCGCAAACATTGTCCGCCAGTGAAGTAGAACTGCGGGTGTCACGGGCGCCGCAGCACCCGCCCTATTGGTAGACGACCGAGGTGGTCGCAAAACCTCCACCATCCCCGGGTTGGCCTCCAGCGATGCTGTGCACTTCAGCACATGGTCAACCCCGCGTGTGGCGTTCTTGCCAACATTTCGCCACCCGCAGGGTGGGCAAAGCATGGTCTTCGTGGCCGGGTCATAAGCAATGAAGCTCCATACCTTGCTCGCGGGAGCCATCGTAGAGGAGTGCGGGTGCGAAGGTGCGGTGATGGGGGGGCAGCCGAGATGGGAATTGGGCTCACGGGCGCGGGAGGGAGGTAGAAAGGGAAAAAGGAGTGAGGACGCGACAGAGGGGGCGGGGTGCGGCCGTCCACCTCGCTGAGCAGAGCCTGTCTGGTCGAGATCTGGTGCTTTCGTGAGCCTCCGAGCGCCGTGGAGGCGAGTGTGGTCCGTATCTGCCGCGAGATCCTGCTTCGTGGCAGCGTGCAAGGTCTTCGTTGCATGAAATTTCATGTTGCAGTAATATCGGCCTTCACAACCCCATGAGGGCACATTCTTGAAATTTCAATGAAATTACACAACGTGGCTGCAATCAGCGCATCTCTACAGTGTTCATCCCGCTTCACAGGGCCGGAAATCGGGCCTCGAATCGGCCCGTTTCGGATTTGAGCGCGACAGGTTGGTATGTTGGTGAGCGATGGTTGTCAAATCCGAACGAAACTATCACAGGCCGGAATGTCGATGCCCAATTAGTGGAGCATTGGGTGGGCAGGTGGTTGGGGAATTCGAAGACTAGAAATGTTCCTGTTCCGTTGAAACACGGCCAACAGATGCACTAGCAAAGCACCTGGTATCCTTCCAGTGTGTACCTCGCAAATCTGTCTCGTCTCTACTTGCTGTGCATTGCGATCGGCCATAGCCCCAAGGCTGGCGGTGAGGTATTGTGAGGTTCGTTCCACACATGACTATGGCACGTTGTAGCGTCGCTTGTGCCATATCGCGCAGGAGAACCAGCAGGGCGTTTTTTGACGATAAGAAAAGGACATGGCCTCGTGAAGCTACGCAGCAATGCACGCTGAGCTGGAAAAAGAAAATGAGCACAACCAATCGGCGCGCGGGGCGGCGGCCTCCCCGCGGTACGGGGCCAATGCGCGGGGCGGCGGCCTCCCCGCGGTACGGGGCCAATGCGCGGGGCATGTCACTCTCGCCTACGTCGCGACAAGCTTCCCACCATGGCACTCGATCGCGCTCTACCCGCGCCGTCCGTCACGCCTTACGACCTCCGACATGTCCGCCGTCCACCTCCATTCATTCAGAGTAATAGGATTCTGGTCAAGCAGCAAGAAAACAAACAAGAAAAGCCATGCAGACGGCTGCACGAGGAGAACAGAAAACAGGTACAGTCAGGTTAGACGAACTGAGCGAGACGGTTACCACTACGACACGCTCACCTCGTAGCTGAGTGCGTTCCCACCTTGTCTCCTACCTCCCGCGATAGCGCCTAACGATGTCCAAGACCTTCTCCCCCGCACGCACCTGTTCCACCCGCCGCACGCGGATGCTTCAACGGTCCATCAAGGAGGATTGATGTTCAGTCAATGCAGGAGGAACAAGAGAGTGGCAGCAGCAGTAGACGACAGTAGCACAGGGTTAGGAATACTGTGCCGGCACAACCAAGACATGTGTCTCTCCCTGGAACCCCCGCGTCGTCAAACAACCCCAGCTGTGGCTCCACCGACTCGCCACTTTCGACAGCGCCGCCGCCCACCCCCCCTCGCAACCCCTGTGCGACGCCTGCCAGCACAGCGGCGGGGACCACACAGCCGGCGGCCGATGTGGCACCGCCGTCAGTAGCCGCCACCGCCGATGCTAACCCCGGTTGCGGTGAGCCCCCCCCGCCAGCAGCGCCACAAATGACACGCTCCCGCTCGGTAATGGGAGGGGCGTCACCGCATCTCTGCAGTGCCGCCCACAGGCCACGTACCGCGCAACCAGGCCTCGTAGATCAGCGACGCCGCATGGTCTTCGCCGTTGCGGGGAGACCCGCCGTCAGGATCGTTGAGGATGTACTCAACCTGAACGCCTACAGGGGCGTCGAGGATGTAGTCTTCTCTCGACTCGTGGCCGCCGCACCCGCGGGCCCGCCCGCGGGCGGCGGGGGCACAGACGTTAAGGTCAGGTCACGCATGTGCCGCTCCTCTCCAGGAGTCCACCAT